>ENA-UOJC01001964-UOJC01001964.1-human-gut-metagenome-genome-assembly--contig:-C104-NODE-1964-length-24269-cov-7.496614_pt1 | contig 24269 bp, 20 predicted proteins | sample MGYA00242339_ERZ723886 | MGnify/ENA metagenome assembly ERZ723886 | reverse complement strand
TCCATTCGTGTCCTAATTTACATTTCCATATCACTTTCTTGTGTGAGCCGATAGAAACCTCGGTCGGCTTTATTTCGTTCTTCTCAGACCACTCAGAAGCCAATTTAGGCTTCAATGTACTTAAATCGTTAATTCCTTCAATCACTCTCGCACCGGAGCATATGGGGCATTTCTCGCCGTTGGAACGAGCCTTTACACTTGTTTCCCACTCGTGACCGCAAGCACCTTTCCACCATACTTTCTTATTCGAGCCGAAAGTTACGCTGTCCGGTGTCAGTGGTAAATTCCTATCCGACCATTCGACAATCAATTCTGGATGTACTGCCGCTAAGCTGTTACTCATATCAAAACCTCCACTTCCTCTGTGATTAAAGTATATGAGGTTTCAGCTTTTTCTTGTAGTTTGCGATGTTTGGCAAAAAAATAACCCTGAAAGAGTTAATCTCTCTCAGGGTTAAACACTAAAATTATGCGATTTTTAAGGCTCTGCACAAATTTCTGCATCAAATGATGTAAGTTTGATGTAAATCACTTAGTTTTGCGATTTTCAGCATTTGAAGTACATCTCGTTTATTTGGTTAAACGGTACATCGTTACATCATCTTAATAGAGCTTTGCACCTGCCGGGATATGGTCATCTACCATAAGCAGATGGAGCTTTTCTTCGCCTTCTTCTTCGTGAATAGCGGAGAGCAACATACCGCAAGAGTCAATGCCCATCATAGCACGAGGAGGAAGATTTGTGATAGCGATAAGTGTCTTACCTACAAGCTCTTCCGGCTCATAATATGCGTGAATACCGCTTAAAATGGTTCTGTCTGTGCCTGTGCCGTCATCAAGAGTGAACTGCAAGAGTTTCTTTGACTTCGGTACTGCTACACATTCTTTTACCTTAACGGCTCTGAAATCTGACTTTGAGAATGTGTCAAAATCGACCTGTTCCTCAAACAAAGGCTCGATTTTTACCTTAGAGAAATCAATCTTTTCAGGCTCAGCCTTCATTTCCTCGACAGGCTGATTTTTTACATCATTGACCTTGTTTACATCATTCAAAGGTTTCATCGTCGGGAACAGCAATACATCCCGGATGGAAGCCGAATCGGTCAGCAACATTACCAGGCGGTCCACACCAAAGCCCAAACCGCCGGTGGGGGCCATACCGTATTCCAATGCTGTCACAAAATCGTAGTCCACCTCAGCGCGGGTATTCGGCTCCTCGCGGCGCTTTGCCTCCACCTGACGCTCGAAGCGCGCCTTTTGATCAATGGGGTCGTTCAGCTCACTGAAGGCGTTGCCATACTCGGTAGCGCAGATGAAGTACTCAAACCGCTCGGTAAAGGCAGGGTCCTCCGGCTTGCGTTTGGCCAGCGGGCTGTTTTCCACTGGATAATCATAAATAAAGGTCGGCTGAATGAGGTTCTCCTCCACATAGGCATCAAAGAACTCGGCCAGCACGGTACCCTTGGTCGCATCAGCAGGGACCTCCACATTCTTCGCCTTGGCGGCGGCGCGGGCGTCCTCATCGCTCTTCCAGTCGTAGTAGTCCACCCCGGCGTACTTCTTCACCGATTCCGCCATGGTCAGGCGCTCCCAGTGGCCCAGGTCCAGCTCCACACCCTGGTAGGTGATCCTGGTACTGCCGCAGACATTCTGCGCCAGGCGGGTATACAGCTCCTCCACCAGGTCCATCATGCCCTTGTAATCGGTGTAGGCCTGGTACAGCTCCACGGTGGTGAATTCGGGGTTGTGCTTGGTATCCATGCCCTCATTGCGGAAGATGCGTCCCACCTCGTACACACGATCCAGGCCGCCCACGATGAGCCGCTTGAGGTAAAGCTCGGTCTCAATGCGCAGGTACATATCCATATCCAGCGTATTGTGGTGGGTCACAAAGGGCCGGGCGGAAGCGCCGATCTCCAGCGGTACCAGGATGGGGGTATCTACCTCCAGGAAGCCCTTCTCATCCAGGTAGCGGCGGATCTCGGTCAGGATGCGGCTGCGCTTATAGAAGGTATCCCGCACCTCCGGGTTCACAATAAGGTCCACATAGCGCTGGCGGTACCGGGTATCGGTATCCCGCAGCCCATGGAATTTCTCCGGCAGCGGCAGCAGGGACTTGGAAAGCAGCTTGATATGGGTGGTATGAACCGAGATCTCGCCTTTCTGGGTACGGAACACGGTGCCCTCCACGCCCAGGATATCACCGATATCCCACTTCTTAAAGTCGGCATAGTCTTCCTCGCCCACATCATCCCGGCGCACATATACCTGCAGCCGTCCGGTGGAATCCAGCAGATCCATAAAGCTGGCCTTACCCATCACGCGGCGGCTCATCATGCGGCCGGCAATGCGTACCGTTTTGCCCTCCAGCGCCTCAAAGTTATCCCGGATCTCCTGGTTCTTGGTATCCCAGTCATATTTCGTGATCTCATAGGGGTTTTTGCCGGCCTCACACAGCGCCGCCAGCTTGTCCCTGCGCACCTTTACCTGTTCGTGCAGGCGCTCCTCTTCTTCCTCGGCCTCCGCCGCCGGGTTCATTACCTTTTCTTCGCTCATATTTTGTCCTCCTTCACCGGCGCAGGCATACCCGCCCCGTCACATTCATCCATTCCTGCAGGGGGCAATCTCCGGACGCCCCTCCGCTTTTATCGAGCCGCCCCGCTTCGCCGGGGACGGCCCTCCCTCGCTGCGGAGCGCCCGGTGTTCCCGCCACTGCCGCTGCTGTGGGTATCACTTTATTCTACCATCAAATGCCCCGCAGGGCAAATAAAAAAGCAGAAAAGTTCAGCACTTTTCTGCCTTTTTGCCGGTAAATTACTTGCTGATGTCCAGAATGACCATCTCGAAGGCGCCGCCGGGGGCTTCCACCACCACGGTCTCACCCTTTTTATGGCCAATAAGCGCGTGGCCTACGGGGGACTGGTCGGAAATTGTGTTCATCTCGTGGCCCACTTCCATGGCGCCAACGATGAGGTACTCACCCTCTTCCTCCATATCCTTATCCAGCACCTTCACCTTGGAGCCAACCCCCACCACATCCAGCGAAAGGCTGTCGGTATCCACGATGGTCACATGCTTCAGCTGCTCTTCCAGCACGGCAATGCGGGCTTCTATTTCCGCCTGCTCGTTTTTGGCAGCATCGTATTCACTGTTTTCGGAAAGGTCGCCGTAGCCGCGGGCGATCTTTATTTTCTCTGCGATCTCGCTGCGTTTGGTCGTTTTCAGCTCTTCCAGCTCTTTGGCCAGCTCATCATAGCCGGTCTGGGTCATTTGAATGGTGTTTACCATGAAATACAGCTCCTTTACGGGAGGCAAACGGTGCCCCGCTGCCCGACGATAGTCTAATTATTATAGTTTTTTCTGCCCAAAATGTCAAGTACGCATCAGCTTCCCCAGTTCGGTAAATTCCGCCAGCCGTCCATCAATGCGGCATCCCCCAAGGGTCAGCGGCAGCTTCACCCGGCGGGTACCGCACTCCGTTACCATCCCCCAAAAGGCGGTTGGTTCCACCCCCGGTGGCACCTCCGCCAGCTGTTCCGGCGTCAGTGCCAGCGTCAGCCGGTTCACTGTGGGGTTCCCCTGTATCCCACTGCGGTCTGCAGTGATTATCGGCCGCCGCACCCGTATCACTCCTGTTGGATAGGGCGCCGCGCAAATGGAACAGTCCTCCAGCTCGGCTGGGGTCTCCGCCCATAGCAGCGGCAGGCCGTATTCCACCCGCAGCATGGTTTCCGCGGCAGCATAGCGGCTTCGCCGCAAGGTATATACCTTTACTCCCCGGCAGCAGTCCAGCCACTCCCCGCAGGCCCATGGCGCTATTCCCTGCGGGTCCAGCAGCCCCAGCAATCCGCTGCCCTTTCCCGCGGTTTGTTCCATGGCCTGCCGTGCGGCTGCCACCGTCAGCCTTGCCGTAAAGTCTTGCGGCCGGTAATCCCGCAGTGAGCAGCCCTCCGGTGCCAATACCTCCGGGGGGAGCAGCACCGGAGAACGCGGGCGGGGACACAGCAGGGCCAGCCGGTTCCAAGGCAGCCGTTCTACTGGGCCGTGCCACACTATATATCGGTAGCGGTTCCCACCGCAGCTGCGGTCCTCCCACTCCAGGGCATCACCCCGCAGCAGCCGTCCCAATCTCTGCCGCAGCGGTTCTTTTTTGTCCTCTATTGCCACCACCATGAACATCCCTTGTGCCCCCTTTGCCTGTCCTGTTCCATCCTATGCGCCACTAGGCCCATTTAGTACAAGCCACCGGGCTGGGGCCCGCAGGGCAAGCCGTCCTTCGGACGGCTTTGGGGGGGGGCGGCCGCAGGCCGCCCCCTACGCGGCACGGAGTGCCGCGGCCCTGCGGGCCCCGTCGCACCCCACCCCTGCCTTTCCACCTGCTAAAGCTCTCCCCCGCCTCAGATTAAATTCCGTACATCCCCCAATTCGCCCCACCGCTTCGCCAGTTTGCGAACAAATGTTTCACATGAAACATTTTTGCCGCACTAAAAATAACCGGCCCCATTCCGGAGCCGGTCAAAAGATTTTATTTTATTACCGGATGGCCGCTGCCAGCACCTCCAGTGCCTTCTTATAGGGAGCATCCAGCTCAGCGTTGCCCAGGATATCACCCCGGTTACTCTCGCTGGCCGCCAGCTCCACCTCATAGTCAGGGCCTACACCGGTATCACCAAAGCTCTTTTGCTTGGGCCCGGCATACTGCGCCGTGGTGACCTGGATGGCCGAACCACCCGAAAGCTTGAAGATCTCGGTGATATCGCCGTTGCCGGCGGTGCGGGCGCCTACCACCTTGGCCCGGCCAAAGTCCTGCAGCGCCATCACAAAGAGCTCCGTGGTGCCACCGGTGGTCTCATCGGCCAGCACCACCAGCGGAATATCCCAGCTGTTCGCATCGGATTCCGCCACGGCGGTCAGGTTGCCGTCCTTATCGCGGGAATAGGCCACAGTACCGCTGGGCAGCAGCGGATCCAGAAGCCGGACCGCATAGGAAAGCTCATTGCTGGTAACGCCGCGTACATCCAGCAGAATGCCCTTTACTTCCTGGGCCTTCAAGGCATTCAGCTGGGCGATGAACTGGTCGGCAGTGGTACCGCTCCACTCGGTAAAGCTGATATAGGCGGTATCTTCACTTACCATGGTCATTTTTACTGTGGGCACCTCAATGGCGCGCAGGGTCAGCTCGTAGTTGTTCTCCTGGCTATCCTGTTGGATGGTCAGAGTCACCTTGGTGCCGGCTTCGCCGCGCAGGCGGCCCGCCATGCTTTCATTGTTATTTTCGGTCACGCGGGTACCGTTTACATTGGTAATAAGCGCCCCCACCTTGATGCCCGCCATCTGCGCCGGAGAATCGGGATAAACCTCCCGAACCAGCAGATAGCCGGAGGAATCCATCTCGGTCACCAGACCCACGCCTACATATTTGCCGCTGCCGGATTGGGTATAGGCCTCATATTCCGCAGCAGTGAAGTAGCGGGCATTGCTGTCCTCCAGGCCATCGATATACCCGCGGGCAATGGCCTCCTGCAGCGCTTCCTCATTGATGGAGCCATAGTAATTTTCCCGCACATACAGGTCTACCTCGTGCAGGGAGCTGTACATTTTTTCCCGTTCGGTGATGCCTGTCATCTTCACATTGAACAGGTTCATCGAGTAGATCATGGTAAGGGAAAAGGCCACAGCCGCTACGATGGCCATATAGGCGATGGCCGCGCCAAGCGAAATTTTCTTGTTCATGCTGTTTTATGCTCCTGTTGTAACGCCGCTTACCTGCACAGTGCCGTTACAGATAATTGAGCGGATTGGTATGCGCGCCGTTGCGGCGGATCTCAAAGTGGAGATGATAGCCGGTGGACCAGCCAGTGGTGCCCACATAGGCAATGGTCTGGCCCTTGGTCACGGTATCTCCCACGCTTACCGGAATGGAGGTGCAGTGGGCATACAGGGTGGAGAAGCCGCCGCCATGATCCACAATGAGATAATTGCCGTAGCCCCAGGCGCGGCCGTAGCCGGCGCCGGTGCGCACATAAATGACCGTACCGGAAGCAGAAGCCCGGATGGGGGTATTGGCCGGGGCGGGGAAATCCACACCGGTATGGTAGTCGGTGTTATTAAACCGCCAGCCGTAGTAGCTGCTGATGTAAGTATAGCCCTTTACCGGGTAGATAAATCCGGTGGTGCTGTAATCCACCTGGCTGCCGTTGCCGGCATTGGCAGCATAGATGGCATCAATATCAGCCTGGATCTGCTTCATCTCCTTCTGGATGGCAGCCTGATCGGCGAGATATTCCTGCTCCATCTTTTTGATATCCTGCAGGGTGCTTTCCACCTCGGTCTTTTGGCTGTTCAGGCTGGCCTTCTTGCTCTCCGCCGTCACCTTGGTATCCGCCAGGTCCTCTTTTTCCTCCTGCATCTGCGCCTGCAGCGTCCGCAGCTCGGTGATGTTATCCGCGAGGGCTTGCAGCAGGGCGCTGTCGTGCTCCGAGATGCGGCTGAGGTATTTGCCGTAGCTGAGGTAACTGCCCAGGCTATCCACGCCAAAGACCATGCCCAACATACTGGTGCCGACGCTAGTCTTGTAGATGGAGCGAATGCGCTTCATAAAGAGATCCTGCTGTTCCAGCACTTCCGCGCTCAGTTCATTGATGCGCTCCTCTTTATCGGCGATATCATTCTGCAGATAATTGATCTTGTTATCCAAAAGAGTGATCTGCTTTTGGGTATTGGTAATCTGATTGTTCAGGTTATTGCGGATCGCTTCCTGCTTTTCCTTTTCGGTCTTGGTCTGGTTCAGTTTATCCTTTAGGGCCTGCTGCTGTTTTTCCAGTTCACTATACTGGCCGTTCAGGTGGTCCAGGGTACTATCCGCGTAGACGGTAATGGGCGCGGAGACCGTCAGCACCGCGGCGCACATCACCGCTGCCAGGATCTGCTTGCTGCATCTCTTCATGGTATTTGCCTTGTCCTTTCCGTTTGCACATTTGCTGTGGGTTTTCTTCTGTCAAACTTCAGGCTGTTGTCTTATCAGAACAGGAAGTCTCCCTTTACATAGTGTGTGTAAAGAGGGCGTTTTCCTGCATCATACTTTGAGATATTTGCCGACGAAGATAAAGCTGCCCACCATACCGAACAGCACCCCCGCCGCCACAAAGCCCAGCAGCATCTGCGGGGCGATGGAGACAAAGGGAATGAGGCTCTGGTAGGCCAGCTGCAGCCAGCCGCTGGCCGATTGCCCCACCCACTGATACAGGAAGTGGGTGCCCACCCACAGCAGCCCAAAGGCAATGAGGGCGGAAATGAGTCCAATGACCATGCCCTCCACCAAAAAGGGGAAGCGGATGAAGGCATTGGTGGCGCCGACATATTTCATAATATTGATCTCCCGGCGGCGGTTGAAGATCGTCACCCGGACGGTATTGGCAATGATAATGATGGAAACGACCATCAAAATAGCGACGATGGTAAGCCCCGCCACATGGATGGCGGTCTTGATACCCACCAGGGTCGTGGCCACCTCATTGCTGGATTCCACGCTTTCCACCCCGGAAAGGCTCTCCAGCGTCTTGACGGTCTCCGGCAGATTTTCCAGGCTGTTCACTTTCAAGCGGAAGGAAGCCGGCAGCGGGTTTTCATCCGCGTACTGCTCAAAACCTTCCAAAAAGCTCTGGCTGCCCAGGGTGTCGCTCAGCTCCTTCAGGGCGTCCTCCTTGCTGATGTACTGCTTGGAGGCGATATTGGGCAGATCGTCGATCTCTGCCTTCAGCCTCTCGGTGCCGGCGCTGCCGAGGTCGTCATCGATCCAGACCACAACCTCATTGAAGCTTTCTACATAGCCCATCAAGGAATTGATATTGAGGGAAAGCAGCAGCGCCCCGCCGATAAGCACCATACAGGCGATAAGCACGCCGATGGAAGCCACCGACATCTGCCGGTTGGCGCGGATATTGTGCAGGCCCTCCTTGACCAGATAGCCAAAGGAATTCTTAAACATGGGAAGCACCTCCTTGATCCCGGATAATGCGTCCCTTTTCCAGTGTCACGGTACGGTGGTGGAAGCGGTTCACCAGCTCATGCTCATGCGTCACCATGAGGATGGTGGTACCGGTCTTATTGATCTCATCCAAAAGCTCCACGATCTCGTAGGAAAGCTCCGGATCGATATTGCCGGTCGGCTCATCGGCAATGAGCAGGTCGGGGTTATTCACCAGCGCGCGGGCCAGGGCCACACGCTGCTGCTCGCCGCCGGAGAGTTCCGGCGGATAGTGCTTGTACTTATCATCCAGCCCCAGCAGATTCAGAATATAGGGCACCCGCCGGCGGATAAACCGCCGCGGCACACCGGTCACCTGCAGGGCAAATGCCACATTATCAAAGACCGTCATGGTGGGGATAAGCCGGAAATCCTGGAACACTACACCGATGGTGCGACGAAAGTAAGGGATCTCCCGCTGCTTCATATGGATAAGGTCCCGGCCATTTACCGTCACCTCGCCCTCGGTGGGCACTTCCTCCCGCAGCAGCGTTTTGATGAGGGTGCTTTTGCCGGCACCGGAATGCCCCACCACAAAGACGAATTCGCCTTTTTCGATATGTAGATCCACCCCATCCAACGCGCATACGCCGCTGGGGTAGGTCTTGGTTACTCCTTGCAGATCAATCAAGGGATACACCGCCTTGCTCTATAGGATATTGGGTCAGCCCTTAAATGACATCAAAGCTGTCTTTTTAGTACTTCACAGGGTTCGCGGTCAGGTACTTCTTCACCATCAGCGCCACCTTAAAGATGATGGCATGGTCAAACTCCCGCAGATCGAGACCCGTCAGCTTCTTGATCTTCTCCAGGCGATACACCAGGGTATTGCGGTGAACAAACAGCTTACGGCTGGTCTCGGAAACATTCAGGTTGTTCTCGAAGAACTTCTGAATGGTGAAAAGGGTCTCGTGATCCAGGCTTTCGATGGAGCCTTTCTTAAAGACCTCACGCAGGTACTGCTCGCACAGGGTGGTGGGCAGCTGATAAATGATGCGCGCGATACCCAGGTTATCATAGCTGACGATAAGCCGCTCGGTATCGAATACCTTGCCCACCTCCAGCGCGGCCTGCGCCTCACGGAAGGACCGGGCCAGATCCTTGATGCCGGCAATGACACTGCCGATGCCGACCTGCGCCTTGGTGTAGAATTCACCGCCCAGGGTATCCACGATGGAACGGGCCAGCTTTTCCAGGTCCTTGCTTTCGATGCCAGGCTTGACTTCCTTCACCAGTACGATATCGGTCTCATTGACATTAAAGACAAAGTCCTTCTGCTTATCGGGGAAGAGGTTCTGCACCACATCAAAGGCGGAAACGCTGCTGTTGGCCTGCACCCGCACCAGCAGCACCGCGCGGCTGGCATCGGAGGAAAAGTGCAGCTCCCGCGCCTTGGCAAAGATATCGCCGGGCAGGATGTTATCCAGAATGATATTCTTGATAAAATTGCCGCGGTCGTATTTTTCATCGTAGTACTGCTTGATGCTGGAAAGAGAGATGCTGAGCACGCCGCACATTTTGGCCGCCAGGTCATCGCTGCCGGAAACAAACACGGCATACTCCGACTTCATCTTGGAGCCAAAGGGCTTGTAGGTAATGCCGTCCCGGATGAACAGCTCGTTATTTTCGCCCAGATCCGCCGCCAAAAAATCGTTCGGCTCGCCGATCTTGGTCAGGTCGCTGCAGGCAATGATGGTGGCGCTCTCATCAATGACGCCGATCATGCGGTCCACAGTATCCCGCATCTGATAAACCAGGCCCTGGAACAAACGATTCGACATAAAACTACCCCTCTACTTTCGCAAAAAATTGCTGTCACACACAGTCTATGATGAATGAACACTTTTATTTTACCTAATATTTTGTGCAAATGCAACAGTTTTCTGCTTTTTCCTTGGAAAAACCCTCAATTCCTTTGGGCAATATCATCAGATTATGGGGCTGTTTCTTGTCAAATCCAACACCTCCAACCCAAAATGTTGGGCCTTGCTGGCGGCCTCGGCACAAAATGGGGGGATGCGCTTCCATCATTTTGCACAAAGAAAACCAGCTCACAGGGGGCTTGTGTAGTTCCAATTTACCATAAAAATATGAATATTCCGTGACCACCCGGTGATGATTGCTTGAGTATTTTCCGGAGCTTGGTGCAATCTGCCAAGAAAAACGGCAGTCCCTGCCGCTGCCGGTAAGGACTGTCCATTCTGCCATTTTACATTTATTCCGGCAGGTGCTGCTGCCGCAGCAGAGAGATCTCCTCTTCGCTCAAGGGGCGGCACTCACCGGGGAGCAGCGCATCATCCAGCCGCAATGCCCCCATGGAAAGCCGGTGCAGGCCCGTAACCACCGCTCCGCAGCAGCCGAACATCCTCTTGATCTGATGGTAGCGGCCCTCCCGCAGCGTCACCACTCCGGTATCTTCCGATTCAATGGTCAACTCCGCCGGCCGGCAGCGGCCGTCCTTCAGCTCTATTCCTTCGGCAAAGCGGTGTACCATTTCCTCCGTCATGGGGATATCGATGGTGACGCGATACCGCTTGGGCACATGCTTTTGGGGAGCCAGTATCTCGTGGGCCAGGGCACCGTCATCGGTCAGGATCATGAGCCCTGTGGTGTCCTTATCCAGCCGTCCCGCCGGGAACAGCTCCTTGCGGCGGTATTCCGGCGGCACCAGCTCCAGCACTGTTTTATCCCGGGCATCCCGCGCCGCGGAAACAACCCCCTGCGGCTTGTGGAGCATCAGCGTCAGGGTGCGCTGCACCCGCAGCAGCTCCCCCGCCACCACGATCTGCTCCTCCCCGGTCACCTTGCGCTCCGGATGTTTTTCCACCGTACCGTCTATTGTCACCCGGCCCTTGGTGATCAGTTCCTTGACCTCCCGCCGGGAGAGCATTCCCTGCGAAGCCAGCAACTTGTCCAGTCGTTCCATGCGGCCGCCCCCTTTCTCCTCCTATTGTAGCAGGGAACCGGGGCGGGATGCAACCGCCCCGCCCCATTTTCTCAGCCCGGGATGACCTCCATGCAGAAGCCTCCCTGCTCCATCTCGCTGATATCCGCCCCAACGATCCTATCCTTATAGACAAGGATGTGCGCAGCTACCTCATCCTTTTCGGGGTAATTGGTGATGTGGTAGGTGTATTCCATTACGGTTTTGCCCCGCAGTTTATCCAGATTGAAGCCCTGCGCCTGCTGTAGGGAGGCATACCCGGTATAGACCTCATCCCACTCCGCCGGGATCACGATCTCCTCTTCACTAATGGGCGGCACTTCCGCCTCCCAGCCGTATTTTTGCAGAAACTCAATGCGCTGGTTTTCCTCTCCGCCGGGGATGCCTTTATTAAAAAGGCTCCAGGCCGGCAGCGCTACCGGCTGCTGACTGGTAAGCACCACCGTGCCTACCACCGCCGCTACCAGCAGCACCGCAAATGCTAAAACGCTGCCCCGCCGCAGCCGTACCGAATGATAACCCATATGCCCCACTCCTCTCTGCTTCTGTTTCATCTTTATGCGGCAAGCTGACGGAATAGAGATAGCGGCAAAAGAAAATCTCCGCGAAGGGCAGGTTCCGGCCGCAGGCCCGGCGGCGCAAAGCGCCGCCGAAGCGGACCGAAGGTCCGCCAGCCCGCCGAAACGGCGGGCGGCCTGCGGCCAGCTCTCACCCTGCATAATGTACAAAAACAGCAGCGGACGGCATCCAATAGGGATACCGCCCGCCGCAAAGGTGCATTGGTTAGCAAAGTAATTATTCCTCTTCCATCATGCTCTTTGCATCGGCAATGACCTCTGCCTCTTTCTCCTTGGGCAGCTGCTCATAGCGGGCAAAGGTGAGGGTGAAGGAACCACGGCCCTGGGTAATGGAGCGCAGGGAGGTGGCAAAATCGAACATCTCGCTCATGGGGACTTCCGCCTCAATTTCCTGCAGGCCGTCCTCGGCAGGGTTCATACCCATCATGCGGCCGCGGCGCTTGGAAAGCTCGGAGTTGATATCGCCCATGTTCGCGGCGGGGACCTGTACCTTCAGGGTGCCGATCGGTTCCAGGATAACGGGATTGGCTTGGGGCAGACCTGCCTTGTAGGCCAGGGAAGCAGCGGTCTTAAAGGCCATTTCGTTGGAATCTACGGGGTGGTAAGAACCATCCACCAGGATGGCCTTTAGGCCTACTACCGGGTAACCGGCGATCATGCCGCGGGAAACGCAGTCCTGCAGACCCTTTTCTACCGCGGGGAAGAAGTTCTTGGGCACCGCGCCGCCGACTACTCTCTCCTCAAATACGAGAGAATCGCTATCGCAGGGCTCAAACTCAATCCAAACATCACCGTACTGGCCGTGGCCGCCGGACTGTTTCTTGTGCTTGCCCTGTACGCGGACCTTCTTACGGATGGTCTCACGGTAAGCCACACGGGGCTTCACCAAGGCTACATCGATGCCGAACTTGGACTTGAGCTTGGAAACCACAACATCCAGGTGCTGCTCGCCCAGGCCGGAAACGACCTGCTGCTTAGTCTCCACATTATTCTCAAAGCTGATGCAGGGATCTTCCTCGATCAGACGCTGCATCGCGCCGGCAATCTTGGCCTCATCGCCCTTGCCCTTCAGCACAATGGCCATGGAGAGACAGGGGGCCGGGAACTCGGTAGGCTTATAAGAGATGACACGCTTGGCATCACACAGGGTATCGCCGGTCACGGCATTGGAAAGCTTGGTAATGGCGCCGATATCGCCTGCGGTGATGCAGTCCACTTCGTCCTGCTTCTTGGCGCGGCAGCACAGCAGTTTGCCCAGACGCTCCGGCTCGCCGGTGCGGGCGTTTACCGGGGTCATACCGGCGGTCAGCTTGCCGGTGATGACCTTTACGAAAGACAGCTTACCCACGAAGGGGTCGGCAACGGTCTTGAATACAAAGGCGGACTCGGGAGCGTCGGGGTCGCACTTGATGGTCTCGCCCTCTACCGTTTCCTCGCAGCAGCCATCGGCGGCGCTGGGCAGGAAGTGTACGATGGCATCCATAAGGACCTGGCTGCCGGAGCCGGTGGCGGCGCTGCCGCAGAAAACGGGCGCAATGGTGCCGCTCTTAACACCGGCGGCAATACCCTTCTGGATCTCCTCCTTGGTAAAGGGCTCTTCCATGAAGAACTTCTCCATCAGGGCGTCATCGGTCTCGGCCACAGCTTCGTTCAGGGCCATCTTCATCTCCTCGATACGGTCTGCGGCCGCGGCGGGGATGGCGATCTCATTGAGCTTATTGGCCTTGGGGTCGAACTTATAGGCCTTCTCATCCACCAGGTCAATGTAGCAGTCTACCACATCGCCATCCATGTGGGGGATGATAACAGGGCAGACGGAATTGCCGAACACTTCCTTAATGCCCTCGAAGGTCTTATAGAAATCGGCATGCTCCACATCCAGCTTATTGATGAAGAACGCCTTGGATTTATTCATGCGGGTAGCCAGGCGGTAAGCCTTCTCGGTGCCGACGCCCACGCCGTCCTTGGCGGAAACGACCAGCAGCACGGTCTCGGCGGCACGGATGCCCTCCGAAACGCCGGCGGCAAAATCGAACATACCGGGGGTATCCAGCAGGTTGATCTTTACACCGTTCCAATCAAAAGGCGCAATGGCGGAGCTGACCGATACCTGACGCTTGATCTCCTCGGGATCAAAATCGCACACGGTATTGCCGTCCGCAATTTTACCAAGGCGGTCGGTGGCGCCGGATTTGAACAGCAGCATCTCTGCCAGGCTGGTCTTGCCGGCGCTGCTGTGGCCTGCTAAGGCGACATTGCGGATCTTATCCGCGGTGTACTGTTTCATAGTTAGGATTTCCCCTTTCAATCTTTGAGTCGCAACGCCATAGGGGCGCATTACAGAACAATTATACCTTTTTGTCAAGTTTTACGCAATAAAAAACTCCGTTAATCTGCACGGCGCTTTGCCGAAATACGCTGCGTTATTTTGTGCTATTTGCTGATTTTCAGCCTTCCCGGCTCCATCCTGCACCCTTTAGGGCCCCTGCAAGGCGCAAATTCGGCCCGCAGGGCGAGCCCGCGCCCTTCCGCATTCCCAAAATACCAAAAGGGACCCGCTGCCATACACAGCGGGCCCCAGCAGATCCTATTACTTTTTGCGCACCAGTCCCAGCAGCACCGTTGGGATAAACCACAGGAGCTGATAAGCCCCCAGACTCCACCAAGTCACCCGGCTAAGCGCCCCGGAATAGGCCAGCAGCGTGATGATGGCAAAACCGATTAGCACACTCAGTACCAGCAGCACACTGATGGCCTTGGCCAGGCCATACTCCCGCTGGGCGGAAAGCAGGCTGTGCAGACTGCCCGCCATGCCGCCGCTCACCATTTCGGCCGCGGTCTCACCGGTGCCGTCCAGCGCGGCTTCGGCCTCCCGCTGCAGCGCCGCCGGCACCATGTGGATGTTCTCCTCCTGCAGGCCATAGACCTGCGCCACCCGCGCCGGGGTGATATTGGGGTCGGTGGTATGCACCATCAGGGCGATCCCCACCTTCTCCAGCTCCCGCAGCTGGGTCCTCAGCTGCTTATCGGCATGGTAGCTGATGACAAACCCCGCCGAAAGACTGCCGAAGTTGGAAAGATACAGGAGCTCCTTGCCCTCTGCCGTAAAGCCGGCCTCCACCTCAATGGGCGGCACGGCCACACCGTGGGCCAGCAGCAGGCCGCGGTTGCCAATCAGCACCCGGCCGCCATCCACCCAGGCGGAAATGCCCTTCCCTTCCTCACAGGCAACGCTTTCCACCGTTTTCAGGTTCTTCTCATTGGTGATCATCCCGCGGAAAATTCCGGTCAGCGAATTATCCACGCTGCACAGCACGCTGGCCGCATTCAGGATAGCCTCATCAATGGGCTTTTTCTCAAAGGTTCTTATCCCATGCAGGGTAATACTCCCGCTGGGGAACAGGTCGCTGCCCCGCAGCAGAACGCCGTCGGTATCATGCAGCTCCTCCACGGCGTCTTCATTCAGCAGGTTGGCACGCCAGCGGTTCAGCCCCTCATTGGCACTGCGCAGCGGCATATGGCTGCCCAGTGTGGCCGCCAGGGGAGAGGTGATGCACAGTGCCGAGGTGAAGATGGAAACCGCCTCGAATACCGTTCCCTTGGCCAGGAAGTATTCCAGCAGCGCCATTACCACTGCCGCCAGTATGGTAATGGGGGCCAGCACCCCACTGATGCCCTCGGTCATGCCGGTTTCCTCCAGCACGGCCTCGGCATCCTCCGGCAGACCGGCATCATCCAGCGTCACCGTCTTTTCCGGCTGCTCCGGCAGCTCCGCCGCCCATTCAGTCAGGCGGCTCTGCGGCAGGGTGCGGCAGGCCACAGGCCGCAGGGTGGCCATGGCCCGGCAGCTTTCCCGCTGGCGGGCATTCTTCACCAGCTTGCCCCAGGTATTAAAGAACAGGATAAGTACCGCCAGCGGCAGGAAGATATTGTTCCCATACTGCTCCAGCAGGGCAGGCTGCGCCGCCATAAAGCTGCCCTGCAGCAGGCAGGCGAAGACCGTCAAGGTCACATAGGCATCGTTGCTCTGCCGGCCGGGGAACAGCGCCAAAAAGCCATTGCCCAGCGTGCCGCCGCAGCACAGGGCCGAAGCGGCGGTCAGCGCCACCATCCCCCACAATCTCATGGAAGAAGAGGTCGCGAGGAAATCCGGCAGCAGCAGGTGATACACCGGTGCCAACGCCAAATAGATAACCCCCAGCAGCATCACCAGGTTGAGGATCAAGGTGACTGCCAAGCTTCGCTGCCGTTTTTTCAGCGTCTGCATCAGGGCTTCAGCACTCTTACGGGCAGCAGAAGCCTCCCAAAGCGGCTTTTTCGCCCTGGCCACGGGAATCTCCCGGCCCATCGGCATTTCCTCTCCCAATTCTGGGGCAGGCTGTGCCTCCTGTTTTTTGGGCGGGGTCCATTCCTCCGGCTGCATCACCGGTTCTGGCCGCTTCGGCTCCTCCCACTTAAATTCCGGTTCGGCCGCTGGGGCCGGTGCCGCCGGGGCTTCAGTCTTTTGCAGCAGCTCCCCAGGGAAAGGCTCTGCCTTTTTTACCGGCTGGGGTGCAGTCTTGGCGGGTGCCGGTCTTTCCGACGCTGCCCCCGCCGCCCTGGACAACCCGGTCTGAGCAGCATCCAACTGCCGCAGCAGGTCCTCCGTAGTGGTGGTGGCCCGCTTTTCCGGCTGAGCCGCCCGTTCCTCCCGGGCGCGTTTTTCCTTTACTTCCCGCAGGATATCGTCTACATTATAGCGGTTTTCTGCCATCTTTTTCCCTCCGCTTTTTTGTTTTCTCTCCCCGGGCAATACCCCTGGAGAGATCATGCTAAATAAATCGTCAAGCCGCCTTTTCTTACCTGGCTTTCAGCCCCAGCCGCTGCCGGGTGATCTCGTACAGAATAATGCCGCCCGCCACCGAAGCATTCAACGAATTGATCTGGCCCTGCATCGGCAGTGCCGCCACAAAGTCGCACTCCTCTTTCACCAGTCGGCTGACTCCATTGCCCTCCGAGCCGATAACCAAACCTACCGCACCCTTAAAGTCCAGCTGGCACCAATTCACCCCATCCATATCGGCGCAGATGAACCACACATTTTTCTCGGCCTTCAGGCTTTGCATAGTGGCCACGATATTGGCGACCCGGACGACCGGCAGGCACACTGCTGCCCCAGCGGAGGACTTGACTGCCGCCGCAGTAAGACCGGCGCTGTGCCGCTTGGGGATGATGACCCCATGGGCCCCGCAGGCTTCCGCCGTACGGATAATGGCGCCTAAATTGTGGGGATCCTCGATGTTATCACAGATGACCACAAACAGCGGTTCTTCCCCTGCCCGCTCATAGATGTCTTTCATCTCGGCATAGGCGGCCGCCGCGCAGATGGCGGCAACCCCCTGGTGGGTCTCTATTCCGGAAAGCTGGGTGAGCTTTTCCCGCGTCGCTTCCTTCACCGGGATACCCTGCTCCCGCGCCTTATTGAGAATCGCGGCTACCGGCCCCTTGGGGCTGCCGCTTTGTATGTAGATACACTCCAGCTCCCTGCCGCTGCGCAGGGCCTCCAGCACCGGGTTGCGCCCGGCCAGCACCTGGTTTTGCTCTCCAGTCTGCTTTTTTTCCTGCATAGTCATAGTTCCTTTCTTCTATTAGAGCTGTGCGCACCGCCGGGGAACCGGCCCCCGCCTGCGCGCCTTCGGCGCGCCCACCCGCAGCCTACGGCTGCGGGCCACCGGTCCTATAAGGGCCGGCAGGCGGGGGCCGGTTCTCGCGCTGCGCACTGTGCATGCCTATGAATGGTAGCTTTATATGACATCCCTTCGGAAAAATCGACCATAGTTTATCAGAAGTCCGCCCAGCAGGGCCCCCAGCCCCACGGCGCTGCCCCATTGGGCCAGCCGAACGCCCCACAGCCGCCAGCCGCCGGGCTGCCGGGGCCGCCACCGCAGCGAACCTACATACCGCCGGGCATTCTCCCGTAGGGCCTCCTCACCGTTCTGCTGCTTTTCCGGCTTTACGAATAAAATCGCCCGCTCAAAAAACTCATTATCCACTTCCACTACCTCTACCACCTGCTTATTGACTCCCTTCAGCATCACGCAGCCCTCCTTTTGCGGCATCAATTCCCTGTTATTTTGCTTCCTGCTGTGGAATTTATGCAGTCCCACCTGGCGGAAGCGACAGTGAGATATACAGACCGTATTTTTTACTTTTGCACAGTTTCCACACACTTTTCCCCCGGCAGTGTGGAAAACTCGGTGGAAAATGTGAAAAAGTGTCCCCATTTCGTCCCTTTTTCTCTCCTGTCACCGGTGGAAACATCTGTTTTATCCACAATTTACAGTAAATGGACACTACAAAAAGTTTACCGGCCTTGCTCCCCGCTCCGGATTTTTTCACAAATGAAAACTAAACGCCGGTCAGAAAAATATCGTTATTTATTTCACAAAAATTTGCGGAATCTGCCGGTATCTTATTGCATTTGGCGGGCAATATTGCTACAATAGGGCTGAACGCACCATCCCTTTATACTTCTATTTTTTGAAGGAGGATCAATATTATGCCACTGGTCACTACCAAGGAAATGTTCCGTAAAGCCTATGAGGGCGGCTACGCCATCGGCGCTTTCAATGTCAACAACATGGAGATCGTACAGGGCATTACCGAAGCGGCCCAGCTGGAGCAGGCCCCTGTCATTCTGCAGGTTTCGGCCGGCGCCCGCAAATATGCCAAGCACATCTATCTCACCAAACTGGTGGAGGCCGCTGTGGCCGATACCGATGTCCCGATCGCCCTGCATCTGGACCACGGCGATGGCTTTGAGATCTGCAAGGACTGCATCGACGGCGGCTTCACCTCCGTGATGATCGACGGCTCCAAGCTGAGCTTTGAGGAAAACATTGCTGTGACCCGCAAGGTAGTGGAATATGCCCACGACCACGGTGTTATGGTGGAGGGCGAGCTGGGCAAGCTTGCCGGCATTGAGGACGCTGTCAATGTCAGCGAAGCCGATGCCCAGTTCACCAATCCTGCCGAGGTGGAGGAATTTGTTTCCCGCACCGGGGTGGATTCCCTGGCCATCGCCATCGGCACCAGCCACGGCGCCTATAAGTTCAAGCCCGGCCAGAAGCCCCAGCTGCGCTTTGATATCCTGCAGCAGGTCAGCGACCGCCTGCCCGGCTTCCCCATCGTGCTGCACGGTGCTTCCTCCGTCATCCAGGCGGATGTAGAGACCGTCAACCGCTTCGGCGGCAAGATGCCCGATGCCATCGGCATCCCCGAGGAAATGCTGCGCCACGCCGCCGAAATGGCCGTCTGCAAAATCAATATCGATAGCGACCTGCGCCTGGCCATGACCGCCGCCATCCGTCAGCACATGTTCGAGCATCCCGATCATTTCGATCCCCGGCAGTATCTCACCCCCGCCCGCGATCACATCCGCGAGCTGGTCCGCCACAAGATGCACGATGTCCTGGGCTGCTCCGGCAAGGCGTAATTTTTTCCCTTATACACCAAAGGATCCCCGCCGGTGGCGGGGATCCTTTTTGCGTTTTATTATGCCACAGTCGTACCAGGGTAGTAGTGGTTCAAAATCTGCACATAGGTCCAGCCCTGCCGGGCGTACAGCATACTGCCGGTCTGGCTCATCCCCACACCGTGGCCGTAGCCGTAGGTGGTAACGGTAAAAATGCGGCTGTCCGCGTCATAGCTGATATCAAAGGCATGGCTGCGCAGTCCCAGGATGCTCTCCCTTATCTTCCGCCCCGTGGTGGTGGTATTGCCTACCCGTACGGTGCCTACATATTTTCCATCGGTACGGGAGGTGATCTCCAGCCAGGTGGCTGGGTCATCATTGGCGGGGTCCAGGCTCGTCCCAAGGGCGCTGTTCATCCTTTCAGCCATCTGCTCTGGGGTATAGGTATAGTCCTTGGAAAAAGGCGACCAGCTGTAGGAATAGCCCTCCTCGATGGAGGAATCCACCGAAACAAGGTAGGGGTACTGGGTGGTGCCCCAAACGCTTTGGGCCGTGGTGGTCACGCCGCAGCTGATGGAAAAATAGGTACAGTTGGCGTACTGGCCATTATAGTAAACCGCCTGGCCCAGCACCTCCTTCACACAGGCCTTTACCCGGTCGCCGGGCTCCACACTGCTAAGGCGCAGGGTAGGCGCGCGGCCCAGGTAGTCATTGTAATACTTGATGTAGCTGTAGGAGGCCACCGCCATGGCCTTGGTGGATTCCCACTCGGTGCTGTTGCCCACCTCATTCTGCACCACGCGGCACAGGATTTCATAGGTATCGCCAACTACCGGGGTGCTGCTATCAATAACGCAGAGCTGGCCGTAATCAGCGGTATCATTGCCGCTGTTATCCGGCTCCGGTTCCGGTTCAGGGGTCGGGGCGGGGGCTGGCTCAGGGGCTGGCTCAGGGGTTGGAGCCGGAGCAGGCGTCGGTTCCGGGGCCTTTACGGCGCCGCTGTTGCCGGCGTTCCCGGAATTACCCGAACCATCGGATTTACCGGTGGTGTCATTCCGGTTGTCATTGCCGGTATTACCGTTTTTGCTGTCCCCGGTCTGCCCGGAGGGGTTCTCCGTTTTAGGATCGGTTTTATCCCCGGATTTATCATCGGCCTTATTATCGGTTTTGGAGTCAGTCTTATCCGGCTGCTTCTCCCCGGATTGACCGTCATTCTCGGCGGGTTCTTCATTCTCCTCCGGCAGCACCTCATTCTGCGGGATATGCTCCCAATCTGGCAGCAGGGCCTGTCCGCTTTGCACTGTGGGATAGATGGGCAGGTTCTCGGCGCCGGTGGGGGTGCTGCCGCAGGCAGCCAGCAGCAAAAGGGCAGCAGCGGTGGCCAGCGCGCGGCCGGTTTTCAGCGATATCGGCATGAGGATCCCTCCTTCCGGGCGGTTTTTTGTAATAATCTGTCCCTATTATACAGAATAGAATCAGTTTTGTCTACCGGTAGGATATGAACAGAGCGTGAAGAATGGGTGATGGATCTTCCCCTGCGCGCAAAAAAGAGGCGGAAGTTCGCTTCTTCCGCCCCATTTTTCTTATGCAGTTTACTTTTTGCCGCCCAGCAGGCCGGTTAGGACGCTGCCCAGCAGCTCCGCCGCGTCGTCATTTTGGGCGGTCGATTTCTTCTTGGAAGAAGTGGTTTTCTTAGCGGAGGTAGTTTTCTTACCGCTAGCGGTCTTTTTTGCGGAAGAAGTTGTCTTTTTCCCGCTGGAGGTGGTTTTCTTCCCGGAGGAAGTGGTCTTTTTCCCGCTGGTGGAAGTCCCCAACGCGCTGCCCAGCAGGCTGCCGGCCAGGGAGCTCAGCACATCGCTGCTATCGCTCTTTTTGCTGCTCTTTTTGCCGCTGCCGCCCAGGGCGCTGGTCAGCAGGCCGCCCGCAAGGCTGGTAAGAATGTCGCCGCTGTCGCTCTTACCGGACTTTTTATTGCTGCCGCCCAGCAGGCTGCCAGCCAGCGAGATAAGGGTACTGCCGTCATCCTCGTCATCATCCCCGCCGCCCAAAAGACTGGTGAGCAGCCCGCCGAGCCCGTCGCTTTGGGTCTTGGTCTTTTTCTTCTGGCTGCCCAGGGCCGCCAGCAGCAGCGGGGCCGCCATGGCCAGGATCTTGGAGGTATCCACCTTGCTGGCGCCGCTCTTTTTGGCAACAGCGTTCTGCACCGTCTCAGTTTCCCCGCCCAGAATCTTGGTAAGGATCTTGGCGCCATCCTCCGTATCCACATTCTGCAAAAGGCTCGCCAGCCCTTTGCTGCTGGTGTGGTCATCCAGGGCCTTGGCCAGGCTGTTGGCACCATCCTCGGTGGAGGCATTCTGCGCCATGGCACCTACCAAAGCCGGCAGCGCGTTGGCCAGGACATTCTGGGTGTCCTTTTCACTGGTGCCGGTTTGGCCCGCTATGGAGGAGATCACACTGCCGGAAAGCAGATCAGTCAAATTCATCTGTCCGCGCCCCTTTCCTTATTCCTGCTCCAATGCGCAGAAATCGCAGGGATCGGTGCGGTTGGCCTCAAAGGCTTCCTCAATGGTCCCCTGATAGACCTTGCTGGACCGCATCAGGGTGTGGCAATTGGGGTCAAGGTGATAGCTTTTGCCGAAACGGGTCCAGTAGACGGTACCGGTGCCCACCGCCTGCTGGGCGTCAGCCAGCTCCTCAGCGGAAACGGGGTTAAAATCGATGGAGAACAGCGAAGCCAGCACCAGGGCAATGGCCGCCACTACGGTCACGATCTTCTTGGTCTTTCCATCCAGGTCCTTATTGGCCAGCAGCAGGATGACAATGGGCAAGAAACAAATAACGGAGGCGATCAGCCCCATATTGTTCCACAGGAAGAACTTCACGCTGCTCTGTTTGCTGGCGGGGTCCAGCCGGTTGGCCTTTTTCCACAGCTGGCTGCCGATGATGACAAGGATAAGATCGATGACCAGAGCCCCGATGAGCCAGTACATTTTCTGCTCTTCCTTAATGTACCATATTCCATTGAGCATCAGAATGGCGCCGACCTCAGCGGCCAGGGCCAGCACCCACAGGATGACAGCGGCTACACGCTTGCCGGTGGCGCTTTTCTTATTGGCGGCGGTGACGACTGCGGGGCCCTTGCCGGTTTTGCCGGTGGAAGCCTCCACAAACTCACGCTCGACCTTCTTTTTTTCTGCCAAATTGGGTCACTCCTTTTCTATCACAAAAAATCGGGCGAAATGCCGATTTCACTGTACCAAGCATGAGGCAGATGCGCAAGGCCTTTTTTGTGGAGAAAGGACAACCGCCGGAGGCAGCCCCCGGCGGTGCGGATTATTCTTCGCGGCGCAGCAGCAGTACCAGGGCAAGCGCAAGGGCACGCGGTGGAGAATTTCATTGCGTAGGTTTGGCTAATTTGGCTGTACTTAAGCAAAAAGAACGCCCGCGGCCTGCACTGGGCATAGCCGCGGGTGTGGGGATGGGGAAAGTTACTTGGCGGAATGGCCGTTCTCGTAGCTTTCGATCATGCGCTTCACCATCTCGCCGCCGATGGAACCGGCCTGACGGGCGGAGATATCGCCGTTGTAGCCCTGCTTGAGGTTAACGCCGACGGTGTTGGCAGCTTCCTGCTTCATCTGGTTCAGTGCTTCCTTGGCTTTCTTGTTAGACATGGTTTATTCCTCTCTTTCTTAATTTGGCGTTTGCAATGTGTATTGTGTGCGCCAGCAGGCGGTATATTAGAGGAACTTTTCTCCAAGCAAAAAATAAACGGCATTTTTTTACGATAGGGCTTGACTTTTTCGGCAGAACCGCTATAATTATTCATGTTGCTATTGCCCGATTGTGTAAAGGTAGCACGACAGACTCTGACTCTGTTTGTCTGGGTTCGAATCCTAGTCGGGCAACCACAAAGACCCTCGCCGTTTAAGATAGCAGCGAGGGTTTTTCTAACGGGATGTGGCTCAGCTTGGTAGAGCGCTGCGTTCGGGACGCAGAGGTCGCAGGTTCAAATCCTGTCATCCCGACCAACAAAAAAGACGCCAAAAAGGCGTCCTTTTTTGTTGGTCGGCCGGGGAACGCATTCTTTTTTGCAGGTTAAACACTCCCTGCCCTAATTGAACGCGAAAGACAACCCTGACGGTTTTCTTTCGCACTTTCTTTCCCTCCGTAGGGGATAAGCCTGCGCAAAAATCTTTGGGCGTCCTTTTTTGTTGGTCGGCCGGGGAGCGTCTCCTTTATTACAGTTCAAATACCCCCTGCCCTAATTGAACGCGAAAGACAACCCTGACGGTTTTCTTTCACACTTTCTTTCCCTCCGTAGGGGATAAGCCTGCGCAAATGGTTGGTCTGTGCCCTAATGAAACGCGCGGAGGGCGCTGCTGTGGTTCCCCCTCCACACATCCCTCTCCTTACCATCATACTACCACTTAATGTGATACTTTGGACTAAAAAGCTGCGCTTTTTAACCACGCAGCAAGAAAAACATAACCATTATACAAAGCAAAGGACCCAAAGCCGACATCTCTGCCGCTTCGGGTCCTTTTTCATGTTCCATCGCTCTATTGTGTGTTAAATTATGATATTGCTGTTTCCTTCCCTGCCGCCAGCAGGCGTTCCAGCCACTCCACCAGCGCAAAGGAAAGCCGGTATTCCGGACCTTCCGCCAGCTTTTCTATCCGCTCCAGCTCCGGGCCTTCCGCCGCCGTGCCAATGCACAGCTGCGGGAACAGCACACACCACCAGTTATGGCCCTCTGCCGCTCCCAGCTCAATGCGCACCGCGTCATAGTACCCCGCCGGCAGAATGGCGCCATCATACTCCCTGGTTTCAAAATACATATTCACCAGCGCCACCCGTACAGCGTCGGTACTGCCGGCCTGCGCCAGAGTCTCCTCCGCCACCGCTTTCATTTTGGGCAGCAGCTCTTCCGCCCGCGCCATCGTTTCCGTTTGGCTCCCGCTTTCCGCAAAATCCGCCGCCGTTTCCCGCAGGATGGCATCCCGCACCCGCAGCTTCAGCGCCTGGTCCTCCTCGCTGTCGCTGTTGGCCAGGATGTGCAGCCGCAGTACATTCTCCCGCACCGTCTCACATTCAGTATCAAAGCCCGCCGTCATGCTGAGGATCACCGCCAGCAGCAATCCGAAAATCAGCACTCTGTCCCACTTTTTTGTCATTGGTTTTCCGTCCTTTCCGGGTCAGTTCGTTATCCGGAGTATGGACGGATTTTCCGCTTTTATTCGCAGTCCGTGCGGAAGGCAGGATCAGGCC
>ENA-UOJC01001948-UOJC01001948.1-human-gut-metagenome-genome-assembly--contig:-C104-NODE-1948-length-24536-cov-12.373432_pt1 | contig 24536 bp, 30 predicted proteins | sample MGYA00242339_ERZ723886 | MGnify/ENA metagenome assembly ERZ723886 | reverse complement strand
GTTTAGCATAGTTACATTATAACATGTAACGGAGAGAAAGATGGTTGTCGTTAGCCATCTTTTTCTCTTTTTATAAAAAGTTAGGGCGAGGTGCAGCTCATCTGAGCCGTTCCTCGCCCTGTTTAGAACTGTCTATTTCCCGACAGCCCCTTGTAATATTTTTCATTCAGCGTCGTGCTTTCGCAAAAACTTTTTAATGGGGAGAGTTTCACTGGTCTGTCAGAAAACTCCTTTTCACTCCTCCGGTATTCTTTCTCATGGAGCCCTTCCTTATATTCTTCCATCGTGCCGTACTCTTCTGTGATCAATTCCCTTACCAGTTCGCAAAAGGACGGATGCTCTGACCGTTTCTTTTGGTACTGTTTCTCGAATCCTGCCGCTAGTTCCTTCAATACACGTCCCTGTTCCGGCATACATTTGTTTATGCTCTCTGCTGACGCCACCAGTTCACTGTCATCATACCGCAGCAGGCTGCCATCGTCCTGCCCGTTCCTGACGCGCCGGTGTCGAATCTGGAAATGGACACAGCTTTCTTCTCTATGCATCTGTGCGTAATCCGTCAGGTGGAAACGCCGCCGTTTCGCCCCTTACGGTTCATCCCAAATGATATACTCCGGACTATTGTAAAAATAAGAATTATCGTGGTATGTGACCGCGCCGCTGTCCGCCAGCTCCATAAATTCAGGATCTCCGGCATACAGCCCGAAAGCATCTGCCGGACTGACAAAAACTGTCTCCTGCGCCCCAGGTTCCTCATCAAAATCCCACAGGCCCGGTTCCGAAATCCGGATGCGGCACGCCTGCCTGGATACGCAATAAAGTGACGCAAGTTCATCCACAGTGCGGCTGACACCATCTGTTTTCCCATACAGCATATCGAGCTCACGGAATTTCTCAATGAACATATCCTTCGGCATGAGAATCCGCCCCGCTATGGCATTGCTCTGTATCTCCAGCAGGTCTTCCTTCGCGTACTCCTTATCCCATACCATTTCATTCCATGCTGCATTGCCGTCACTGTCCTCCAGGCCGAGCTTCTGCATCAGCCTATGGAAATCTATGTATGCACGGTGTCCTAACCAATGGTAGCATTCATGGGCTATCGTGAAGTTCAGAGCGCCGGACGGCCTTGCCAGATAAGCCTCCGGGTCCACCAGCATTGGCTCCAGCGCCACGTTGAGGACCTCGAAGTGGTATCCTTCTGGTATCTCTGGAGAAAAGCGGAGGCGGGAACTGATCCGCATCTGTTCAGTATCATCCTCCACATCCCCTTCCGCTAAAAAGCTGGCGGACACCACAAACGTATAGTATACATTATCCTCGTCAATTCTTACCGAAACAGCATGGTCATGGCGCAGCCCCATCACAGAAGAAAATCTAATCACTTCCTTATTTTCTATCCTCATCATGTCTGCATTCTCCGCAGCAAAGGTTCCTATCGCCTTCTTCAACCGGTTTCCGCAAATGGTGTATATAAACCGGTTCAGGTCACCGGATACATCTGCCTGCTGCAATTTATCATTCAGCATCTTTATGCTTACCTCGTCTCCCTTGTTATTTCATGTATGTGGGCATGGATTTACCCTTCTGTTTCTTTGTGTCATTGGACTGAAAGCGGCCCAACTTTCAAATCATATCCGTTCCTGCACGCGATAGTTTCCGCTACAGCCTTATATCCTTCAATCCTGGTACATATCTTCCAGTTCCCGCAGAATCTGTTCCTTACTTCTTCCCACAATACCAAGCTGTTTCAAATCAACATCTTCGTCCATCATTCTGCTGACGAAAGTATGTATATCTTCCCGCACACTCGCAGGCGCAGCAACCGGTATGCTTGAATCAATAAGCTCTGTCAGCCGGTATACATCATTTTTATGTTTCCGGATATTTTTGCTGTCAACGTGCTCTCCCAAAGCTTTCCTTTCTGACAGGTCAATCCACGCCTTTGCTTTAAACGGGATCAGGTATGCAGCATCCAGAACAGCAACACCCGCTGTATTTGTCTTTCCGGCTTTCAAAAAAGTATAATAATCTTCGTCCAGCAAAATTGCAGAAAGGCTGGATATATCGTCCTCCATCGGCAACGGTGTGAGCACGGCATCTTCTGGGAGTGGTATAGCATCCAGCCTGCGCGTGAACAGTTCAATCATTGCAGGATACTTCTTTGACACCGGATGGCTAAACCGGTAAAACTGCGGCACTCCGGAACTTTTATTACAATGCTCATATCCCGCCTCTTTCACATATTCCCAAAATGTCCTGCCAAACTCTGCGCTGATTGCCTCTACAATCAAAACAAGGTCAATATCCTTTGTTGCTCGGAAATCCAGCCCTTCTTCCGACATTAAAATATCGCACGCCGTTCCGCCGATAATCACATACTGATCTTCAAATCCCCTGAACCGCTCCTTGAAACTCTCAATCCCTGCTACCATCTATTTTCCCCCACACCCGATTTAACATTTCTTCTACAGCTTCTTCCACTCGCTCATCAGCATCATTTTCAAGCGCCAGTGCAAGCGAAAGCGGGTCCACGGCATCTGTACCTGACAGTTTTTTCGGATTATACCTCCATAACTCTACAGCAGCCTGTGTCTGCCCGTCCCGCAATTTCCTTGTTGCGATGCTATTCCATCTGGAAACACTGTTCGCCGCATAGCAAACCACATCCGGTTCATTGAGCATCGAATATCCGGCCAATGCCGTGTACCCACTTTTGAGTAATGCTTCTTCTATCTGTTCAACTGGAATATAAACTGTTTTCTTTACCGGATTCCGAAACGCATTGCGGGCCTTTTGGAAAAGTTCAGCCGCGGGCAGCTCCGAGTAAAGGATTTTTTGCACGCCATCCTTTTTTGTCTTCAGCAATCCAAGCTCCTCAAGCTGCCTGACAGCTCTCGAAACGGATGTGGAAGTCAGTCCCAGATCAGTAATGGCCCGGCTCATAATTTGTTTTCCGCTGCCGTGATAAATAAAGTACAGCAGCACTACCTGTGACGCTGGAAGAAGTTCTTTCTTATCTATCTTCTCTGCATCTCCGCGCTCCTGTAAATAGACTGCCATAAACGGAAGATACACCTGTCTGCCATCCACAATAAATGGGATTCTTTCACGCAGTAAATATTCTTTTTGCCGATACTCCAACCGCTCCAAAATTAATACCACAGGGATATTTTCCACCTTTTGGATTCTGGCAATATGCTTTTTTAGTGTTCCAACTGCTTCCAGTTCTGTAACCGGGTACAGAAAAAATGTAACAACGCCATCCAGCACAGCTTTCCGAATCTGGTATCTGGACACGATAAAATTAGGAAGATGCAGATTATCAACCGGCTTGTATTCCACCTTGATACCCAGCAATGTTTTTAAGTACTCCATAGGATTCCTCCAATCTCAACATTCTTTTTATATTTTAACTCAATTCAAGCAAAGAGTCAAGTTTTGAGTTGAGATTTTGAAATTCCCCTCTGTCCCATATCCTCAGATGACATATCTTCAAACGTCTCATTAGTAATATGATACCCACAGGGGGGCTGTATTTACCGTAGTTACAACTCTAATTGCACGGCAACCATTTTTATCCTCCGCCAGCTCCATCATCAACCTGGCTTCGACCTTCATATTGTCAAACGAATCGATACCGCCCAGCAGAAAGTCGTCTTCTACGCTGAAAATAAAATATCCGATGGTCGGAGTATACTAATTAATACTATCGTAGAAGTGAACTGCGAACTGTTCCGGGATGTGGAGTTTATGTAAAAAGTCCTCTATCGTTCGGCCAGCATATAAATCCACAGATGAGGGAAAATTCTTCTTTACCAGCTTGATATTCTCCCCTTCAGCGGTTAATATATAAAAGAGAGTCGGGAATTCATGCCCACACTGCGCTCTCAGATTGGAAGTGAATGGAATGCTTGATACGAACGATTTAGAACAAATGCGTTTTACTACTGAATTACAGATATTTGATAGAAAAAGCGCCCGGATTGATGCAAAATCCCTGGCGATCACCATTATTGCATTTGCGAACGCTGATGGCGGCAATATTGCAATCGGGCTGGAAGACAAAGGTGCTGTTACCGGCATTGACGGTCAGGAAGCCCACATCAATGAACTGCTTCGCGCGCCATTTGATTATTGCGTTCCCTCTGTCAGTGTGGACACCCGCATCATGGATTGCGTGGATGAAAAAGGGAAGCCAAACCACATCCTCATCATGCATGTATATCCCAGTGCGCAGCTCCATGCAAACCAGGCGGATGAGGTTTTCTACCGTGTGGGCGATAAATCCAAGAAAATGAATTTTGAGCAGCGCACCCGCCTGATGTATGCAAAAGGCGGACGTTATTTTGAAGATATCCCTGTCCGTGGCGCTAGTGTGAATGACATTGATCTGGATTTTGTCAGAGACTACACCACTAAGATTGGTTATGAAAAAGGTCCTCTGGAATATCTCCGCGGTAACAAAGACTTCATTGTGACAAGAAATGGTCAGGAAGAAATCAGCGGCGCCGCTATCCTTCTCTTCGGCAAGAACCCACAACGGTTCTTTCAACGTGCGCGTGTACGCTTCATCCGCTATGAAGGAACCGAAGCCAGAGTTGGCACAGAAATGAATGTGATAAAAGACGTCATTTTTGAAGGAAAGGTTCTGGATATGGTCCGAAAGTCCACAGAATTTGTCAAAGGTCAGATCCGGGAGCATACTTTTCTCGGACGGGATGGTCGCTTTGTCACCATCCCTGAACTGCCGGAATTCTGCTGGACTGAGCTGATCGTGAACGCTATTGGACATCGTGATTACAGCATCGCCGGAACAGATATCCAGATAAAAATGTTTGATGACCACTTTGCTGTTGAAAGTCCCGGCACACTGCCCGGCATTGTCCGGACGAATAATATCCGCGAAATCCATTTCTCACGGAATCCAAAGATTTTTGAATTTCTGCATGAATATGAGTATGTAAAGGAATTTGGGGAAGGTGTTGACCGTATGTACCGGGAAATGGAAGCCGCAGGATTACCGGAACCAGAGTACCGCACTGTGGAATTCATGCTGTATGCTACATTGAAAAACCATAAGTGGGTGGAAGAACACAGAGCTTCCACAACTACTGCGTTACAAGATAGGGAACAAGTCAGGGAGCAAGATAGGGAGCAAGTTGCGGAACAAGATACCTCAAAAGAAACTCTTATTTTGAATTTCTGCACAGTTCCCCGCTCCAGAAAAGAAATTCAAGAGCATTTCGGGCTATCTGGACGACGACATTTTAATGAAGCGTATTTAAAACCGCTTTTAGATTCCGGGAAACTGGTTATGACTATCCCCGATAAGCCAAACAGCCGGAATCAGAAATATGTAAGAGTAAGCAAGCCATAAAAAATCCCCTCTGCTGGCAGACACCATATCGTGTCCATACCAAGCAGAGGGGATTTATCTTAATCCTCCGCCAGCTCCATCATCAGTCTGGCTCCGACCTTCAATCCCTCGATATAGCCCTGCCGTTCATAAGCCGTACACAGTTCAAACACTACGTTCATATATTCATCCGCTTCCTCATCCGTATCCACCAACGAGCGCAGGATTTTATCCAGCGGATCAATAATTGCTTTGAACTCCGGCGTCTCTGCAGAATTAAATTCTGTATAGGCGTGATAGATTAGCTCCAGCAAGGTGTCAATATCATCGTAGTAATTTGCCGGATTGGATTGCAGATAAGCCTTTATGTTTTCTACAACCTTCGTAGCATACCCTTTTCGGATGCCCCATGTGCGATGGTTACTGCGTATGCGATTCTCACAGAGACGATCCTCACAAACATGATTTCCCATTATCACCACTCCTTATCTTTGAGGTATAGCTATACCTTTGGTTGTGGCGATATTAACTCTTGGAAAAGTACATAGCAAGCTATAGAAGAAAGATGGATTGTTCTTTATGGGATACGATCCTATAACCCAGATAATTGCAGAAAAAAAAACAGCGTCAATAATCACTCCAAATAAATTCAGTCCAACATCAAACCAGGAAAATGTCAAATCTGGATCAGAGGTTTCGCAGCTTCATCCAAATCACATTACCACATAGTTTTATACAAAGGGATTATCATCTTTCCCCTCTCAACTTCTTCTCAGCCTCCTCCGGCACAGCTATTACCCCAAACCGCCAGAACAGGCTATAAATATAACTGATCCCCCGGATGTCCCCTATCGCCTTGGGACGTTCAAACATAGTATCTGGATTCTCTATCACTCTTTCAAAAGCGATCCTTACGGAACTCCAGCTTAGGCTCTTGCTATTCTCCCTGCGGTCAATAAAAAGCTCCTTCGTAAATTCTCCAGCCCTGCCAACCTTGAGGCTGTATGTAAACGGCAGACCGGAAACAGTGTGGAAATTGTAGCCCTGGAACATTACAATGCAATTCCACAGATTTTCTTCTGTCGATTCCGCAGCAAGTTTCTCCACAGCAGCTTTCCGCATCCTATATTTCTGTACCCTCTCTGCATTCTGGCTGGCCTCGGACATTTTGTAAACTACTTTCGAGTATGGGAGGTAGGTATTGATTGTGGAATAACTTAATCCCATTATGTTCTGTATCTCCGCCATCGTTTTGCCCTGCTGGAGCAATGCTTGGATCTGAGCTGTCTCAGGATAGGATACTATTTTGCCAGTAATCAGCGACTTCTTCACCTTATGTGGGGGCAAGGAAAGCTCAGCTGCTGTCGCTTTAATTTCATTAGTATCATGATAAATCTCTGTTACCGTTTCGATTAGCTCCTGCATGAGAAAGTTTGGATCGTAATCTTTCTTCGGTGGGCGACCTCTTTTGTTTTCCATGTCAATCTACCTTGTCTGATAATGAAAAGGGACGAAGCCTACCTGAATTTTCAATTTCGTCCTTTATTTGCTGTTTTTCCATTAAATTTTTTTCTCTAACAGGACCAACTTGTTTTATACATCAAAAAATCCCGAACTGTTCTCAAATCTATTTCCTTTACTCAGACAACTCATACGTACATTGGCACCTCGTATGTAGTCGTCTATTTCTTCATCAACAACAGTATAATCACTTACTTCATCATTGCATATATCGCATATTTTCTTATCCAAGCCAAGTCCAATATATTGTTTTTGTAAATTTATACACATCGTCATCCATAGTAAAAATATAGACGATACACTGGTAAATACATTCATAAGCTTCCTGGAAGAATCGGCAAATACGACTGGACTCGCCATAAACTTCATAATCCCGCTTCAAAGCATATAACATTTCCATAAAGCTCTGCTCAATGGCACATTCGTGAAGAATTTCTGATGGGCAATTTTGCCCGCCGACTTTCCTCCGGCACCGCCAAACCGGATAAGCATACGAGTATCTTTCCAGATATCGTGAAGTGTCCCCGCCCGTGGCGGCCAGGGAACGTTCATCGCTGTATCCGCTGGCACTCCCCGTATATATCATACGAAAAAATTTCTCACCGCAAGGCTCGCCTGTCTCCCCCAGAATGGCTCCGCAACACAGATTATAAAATGGCGAACATTTCGGTCCCTTTTTCCTTTTAGTTCTGACATCTGATGAATTTTCTTTCGACGGTTTCGTGCAAAGCATGACCTGTGCCTTTTCCCATGTCATCCTGTCAATAATGCCCGTGTGATGATCCCAAACGTAATATTTCGGCGCTTCTCCATGATTAATTACAGAACGATGTGTCAGGAAATCCTTTGTGATTGTCTTCTGCATTTCCAGATCGCCTACATATTTTTCATTACGGAGAATCGTCCAACACTGCACTGCTCGACCATTTCTTACCATTGACTGTGCGATAATTTAATTGATTCAACTGGACGGCAATCTTATTTGCAGAAGATCCACAGACATAATGTTTAAAAATATATCTGACAATCACGGACTGCTCTAAATTAATGACCCATGTACCATCTGCAGCTTTGTCGTATCCCAGCATGCGTTTCAGATTAATCTGAGGAATGCCTGCCTGAAAATTCTTTTGAAACGTCCACCGGATATTTTCAGAAATAGAACGGCTCTCATCCTGAGCCAATGCCGAAAGAATGGTCAAAATCAATTCACCGGTTGCATCCAAAGTATCAATATTTTCCTTTTCAAAATAAATACCTACGGGTGGGTCCTGCTGCCGAAGCTCCCGCACACAGTTGAGTGTATCCACCGTATTTCGCGAAAATCGGGAAATAGACTTTGTCACAATGTAATCTATTCTGGCATGCCGGGCATCATCCATCATCCGATTAAATTCATTCCGATGGGCCCGGCTGGTACCTGATATGGCTTCATCGGCGTAAATTCCAGCAAACTGCCAGCCTTCTTTGCTTCGAATAAGTTCGGTATAAAATGCTTTTTGATTTGTATAAGAAGTCTGCTGACTCTCATCACCGGTAGAAACCCGGCAATAGGCGGTCACACGAATATTTGTCTGCTTTTTCAACTGTCCGGCATTTTTACTGCTTCGCCCTGTGGCAGGAATTACCGACACATTTGAACTTGATGTTTTAACTGTAAATTTCATAATTTATACCTGCTTTCTATTATTGTCATTGAAATAAAAAAACAGCCCGTTCCTCCAGACTGTTATATTTTCCTGCAATATTTGTATCCATCTCAACTTCTGTCCTGACATCGTCAAACCAGTGGATGGTATAATTGAAAGGTGAATGAATACGAATAGATAAGGCAAATGCCCTTATATACTCTCCTGTCATTCCATTCATAAACTCAGTAAATCCATCCTGTCCCCTGGGAAGCTTCCTCATCCACTCAATGGCTTTTTCTCTGCTCTCAAAATTTTCCTCCAATTCCTCCCAATATCCTTCCAGATAATGAATATGCTCCTTAAGCTTCTGTTCCTCAGCCTCTCCTTCTGTCAGTTTCTGTTTTTCCATTTCCAGTCTGTTTCTGATCTCCATAATTTCTTCATCTGAAATGTCCTCATTCCCCCGTATATATTTTTCAGTTTCCATAGAATTCTTTTGATACTTAAGCCGTCTGATATTTTCCCTCATCCTGACATTTGTCATACCAATGGCTGAAATCTGATGTTTAAAAAAAGAACGCTCCCGCTCCATATTATCCAAATGCCGGACGTCCTCCAGCCGTGCCAGCATCGGGGCTACAAAATCGGCCACCGTGTCAGAATAAATATATTCCGCTAAATCTGATCCACAATACCCGCTTATAATAACAGTCATCTTCACAATATTTATCGGCACAGCAATCAAATGAAATCTCTCCACAATCGCCTTGCGAAACATTCGTATAATCTGTTCCTCATAAATTTTCTGAGAATGACAGATTTTTCTGCCATTATTCATTGTCATTGATGGACAAAACCAGATTGGATGGGAATGCGTATTTCTTACATTATAATAACGCCCGCATTCAGCACAAATGAGCCTCCCTGAAAAATCCCGGCTCCTTCGATTTTTTCCATCTCGGCCATAACATTCAGCATTGATTTGCACGACCTTCTGAGCTTTCTCATAAAGTCCCCGGCTGATAATGGCTGGGTGATGATTCTTCACGAGATACTGTGTAACCTCCCCCTTATTCTGTTTAATTTGGTGCGTCAAATAATCCAAAGTATAGGTCTTTTGGATGAGCACATCACCTGCATACCGTTCCCGACGCACAATTTGAGAAATATGCCGAGCCGTCCATCCTTCTTCAATATTGCTGTACAGTTGGCCTCTGACCGCATGACTTTTTCGTTTTTCAGTATAAAAAGATACCGGCGCCGGGATTCCTTCTATATTAAATAACCTGGCAATTTTTTTATAGGGAACTCCTTCGGCTACCAATTGAAAAATCCGGCGGACAACGGCCGCTTCCTCCTCCACAATCTCGATGGCCTTATATTGGTAACCGCTCTCTGTTGTCACAACTTCTCCACTGTAATGATAGCCGTATAATTTCTAATTACGCACGTCACCCCTAGGAAAACGTTTCTCCATACCCCACCGTATATTTTCAGAAATGCTCCGGCTTTCTTCCTGAGCAATGGCACCCAGCGTTGTCAGGATAAAAGCACTGGCCGGTTCGACCGTATCTAAAGCCTCCTTTTCAAACAAAATCGTTACATCATAGTCACTCATCATTTTGAGAGCCGACATAAAATCCGACGTATTTCTGGCAAACCTGGAAATTGATTTGCACACGACCCGATCAATCCGCCCTTCCCGGCAATGTCGGAGCAGCCGCCTGAATCCTATTCGCTTTTCTCCATTTGTACCAGACAAACCATAATCCGAATATATTCCGGCCGACACCCACCCGGCATTTCCGGAAAGAAGCTGATTAAAATGCCGCTCCTGTATTTCATAGGAATTTTCCTGGTCCAAAGAATCCGTCGAAACACGTATGTAAGCCGCAACTTTCTTTTTCATTATACCCATCTTCCCTTCTCTTTTTTAGGAAATTATACATTGATTTCACAACCAATAAAATATATAATTATTTTAATCTTAAAGAGAGGTGGTTCAAGTGAAGTTCTGCATTGCTTTGACTGGAATAGTTACATCAATTTAATCAAACTTGACAGGAGGATTTTAAATGACTATTCCAGAAAAACAAATTTATCCTCGCACCGGAGATAAGGAAACGATTTTCAGACGAAATCATTTCTTCCTTATTAAAATTAGAATGGTGGAATTGGCCCAAAGAAAAAATCCGGGAAAATATCTAGGCTATACAATCCGGCAATATCAAAGAATTAAATCGGGCTATGGAAGATGGATTGGGTGGTGATTCTATACAATGAAAGCACAAAAACTTTATATTAACAATATTCCCGCCATCGTCTGGGGCAAACCATCAGCTTTGACTTACCGGAACACGGGGAACGCAAAAATGAAAATTACCCGTGCAACATTTGAAACGGCATCCACGACCTGACGGAAATAAGCAATTATGTATTTGCCAATTGGAAGCAGGTGTCTTTATATGCCTGCAGATTAGGAGCTTATTTCAGCCTGCATGCTTATGGCAGCAGGCATTTTGAAAACTGTCTTTTTCAATCGCCCATCGTGGACATGGAATATTTGATTCATCAAATGTTTAACTGGTTTAACATCACAGAAAAAGAATTGAAAGCCAAAAAAGAGATTTTGACCCCTATCGATGTATTATCCTGGGATTATTATCAATATGTCAAAGCCCATCCGATAACCCTATGGGATTCGAATACCCGCATACTTTATGGCGGAAAAGATACAATGCAATCTTTATCCGTCATCGAACAATTTGCCCGGTCTTATCACTGCCTCTTGACAATATCCGAAAACAGCGAGCATCCGTTTATGAGCCCTAAAGATATTGCAGTCGCAGAAAGATGGCTGACAGATAATATCATATAAACCACACGAAAATCTCCAACCATTTCTAAAATGGCTGGAGATTTTTTTATCTTATTTCTCTAAAAATATGTCTTGTACAAATTGCAATAAGCAAAGAAACCGTTCCGGCAAAGAAAATAACCAGACATTCCCAGCCTTTTAAAACCTCAAATAAAATGCCATACAACGCATTACCCAGAGGTTGTGCACACATGGCAACAGTCAGTATAACGGCAATGACCTTTCCGATGAATTCCTGCGGCGTCTCCGCCTGAACAAAGGACATCATCTGCACTGTAAAAATCGTTGAAAATACCATAATAATAAAACAGCATACCGTCATAACAATATAATTTATCATTCCCGATGAAGTAAAAAGCAGGGACACAGCCATTGGAAACACACTGGCTGCACAAATGATGATTAAATTTCCTGACTTTTGAATGTTCAGTTTTTTTGCAAAAATGCCAGCACAAATACCTCCGACCAGTCCGCCCGCCGCCAATGCACCTTCAGCAAAGCCATAAAGCTTATTGGCCTGAGCCGCTCCTAAATCCAATACTTCTGTTACCATATACGGCAGCCCAACAATGATCATTGCTGCCAGAAACAAATTTATCCCACAGATCACCAATAACCCTTTGCCTATCTCAGGCTTTTCTTTTCGGATAAACCGAATACTTTGTGCAAAATCTTCTTTAACTATTTTCCACAAACTTCCCTCGGAAGTTTGCTTTATAAAAGGAATTTTAATAAAAATCTCCATCACTGCGGACAACAAAAAACATACTATGCATACGTGAAGCACAGACTTTAATCCATAGACACTATACAAAATCCCGCCAAGTACCGGACCCAATAAAGAGGCAAACGAACTGATTGTATTGATGACGGAATTGGCTGCCATAAAATTATCCGGACTGACCAGGGCCGGCACACTGGCCTGTACAGACGGCTGATATGCTCCCGCAATACCATATAAAATCATTAAAGTCACTGCCAGCAAAACCGTAAGATTCACACTATTCATCAACAACGAAAATCCGGCAATGACTGCTGCCGTAAAAAAATCCAGTATGACCATAATATTTCGTTTATTGACCCGGTCTGCCACAATGCCTCCAATAGGCGACAACAAAATTGCCGGAATAAAGGCACAGGCTGTCACTGTCCCATAAATTGCCGAAGAACCGGTTTGATTCAGCAAATACAGCGGCAGTGCAAAACGAATGGCAGCATTACCAAATAATGAAATAATCTGACCAATAACAACCAGCGTAAAATCTCTTGAAAACAGTTTTTGATTCATTACTTATTCCTCCTTTTGATACCAACCGACGGTATGTATTGATTTAAAAATTATCTGCCCGTATTTCAGGGCAGATTTTTACTTATTTTTCTGATAGATATTTGCCAATTCCTGCAATCTATCCAGCATTTCGTCATCGACAATATCCAGTCCAAAGCCTTTCATCATCTGACGAAATACCATAAATTTGCGATGAGACTCTTCCTCAGAACTATCAAAAATCATTGGATTCATCCAGATATTTGCCGCCAATATAATCAATTCTGCCAGTTCTTCCGGGTAATCGGTCTGAATGGAACCATCGGCAATTCCCTGTTCGATAATCGGAAAAATATAATTTGGAGCCACTTCATCCACCGTCTCACGAAAAATACTGAAAATCAGTCTCGGGTTATTACTCAGATCGGGAGCCACCGTAAATATTTCATCCTGGACAGGCCGGCAAATAGACTCCTTGAAAATGGTTTTCAGCTTCTCTTTCCCGGTAAGGTCCGTGCGATCTCGAATCGTCGCCAACATTTGATTGGACTCGGCTGTCATACGGTCTGTAACAGCAACTAAAATATCTTCCTTCGATTTAAAATGATGATAAATAGCTCCTTTGCTTAAACCGCCTAAATTATTAATGATATCCTGAATCGATGTCCGCTCATAACCTTTTTCCATAAAAAGCCGAAAGGCCACATCCAATATTAAATTGACTGTCTCCTCCGGATGCTTATTTCTTGCCATGTCCTGTCTCCTCCGGCATAAAACACAAAATTCCACATATGCAAAAACATACTGATGGTATGTTTACATTATCATACCATCAGTATGTTTGTCAATCAATAAATCTAACGTTTTACAAAATATTCTTCATACCAAACGAGGAATGTGTAAATGGTCCAAACCTTTCTCCAGTTATCTGAATTTCCGCCAACATAATCATCGAAAATTGCGTTGATTTCATCCACATTAAAGAACTTTTCTGCCATCTCACTGTGGAATTTTGCCTGCACATCCTGATTGTATCGTTCATCGGCCATCCATATACGGATCGGCACGATAAAACCCAGTTTTTTTCGGAAAGCAATTTCCTCCGGCAAAACTTTGGCTGCTGCTGTCCGGAATGCCACCTTATTCTGTTCATCATTAACTTTATATCTGGCCGGCATACGGGATGCAATATCAAAAATTCTCCGGTCAGTCAACGGCATACGAATTTCCAGACCGGCGGCTGTACTCATCTTATCAACATTTAAATAAATATCTCCTTCCAGCCAGATTTGGATATCCACATCGGACATTTTCGTCAGCGGGTCCAGGCCTTCTGTTTCTTCGTAAATCCGCTCTACCAGCTCAATCGGCAAAACATCCGGGTCATATTTTTTGAGAATCCGTTTCTTCTCATCTTCTTTCATAATGTTAGTATTTCCAACATAAAATGTCTTCAGATTTTCACCATATCGTTCCGCATTACGATACATATTGTATCCGCCGAAGAATTCATCGGCGCCTTCGCCGGAATAACATAACTTTGTATGCTGGGCCGTCGCCTTGCAGGCAATGGCAAAGGCAATGGCAGAAGCGTCACCTAAAGGCTGCTCCATATTGTACATAACATATGGAACGATTTCAAAATATTCTTCCGGTGTAATGAGACATCTGGAGTTTTCACGACCAAGAATCTCTGCCGTCTGCCGGGCCAATCCGGATTCATCAAAGCGTGCTTCTTCGTAACCGCAGGAATCCGTCATCTGCGCATCAGACATGGCCAATACATAGGACGAATCAACACCGCCGGATAAGAAGGATTCGGCGGTCTCATCCTCAGCTTTAACCTCCGGCATAATCTCCTGAAGCGTTGTGTGAATCTCATCCGCCCAATCTTCCAGAGATTTGCTTTCATCCGGGTGAAATTCCGGTGTCCAGTAACGCTCAATCTTAAGTCTTCCATCCTGCCAGATCAGATAGTGTCCCGGCATAAGTTTCTTAACTCCCCGGAAAAATGTATTTTCCCCGGCCACATAGGTCAGGCTCAAATATAACTGAAGCATTTCTTCATTCAGTTTCTTCACAAATCCCGGCTGATCCATAATCTTACGAATGGTCGTACCATAAAGAAGATGTCCTTCCTCTGTCTCATAATAATAAAATGGCTTTGTGCCAAACTGGTCTCTCAGACAGAAAAGCTTCTGCGCTTCTTCATCCCACAAAGCAAATGCAAACATTCCGTGCATATGATTTGCCATATCATATCCCCATGCTTCATATGCCTTGATTAAAATCTGTTCTTCACGTTCTTCTCTGGACAGGTTCTTATCGATACCAAGCTCTCCGCAGAGTGCTTCCCAATTTCGAATATGTCCTCTGTATTCTCTGACATTTATCATTTGAATAACCTCTCTCATACTTTCTATTACTTGATTATTATAAACTAAAGTTTATGGGATAACAATACTACATTGGACACTTATATCTCGGCTGACCCTTGCTTTTCCTGCCATATTCAATAGCCTCTTCCAGACATCCGCAGATACAGGCCATACAATGGGTACAATGGTCTTCCCAAACCGGACGGCCATCGACCATATCAATATTATTCATCGGACAGACTTTCTCACATTTCCCACAGCCGATACAGGCCTCTGTCGTGTAAAACTTCTTTGCATGAACAAATACCGGATAAAAAATCCGATTCACCAACGACGTACTGATTCTGCCTGCCGCCGTAATTTTCTTATCCGGGATTGGCTCACCTTTTTCAATAACGTCAATCACAGCATCCATGGACGGAAGGGATTTTTCAATAATTTTTATCGCTTCATCCCTCTCCGGCGCATGAAACATGGCGATATAATTTTCCGGCATAACAATCTTCGCACAGCCCATATAATTAAAACCTTTTTTCACACAAAGCTTTTCAATGTATTCTCCTGCATTTCCAATGCTGTCTCCACAGGTCATGACAAAATAGGCGCTGCGATTTCCGCCAAACTTTGTATGTCCAATCCAATCTCTGACAATATGGGGAATCTGCCACGCATATGTTGGTACAACAAATACAAAAGGTGTTTTGGACCTTATTCTGGAATAATCACCAGTACGAATTTTCTCAAACAAATTTATAATTTCATCCCCGGTCTTTTCAGCAATCCTCCTTGCCACAAACTCACTGTTACCCGTTCCTGTAAAATAAAGAATCATGTAAGAACCTCCACTCCATTAGACTTTATACCTGATAAATCAATATATCTCCAACCATAATCTTGCTGCCATCTGCAGGTACGATCACAGCACTGTTGCGGACCATTGCAATAATATCCATCTCGTACTTGTCTTCGACGTCCTTTACCGACTGTCCGACAAAAGCACTGTCCGAATCCACCGTAATGCTCACTGTTCCCAGGGCATTCCTATGAACATGCTCATGCTGCATATGGGTATACTGCTCCACAAAACCGGCTGAAATGATACCTGTAGGAATAGCCACTGCACCAACACCGAGAAAAGATATGGCGATTGCCATCAACCGCCCAAGAACCGTCACCGGATAAATATCTCCATACCCGACAGTAAGTATCGTCGATATGCTCCACCATATCCCTGAAAAAGCATTGGTGAACACTTCCGGCTGGGCTTCGTGTTCCGCAGTGTACATGCATAATGAAGATGCCGTCATCAACACAAGGATAATGAAAATGCATGAAATAATCTGATTCTTTTTTTCGTGTAAAACAGCCGTAATGACATTAAAAGAATCATAATATTCATTAATCCGAAACAAACGAAATATCCGCACCACCCGCAGCAGCCTGAAGGCAATAAATCCATACAAACAGGAAAACTGCAGAATCGTACACAGATCAACAATCCCATCAAAAGAAAAGATAAAGCGCAGGACTGCCCTTGCCTTACTCTTATTCGGATACAAAAACTCTGCTGTCCATATTCTAAGCAAATATTCTACGACAAATATGGCAATTGTAACCATTTTCACCTGATGCAATACATCCCTGTATTCTGCCGCCCCATCAAATGTCGCAATAAACAATACGGCTATGTGTACCAAAATCACGCATACAATAAACAAGTCAAAAATCCGGCTGGCAGAATCATCCTTTTCTCCAATTTGTATAATATCAAAAATACGCTTTTTCATTGGTTTTCCTCTATAATTCAGATTTTTTAGGTCAATCCAGATATTCCCAACTTATTTTACCACATTCAAAAATATCCGGTATACTTTTTTATAAATTGTATTTAATCTTTATAGGCCAGCCTGTGCATGCCCAGAAGGAGTAACCCTATAAACACTACAAAATCTATCAGAAGTAATGTTGTCACATATTTTACAATGCCATATATATACAGTACGGAGAACACTTCTACAGACAAAACAGCGAAGCAGAAAAAGTTTATTAAATAATCTGAAATCAAATCATTGTAAACCCAGACATACATTTGCAGCTTATTCTGCAAATAGGGCCTGAACAGCAAACGAATAAAAACACAGAGCAGCGGATAAGCAAATATAAATACCCTGCTGACTGCCGAACTGACTTCACCGCCATTCCACTGAATTGGAATTTTCTCCGGCAAACCGGGCCAGGCCAACAACGCTGTTGCCAGACAAGACACCGCTATAATTCCCCATACCAGAGAGCCTCCCCACATATAGAGAAAGCTCACCGAATCTAATTTCAAAATCTTTGGATTTGACTGCCAGTATTCCTCCAGTTCCGGCATAAAGGCTTCTACATCCAAATTCTCATAGCTTATTTCACCAGCGGCCAGCATATTTTGACATATGCTTTTTGCCCGCGCAAAATCCGCCATCTGCTCATCCAATTCCTGCATTTGCTCACCGATTATTTCGTATAAAGAAACCTCCCGCAGAATAATCCTGCGGATATTTTCAATTGAAATTCCCAGCGTCCGCAGATAGGCAATCTTTTTAATATTTTCCACATCTTTTTCCGTGTACTCCCTGTAACCATTGCTTTCATTTCTGGTCGGCTGAATCAACTTTTCTTTTTCATAAAAACGGATATTTGAACGGGCCAGCCCGGTCCTCTCCTCAACTTCTTTAATCGTCATTTCATCACCTTCAATCTTTTTTATCAGGATAAAGTATCCCTGATACTATCATCGTAAGGTATAAACATGGTTCACAGTCAAGTCTGACTTAACAAAAAAGCCGGTATTTACCGACTTTTTGTCAGCTCAAAGACCTTCTTATCTGCCCTTGTGCTTCTCTTTTCTTTTTTGCTGCTTCAATTCAAACCGCCGCTCTTTTTCTGCTTCCCGCTGTTCACGACTTACAGATTTCCGATCGATTTTCATCTGCTCCTGCTGTAATTTCAAAGCCTGCTGGGATTTTGTACCTATCCCGGCATTCTGTACCTGTTTATGCACTTCCCGCTGAATCCGTTTCGGATTTCGCACAGCTTCTTTTACAACAGCGGCCACAGCCGAACTGAATCGTAAACGATAGCAATTTTTAAGCATCAAATCGTACACTTCATAATCTTTCGGTTCCGCACCAAACGTCACCTTGCAGACAGACAACTCACCCTCTGATATTCGTTCGAAAACACCTCGCCAGAATGGTTCCTCAAAAAATACTGTCAATTTTACCGATACTTTGCCCATAAAAATCCTCCTTTACGCAAAGTCTGGGCTTTGCAAAATTTTTAATAGACAAAGAATGGACGACCCAAGGAGGGAGGGCTACTTATATCCCAACGCGTACAGCGCATCCATGCGCAGCATCTGATATCCGAGATGCCCGAATGCATGTCTTTTAATGGAATACGGACGGACTACCAGCCGACTCTATATGAAAATGTTTCTATTTTCATACGTTGTGTTTTTATCTTTGCCCTTTTATTTTATCATGCCAAAGCGATTTTTTCCATGTATTTCGAATTCATGACCATAGCTGTATCATTTAAGATGTGCTACAATATAAAAAAATAAATTCTTTGGAGACTAAAATGAAGTACATTCTGCGTGAAATTAAAAAATCCGAATATTCTCTCTTGAATGACTTTCTGTATGAGGCCATTTTCATTCCTGAGGGCGTAGAACCACCGCCAAAGTCTATCATCGCCGCTCCTGAATTACAGATTTATGTTGATCATTTCGGAGATTTTAAAGATGATTATGGACTTGTCGCGGAAATTGATGGTCAAATTATCGGAGCCGTCTGGGTCCGCATTATGAATGACTACGGACATATTGATAACGAAACGCCTTCCTTTGCCATCTCGCTATATAAAGAATATCGCGGACTCGGCATTGGGACCGCCTTGATGAAAGAAATGCTTGACCTGCTCAAAAGTCAAGGATACAAACGTGCTTCTCTTTCCGTCCAGAAGGCCAATTATGCAGCCAAGATGTATCTGGATATCGGCTTTCAGATTGTTGACGAAAACGATGAAGAATATATCATGATGTTTAAATTATAAAAGGAGAAACCTGTCTATGCCAAATATTATCGAAATTACTGACTTTGAGGCACCGGAGCTGGATGTTTATGCCCGCCTTACGGAAAACCAATTACTCAACCGCCACGAACCAGAGAAAGGTCTTTTCATTGCTGAAAGCCCAAAGGTTATTGAGCGTGCTCTGGACGCGGGCTGTGTTCCGGTTTCGCTTTTGCTCGAACGAAAACATGTAGAAGGCCAGGCTCATAGCGTTATCGCCCGATGCGGAAATATCCCTGTCTATACTTCCGATTTTGAGGTCCTGACCCAGTTGACAGGATTTAAACTCACCCGGGGTGTCTTATGTGCCATGCGGCGTCCACCCTTGCCAAATGTTGAAGAAATATGCGCTAATGCCCGCCGAATCGCTATCCTGGAAAACGTCATGAATCCAACCAATATCGGAGCCATTTTCCGCTCCGCCGCTGCCCTGAATATGGATGCCGTATTACTTACCCCTGCAAGCAGCAATCCGCTGTACCGACGCGCCATCCGTGTCAGTATGGGCACGGTTTTTCAAGTGCCATGGACCTTCCTTGGCAATGAAGACACAGATGACAGCCAGGTAAATATTAAACTTCTGCAAAAACTTGGCTTCAAAACTGCTGCCATGGCATTAAGTGACGATTCCATCAGTATCGATAATCCGCGGCTCAGGGATGAAAAAAAACTGGCAATTATCCTGGGCACCGAGGGCGACGGCCTGGATTCATCTACCATTGCCGACTGCGATTACACCGTGCGCATTCCTATGTCCCATGGGGTGGATTCCCTGAATGTCGCCGCGGCCAGCGCAGTCGCCTTTTGGGAACTTGGAAGACATTGAACACTCTAAACAGTAAATACTTAAGTAACTATATAAACCTCATCGCCTTTATTTAATAGCTACTTTTATTACATTATCCCTTCTGTTCTCAAACAGATCATAGGCGTCTGCAATACGTTTAAGCGGATATGTATGGGTAATCAACGGTATTGTATCAATTTTTCCCTCTTCAATCAGCCGAAGTATTTCTTCACAATCACAGCCATCTACACCGCCAGTTTTAAAGGTCAGATTTTTTCCGTACATATCCGGCAACGGCAGGCTCTGGGCTTCATCATACAAGGCTTCGATGGTTACAATCGCATTTGGTCTTGCACACTCCCACGCCATTCGGAAAGTGTCTTTTGCTCCGGCCACTTCCAATACCACATCAGCTCCGCCGTGATCACTGTTTTCTTTGACAAACTGCTGCAAGTTTTCTGGTCCAACAACGCACACATCCGGATAATGTTCCTTTATAAATTCTCTTCGTACACAATCTTTCTCACATAAAATAATTCGTTTCGGATGTTTCAGCATCACACACAGCAATGTACAAATTCCTGTAGGCCCGGCACCGATAATCAACACCATATCCTCTGGCTTAATTTCAGATATCCGTGCCGCCCAAAAACCTGTGGCAAGAATATCACCCACAAACAGAGCCTGCTCATCTGTCACATTATCCGGAATCTTATTTAGCCCCTGGTCCGCATGAGGTACACGCACATATTCTGCCTGCCCTCCGTCAATACGGCATCCTAACGCCCATCCTCCATCAGCATCGGTACAATTATTCACATATCCATTCTTGCAGAAAAAACATTCTCCGCAAAATGTTTCCACATTCACGGTCACCCTGTCTCCAGGCTTTACATTTTTAACAGCATTTCCTATGCTCTCCACAACGCCCACCATCTCATGGCCAACCGTTATCCCCGGAACTGCTCTTGGCACCGAACCGTGCTTAATATGTAAATCACTTGTGCAGATGCTGGCAAGCGTTACTTTCACAATAGCCTCCTTTTCATTCTGCAGCACCGGCTTAGGCTTCTCCAGCAATTCAAATTTTCCTTTTTCAATATATGTATATGCCAGCATTGGCTCACCCCTGATTCTTAACATTCTCTTTTAACTCTTCAATTGTTAACATTCTATTTTTATACCGATGCAGCATACGATGACAATTTGGACATACAGGCACTAAATCTGTCTTAACATTGATTGGTACATTTTCTTTTGTCAAATACAATGGATTTTTATGATGAATCTCTATATAATTTTTACCGAGCTCCCCATATTTTTTCTCAAAGTTCATCCCACATACTTTACAATCCACACCATGTATACGAATAGCTGCTTCTCTGTTTTTTGGATTTCTTTCATGCAAAGTTGTGTAGTATGCCTTTAAGCGCCCTTCAGAGCGCCCTTTACAATCCTCTACATCAACAACCGTAACAATATCCTCGTCGCCTGCGCGATAAAACTCTGAATTTACAAATTCCATAGAGAATCGATATTTCCCTATTTTTGTAAATTGAGCGACAGGAAAAGAATTTCCTCCAAACCGATCGTATCTGGGGAAGCACTCTTCAATTTTCTTTTGTAAATCAACTCGCCACAAAATTCTTAATCGATCCAGTTTATCGACATTTAAGTATCCGGTATATTCACTTCCATTAAAAACCAGAACTACGTCTTGATTCAAAGAAGCATTTGTCAGCTTCTCTGCATCAAAAAAACCTCTCAGTTCTTTTGGAATGGCCGAACCTCTATATACAAAAAAAGATTTATCGGTCCTCTTAATGACCATTGTATCATTTATAATACTCCAGGAATCATACACACCTGCTTTTATACCCATAACTTTATCTTCTCCATCACTTTTATCTTATGTCAACTTTGTTCCCCCTGAATCCAGTCCAATATTTCAGTAAATTCATCAAAGTTCAGCTTTTCCCTTCCCCAACTGATCCTTATAGCCTCTTCAATCCTTTCTTCATCGAATCCCATAGCCTGAAGCACATAACTCGGCCTATAAGTATATGAAGAATTACACGCAGAACCATTGGATACACTGATGATTTTTCGGTTCATTAGCATAAACGCTTCGGAATCAATTCCTTTAAAACTTATATTCAAGGTGTTTCCTACAGAAAAATCAATATCTCCGTTGATATCGTATTTTACCTGACTTTCATTTATTAATTGCAGTAACTTTTTCTGATTTTCTTTATAACCCTCATGGTTTTTGCTGTAATTACTTAAACATTTCTGACAGGCTAGCCCAAGTCCGGCAATCAAAGCTACTGGCAGTGTCCCCGGCCTCAGGCCACTTTCCTGACCGCCCCCATACATAACCGGTTCTAATGGTATTTTTTTCCATCTTTTACTCTCGAAATCAGTGCCCCTACACCTTGAGGACCATACATTTTATGAGCAGAAATGGATAGCAAATCGTATTTTAGCCTTTGTAATTCTTCCACCAGTTTCCCACAACTCTGAGAAGCATCTACATGAAAATATACATCCCTTTTTTCTAAATAGTTTCCTAACTCTTCCACTGGCTGGATAGTTCCTGTTTCATTGTTTACGTGCATAACACTGATTAACAATGTATCTTCCCGTACCTTATCCATAACACTTTGCACATCAATCCGGCCATTTTGCTGCGGACGGACAGTATCCACTTTAAATCCAATTTGTTCCAACCTTCTTACCGGCTCTAGAACAGACTTATGCTCTATGGCAGTTGTTATAATATGTTTCTTATTTTGTTTAATCCCATATGATTAGCTCCTATTAGGAAAACACACTGTCAAAGGGGTATGTAGCGGGGGTTAGCCCGCTACTGCGGGTTTTGTGGTGTTGATTTCAATGTATTCTGCTATGCGTCTAAATTCATCCGCAAACTTAAATCTCACACTAATGTTTCCATTCTCATAAACCTTGATATGGTCGATCAGCTCAACGAGAAGTTCCCGGGAAAGCTGGTCGATATTTTGATGTTTTGTAAAGGCCACCAATGCGGGATGCTCACTCTTTACACCGTTTGCCAGTTCCGCCCGTTCAGCGTTCAGCCGGGCCAGCACATCCGTAAGAGCGATAATCTGTCGTTCATAATCGGCTTTCATATCCCGGTAGTCCTGCTGGGTAATTTCCCCGTCTTTCCAGTCTTGATAAAGGGACTGCTTGTAGCGGCTGATTTTTGCCAGTTCCCGCTCTTTCGCAGCAATCAGTTCTTCCAAACGGATGGACTGGCTCTTTTTGACCGGGGCGGTGTTAATGCGGGCAATCATTTCCGAGTATGAAACAGCCAGATGGATTTGCTGTTGTACCGCAAAGAGGACAGCGGCCTCCAGACGGTTATGCTTGGCTCCGTTTCTAATTTGGAACCAATAAAAGAAATAAACGCATCAATATCACTTATCTCTTTCGTTTTCTTATATTCTCTATATAACTCCGGAACCTTATTTAAAAGTATCTGGACTTCTTTCTGTTCCTGCTCCCTGGTCCTCTGAACATAGATGTGCTGCTTTGCCATATGGCAGAGGATAACGGACTTTGTAAAAAACACGCTATCGGCATTTGTCAAATAACATTTTTATTACTCAAACTCGTCTTTTACAATCGTACAGTTGCAAATAAAGTGTATTATAAGTGCGCTTTTTATGTGTTTTATAATGATTCATCCGTACAATCCGGTTTGTTCATAATATTTTTGTAGCCAAAATGTAGCCGCAATTTTTTCACCTCATCGGAATCCTTTCACCGCCGCCAGATTTTTATGACTCATAGTGAGTTCTTGCTGGCGGCTTACAAGTAAACTATGGAGGCACTCTATGAAAGAACGATTTATTGAAAACAACAATGAATACATTTGGGGCGAAGATGGTATATATTACCTAAATTTGCAACTACCAGAGAATAATGAAATCCGCCCTATAGAATTATACGGTGATCTCGACAAAACATACTTACGGGAACACTGTCCCATTTTGTTTATGAACTTACTTCTATCCGATACTTTGACAAAACACCTCGCAAATACAACTGAATCCGCCCATGAGCGCATGGATTTAATTGTAAAACAGCAAGGAGTCAATGAACAGCTAAAATCTTCTGATTGGCTCAAATGGTTACAGACCATGTATGAGTTTCAAAGAATTTGATTTATCAGAGTATATCCATGTATTAGAAGATTTTAAGGTTAATCAAACAGACACAATTATTAAACATTGGGGAAGTGTCAACAATTTTGATATGTTCATTCAAAAAATTAAAGACGATGAGGAAAATGTAGCCAAACTTGCCATTCAACATTTTGGAAGTATTGAAAAATATACAGAAGAAATGAAATATAATCTGGAACACTTTTCAGAAATTATGGATAAAGAATGGAATGAAGAGGCAGAAAAAATCGCCGCTCAATCAGATCTGCTGTACGGAAAACTAACAGCCGATTTGACCTGCGATGTATCCTCTCCCAAAATACAGGAAATCGTTTATGAGATACTGGAATTTACGAGACTATGAAGAAAAGTCTGTAAATAAGATCTTCTATGATAAGAATGGGCGAGA
>ENA-UOJC01001946-UOJC01001946.1-human-gut-metagenome-genome-assembly--contig:-C104-NODE-1946-length-24542-cov-13.536856_pt1 | contig 24542 bp, 23 predicted proteins | sample MGYA00242339_ERZ723886 | MGnify/ENA metagenome assembly ERZ723886 | reverse complement strand
TTGAGATCGAGCGGAAGCTGAAGGAGCGCTGCGACATCCCCATCTTCCACGACGACCAGCACGGCACCGCCGTCATCACCCTGGCGGGTCTGACCAACGCCCTGAAGGTGGTGAACAAAAAGCTGGAGGAGGTCCGCATCGTCATCAACGGCGCCGGCGCCGCCGCCATCTCCATCACCAAGCTCCTGCTCTCCGCCGGAGCCAAGCACATCACCCTCTGTGACCGCAGGGGCGCCATCTACGCCGGCCGGGACGGCCTGAACTGGATCAAGGAGGAGATGGCCCAGGTCACCAATCTGGAGAAGAAGGCCGGCTCCCTGGCCGACGCGCTGGTTGGCGCGGATGTGTTCATCGGCGTCTCCGCCCCTGGCTCCGTCACCACGGAGATGGTCAGAACCATGAACCGGGACGCCATCGTCTTCGCCTGCGCCAACCCCACGCCGGAGATCTTCCCCGACGACGCCAAGGCCGGCGGCGCGGCGGTGGTCTCCACCGGCCGCAGCGACTACCCCAACCAGATCAACAATGTCCTGGCCTTCCCCGGCATCTTCCGGGGCGCGCTGGACGCCCGGGCCAGCGACATCAACGACGAAATGAAGATCGCCGCCGCCCACGCCCTGGCGGGATTGATCTCCGACGAGGAGCTGTCCGCCGACTACATCATCCCCGCCGCCTTCGACCCCCGGGTGAAGGACGCCGTGGCCGCCGCCGTGGAGCAGGCAGCCCGCAGCTCCGGCGTGGCGCGGATCTGAGCCGGTCCCGGAGAGGAGGCCCTTATGAAAGACCGCCAAAATCTGTTTCTTCTGGTGATCTTCGTGGCTTTCCTGGCAGTGGCCCTGCCCATGGTGTCCATCCCCGTGGACATCGGCGCGCACAGCTATACCGGCGGCATCTACGACCCGGTCACCGGCGAACAGATCGAGGCCGTCACGGTGGAGCTCTCCGGCAAGCGCGTCTATACCCTGGGACGGGCTAAATTCGATCTGGACGGCCGCATCGTCATCGAGGCCGAGACCTTCCAAAACGACAGCGACCTGGGCATGCGCATCAGTGAGACCCTGGGCGGCTGGACCTACGGCTGGTGCAGCTTCGGCGCTTATAATTACAGCTGGAACGGCTATGAAAACGTCGATTTCGCTTACCGGGACAGCTATTCCGCTCTGGTCATCTCCCTGGGGAAGGATGGCCGCTCACTTTACCTCTCCGCCGTGGAGGAGGACAGCGCCCAAACGCCCCAGGAGGCCCTGACGGACTTCCTCACCGCCATGGGCTGGGTGTAAAACAGAAAAACCGTCCGGCACGTCTGCCGGACGGTTTTTCTCTCTCAGGGGCGGCCCCTCCTCAAAAAAATTTCAAAATCCCCGCACCGTTCCGCCCCGTTCCATCGTATTCCTTATAAAGCCCAAAAAGGAGGTGACCGGATGACCGACCAAGCCCTGCTGGCCCAGCTGCAAAGCGCCCCGGACAGCGCCCTGCCGGAGCTGACCGCCCGCTACGCCCCCCTGGCCGCCGCCATCGCGGGCCGCATCCTGCCAGGGCGGCCCCAGGACATGGAGGAGGTGGCCGCCGACGTCCTCATCACCCTCTGGCGCTCCGCCGGAACGCTGGACGCCGCCACCCTCCGGGGCTTCGTCATCACCACCGCCCGGAACCTGGCCATCGACCGCTGGCGGGCCCTGCGCCGCCGGGCGGAGGTGCCCCTGTTCGACGGCGACGGGGAGGACACCGCGTTTTTGGAACAGGAGGTGCTGGGCGGCGTCCTGGCGGACTACATCCGCACCCTGTCCCCGCCGGACGGCGAGATCTTCCTGCGCCACTATCTGCTGCTGGAAACAGCGGCGGAGATCGGCCAGCGCTATGGCCTGACGGAAGCCGCCGTCCGTTCCCGGCTTCACCGGATCCGGAAATTACTGCAAGAGGAGGTGCCCCGATGAACGAGTGGTATGCCCTGGTCAACGACTTGGAGACCGGCGTTCCGCCTTTGGATGAAACGGCGGCGGCCCGCGTCGAAAAGCGCGTCCGGGCCGCTCTGCCCCGGCGGAAAAAACGCCGCTGGGCCGCCGCCCTCCTTGCCGCCGCGCTGGTGCTCACCGCCTGCGGCTACGCCGCCGTCACCGGCCGGTTCTCCGACTGGTTCTGGAACAAGGCGGAGAATCCCGGCTCCCCGGAGAACTCCGAGGACCTGCTGGCCAGCATGGGTACGGTCATCGGCCAGAGCCAGACGGTGGACGGCGCCACTGTCACGCTGAACGGCGCCGTCTGGGACGGGGAAAACCTGCTGCTCTCCCTGACCCTGGACAGCGAAAAGCTCCCCACCGGCCACTGGACCGATATGGAGACAGAGGATTCCTGGCTCCGGGCCTCCCGGGAACAGATGATCGAATCCCTGCGGGAAACCTGGCCCGACGCCGGCGAGACGGAGCTGGACGCCATACTGGACGACTATTGGGCGGCCAACAGCGGTCTGAACGATTCATCGCTCCGTTACATTTTCAATCGCCGGACCCAAACCCACGTTCTGCAGATCCAGACTTTCTTCTCCACCGCCCGCGGCTCCCTTGACCTGGATCTCCACCTGGAAAACCTGAAATTCCGGGGCTTTGTCATCCAGGGGCCCTTTGACTTCTCCTTCACCGTGGAGCGCCGGACGTCTGAGACCGTCTATGAGGGCAGTGCCCTCCTGCAGCAGGAGGACGGCCTTGCCTACCAGATCACCAGGGTCACGCTGACGCCCCTGCGGGTGAAGCTCGACTTCCATCTGGCGGAGCCGGTGACAGAAGCCGAGCTTTCGTCCCGCTGGATCTTTCTCACCGTCGACAGCCTGCGCGCCGGGGAAGACGTCCTTCCATTCAGCCAGAGCAAAAGCTCCCTGATGCTCAGGCTGGATGACAGCGGCATTGCCGAAAGCGGCACCCTGGACTGCGGGCCCTTCCATCAGGTCATAGACCCCGCCGCCGTTGACGCCATCGAGCTGGACGGATGGCTGCTGGATCTGGAGACCTTTGCCCTCTCCCCCCTCCCCGCGTAAACGGTGTCTTCACTCTTCAATCTTCCCTCTCCACTCTGCGCAAAAAAAACAGCAGCGGCTGGCGCCGCTGCTGTCTTTTTGCGCTTACACCGTGGGATACTCGCCGTCCCACAGAACCTTCCGGAACTTCATGGGGTCGGTGTTGCCCTCGGTGGAGAACATCAGCACCTGGCTGAAGCGGTCCAGGCCCAGGTAGTCCCGCAGGTCCTTGTACTCGTCATTCTCCATCAGGGCGGCGATGAGGCCCATGCCCACCGCGCCGGACTCGCCGGAGATCACGGTGGGGTCGCCCTTCACCGGCACGCCCAGCATCCGCATGCCCCGGGCGCTGACCCAGTCGGGGCAGGAGACGAAGGCGGACACGTGGTTGCGCAGGATGTCCCAGGAGAGGATGTTGGGCTCGCCGCAGGCAAGGCCCGCCATGATGGTCTGCAGGTCGCCGTGCACGGCGCGGGGCTCGCCGTCCCCCGCCAGGGCGCCCCGGTACAGGCAGTCCGCCGCCCGGGCCTCCATCACGATGAACTTGGGGGGATCGTTGGGGAACAGGTTGGTGAAGTAGCCCACCACCGCGCCGGCCAGGCTCCCCACGCCGGCCTGCACAAACACATGGGTGGGGCGGTTAACCTCCACCTCCCGGAGCTGGTTGGCGGCCTCGGCGGCCATGGTGCCGTAGCCCTGCATGATCCAGGTGGGGATCTCCTCGTAGCCCTCCCAGGCGGTGTCCTGGACGATGACGCCGTGATAGGTCTCGGCGGCCTCGGCGGCGGCCATGCGGACGCAGTCGTCGTAGTTCACGTCCTCGATGGTGACCTGGGCGCCCTCCCTGGCGATGTTCTCGTACCGGGCCTGGCTGCTGCCCTTGGGCATGTGGACCACGGCCTTCTGGCCCAGCTTGTTGGCGGCCCAGGCCACGCCCCGGCCGTGGTTGCCGTCGGTGGCGGTGAAGAAGGTGGCCTGGCCAAACTCCTGGCGGAACTGCTCGCTGGTCAGATAGTGATAGGTCATCTCGCTGACGTCCCGGTCCACCATCTTGGCGATGAACCGGGCCATGGCAAAGGAGCCGCCCAGCACCTTGAAGGCGTTCAGGCCGAAACGGTGGGACTCATCCTTGACAAACAGGCCGCCCAGCCCCAGGTACTGCGCCATGCCGTCCAGCCGGGCCAGGGGGGTGATGGAGTACTGGGGAAAGGTGCTGTGGAAGAACCGGGCCTTCGCCACATTGCTCAGGGACATGATGGAAAGCTGCCGGTCCTCGCTGGGGGGCATGCTGTTTGCAACCCACTTGATTTTTTCTTTCATCTTCGCTCACCTGTTATCAAAAATTTTTAGTTATTCAAATTTTTTGTTAGGTCATCTTCATCATAGCATAGTCTATCCGGATGTCAAGGGGGTTCGCAAAACTTTTGCGGATTCGGCGGGGGAAAAGATGCCTCTTGACAAATACCCCCCAGGGGTATATACTGACGCCGAAAGCAATACCCCCGGGGGGTATATCCCGGGAGACAGGAGGCATTTATGCGGGAAGAAAAATATGACATCTCCGGCATGCACTGCGCGGCGTGCAGCGCGTCGGTGGAAAAGGTGACCCGGCGGCTCCCCGGCGTGGAGCGCAGCGATGTGAACCTGACCACCGGCATCATGACCATCTGCTACGACGAGGCCCAGGTGGGCCCGGAGCAGATCGCCGCCAAGGTGGAAAAGGCCGGCTTTGGCTGCGCCCTCCACGCGGAGCACAGGGAGGAGACGGTTCAGGACGTCAAAGACGCCGAGGCCGCCGCCCTGAAGCGGAAGCAGACGGAACTGATCGCGGCCGGGGTCTTTTCCGTGGTGTTATTATATGTGTCCATGGGCCAGATGCTGCCCTTCGGGCTGCCAAGCCTTCCCCTGCCGGACATTTTTTCCATGCACACCCATCCGGTGAACTTCGCCATTTTGCAGCTGCTGCTGACCATCCCCGTGCTGTACTGCGGGCGGCACTTCTTTACCGGCGGCTTCAAGGCGCTGTTCCACGCCAACCCCAACATGGACTCCCTGGTGGCCATCGGCTCCGCCTGCTCCTTTGCCTACAGCGTGGTGATGACCTTTCTGATCTCCGACGATCCCCACGCCTATGTCCACAACCTCTACTATGAGTCCGCCGCCGTGGTGCTGACGCTGGTGTCCCTGGGCAAGTTCCTGGAGAGCCGGAACATGCAGAAGACCAAGGGCGCCATCACGGCGCTGATGCAGCTTGCGCCGGACACCGCCATCCTGGCGGACTCCGGCCGGGAGGTGCCCACCAAGAGCCTGAAGACCGGGGACACGGTGCTGGTGAAGCCCGGCGCCCGGGTGCCCGCCGACGGCGTGGTCACCCAGGGCGAGAGCAGCGTTAACGAGGCCATGCTCACCGGCGAGAGCCTGCCGGTGGAGAAAAGCGTTGGCAGTGAGGTCATCGGCGGCAGCGTCAACCAGAACGGCGCGCTGTACGTCCGGGTGACCCGCACCGGTGAGGACGCCACCCTGGCCCGCATCATCCGCTTTGTGGAGGACGCCCAGGGCAAAAAGGCCCCCATCTCCAAGACCGCCGACAAGGTGGCCGGGGTGTTTGTGCCCGCGGTCATCACCATCGCGCTGGCCGCGGCCATCGCCTGGGCCGTGGCGGGCCAGCCCTTCGCCTTTGTGCTGCGGGTGTTCACCTCGGTGCTGGTCATCGCCTGCCCCTGCGCCCTGGGCCTGGCCACCCCCACCGCCATCATGGTGGGCACGGGCCTTGGGGCAAAGCACGGCATTCTGATCCGCTCCGGCGAGATTTTGGAGATCACCCACAGCGTGGACACCGTGGTGCTGGACAAGACCGGCACCGTGACCCAGGGCGCCCCCGCCGTGACGGAGATCGTCCCCCAGGGCTGCGGCAAGCTGGACCTGCTGTCCACCGCCGCCGCGGTGGAGGCCGTGTCCGCCCACCCGCTGGCGGAGGCCATCTCGGCCTGCGCCGCGGAGCAGGGGCTGACGGACCTGCCCAAGCCGGAGCAGTTTGAAAACCTGTCCGGCCGGGGCCTGAAGGCGGCGCTCTCCGGCGAGACCGTGCTGGCGGGCAGCCGGCGGCTGCTGGAGGAGGAGGGCGTGGACGTCTCGCCCCTGCTGGCGGAGGCGGAGCGGCTGGCGGCCCAGGGGCAGACGCCCATGTACTTCGCCCGGGGCGGCAGGCTGCTGGGTCTCATCAGCGTGGCGGACCCGGTGAAGGAGACCAGCGCCGCCGCCATCCGGAAGATGAAGGACGCGGGCATCCGCACGGTGCTGCTGACCGGCGACAATCACGCGGCGGCCAGCCACATCGGCGCCCTGGTGGGCGTGGACGAGGTCATCGCCGAGGTGCTGCCGGAGGAGAAGGCCGGGGTCATCCAGCGTCTCCAGGCCCAGGGCCGGAAGGTGATGATGGTGGGCGACGGCATCAACGACGCCCCCGCCCTGACCCAGGCGGAGGTGGGCTGCGCCATCGGCAGCGGCAGCGACATCGCCATCGAATCCGCCGACATCGTGCTGATGCGGGACGACCTGCAGGACGTCCCCCGGGCCCTGCGGCTGTCCGCCCTGACCCTGCGGGACATCAAGCAGAACCTGTTCTGGGCCTTCTGCTACAACACCGTCGGCATCCCCATCGCAGCAGGGGCGCTGTATCTCTTCGGCGGGCCCCTGCTCTCCCCCATGTTCGCCGGTGCGGCCATGTCCCTCAGCTCCGTGTGCGTGGTGGGCAACGCCCTGCGGCTGGGCAGGGCCAAACTGTCATGAAAAGGAGGCCCCTATGAAAGACGATCTGAAGCGGGCCGGGGAGAACCCGGAACTTTTGAAGAGAGAATGCGGCATCGACGCGAAGCTGTATGTCCCGGGCGGGGAAGACGGCGGCCAGGAGCCGGAGTGCTGCCGCCGCAAGCACCGGGAGGACGGGGAACGTGAGGCGCTGCAAAAGCGGCTCAGCCGCATCGAGGGCCAGGTCCGGGGCGTCCGGGGCATGGTGGAAAAAGAGGCCTACTGCACCGATATCCTGACCCAGGTATCCGCCATCCAGTCGGCGCTGAACGCCTTTTCCCGGGAGCTGCTGGCCAGCCACATCCGCACCTGCGTGGTGCAGGATATCCAGGACGGGAAGCTGGAGGTCGTGGACGACCTTCTTCTCACCATACAAAAACTGATGAAATGAAAGGAGCAAACAAGTTATGACCAAGATTTCTGTGCCCGACATGATGTGCGAAAACTGCGTGAAGCGCATCACCAACGCCCTGACCGCGGCGGAGCTGAAGTTTGAAGTCAGCCTGGCGGACAAAACCGTCACCATCGACGGCTGCCAGAACTGCGTCAAGACCGCCGTGGGCGAGCTGGAAGATCTGGGCTTCACCCCGGAAGTGCAGTAATTCCCGCAAAAACAGCGGAAAGCGGCCCCGTATCCCCTGTTGGGATACGGGGCCGCTTTTTATGACCGTCATGTTACCATTTTGTAATTTTTTCGTTTCCGTCTGACAGGTTTTACCAGCCTATTCCCGTCCATTTTCAGCAAAAGTGGGAGACATAATCCCGGTTCAGCGGCAAAAACTTGACAAAAGTGGGAGCATGGTGTATACTGAGTCCAGTTTTTCAGCCGGTAACAAAAGTTACAAGTTGTTTTCATCCCTGAAAACAGCCGCGCAACGCTCCTGCGGGAGTCTGAAAAACCACTTTCAGGAGGTATGTTTTGAATACACAAAACTTACGGAGAAAACCGCATGAACGCAGAGCCCGCCGCCATATGTTCCTCTTTTCGCTGACGGTGGCCGCGCTCTCCTGCGTCGCCGCCACCGGATGGGCCGACGCGCTGTTTATCCTCACCGGCGCGGAGGATACCGCCATCGTGCTGAACGGCTCCGCCGAGGTCCCCGACCTGTCCTCCCAGATGGTCCACGTCACCTCCGGCGCCAAGGGCTATGATGTGACGCTGGCCTCCGGCAAGGCTGTGACGGTCCGCCACGGCGGCGACGTCTACACCGCCAAGAGCAAGAAGGAGACCGTCTCCGCCCTGCTCAAGCGCCTGGGGATCGCCCCCAGCCCGCTGGAAACCATTGCCGTGGACCTGTCCGGCCCCGATGTGGTTTTGACGGTGGCGGAGGACATCACCTATTACGATAAGGTGACAGAGGACGTAGCCTTTGAAACCGTCCGGGTGGCCAATCCGGAGATGGAAAAGGGCGAGGAAACCGTGGTTCAGGAGGGCAAGGACGGCGTCCGCACCTCCATTTATGAGGTGGTCTGGAGCAACGGCGAGGAGATCTCCCGCCAGTTCGTGGAGGAGCTGGACAGCACTGCCGTGGATCAGATCGTGGAATACGGCACTGCTGTGGCCGCCTCTCCGGAGACCGCCGCCGTCTCGGACAGCTCCGCCATTGCCAGCGTCACCAAAAACGCCGATGGCAGCGGCACCCTGACGCTGCAGTCCGGCGCGACGCTGAACTTCTCCGCCGTCAAGTCCATGACCGCCACCGCCTACACCGCCGGACACGGCGGCGCGGACTACACCACCGCCACCGGCACCTTTGTCCGGGTGGGCACCGTGGCCGTGGACAAAAAGGTCATCCCCCTGGGGACGAAGATGTATATTGTCACCAACGACGGCGTGGTCTACGGCACCGCCGTGGCCGAGGACACCGGCGTGAAGGGCAACAAGGTGGATCTGTATTACGAGACCTATCAGCAGTGCATCAACTTCGGCAGACGGAGCTGCACGGTGTATATCCTTAAATAAGCGGAGAAAACGCGGGCGCCAGCCTGAAAGGCTGGCGCCCGCGTTTTCAATTGATAATTGACAATTGACAATTTATTTTACTCCAGCCTTTCATCGTCCCACTGCCGCCTATCCGATCAGCAGAGGCCCTCCGACAGAAGCAGCGCCTTCCGCGACCACCCATTGTCAATTGTCAATTTTCTCAAGCACTTCCGCCAATTGCCCCAGCTCTGTAACGCGGTAGTCCGGCACGATGTCCGGGCGGCCCGGCCTGCCGTGGGGGTCGAACCAGCAGGTGCGGATGCCGGCGTTATGGCCGCCCCGGATGTCGGAGGTCAGACTGTCTCCCACCATCAGGGCCGTTTCCCGGGAAAAGCCGGGGATGGCGGCAAAGGCGGCCTCAAAAAAGGCAGGGCTGGGCTTGTCGAAGCCCACCTCCTCGGAGATGAAGATGTCTTTGAAATACGGCTTGATGCCCGCGCTGTCCAGGCGGCTGTGCTGCACCGCGGCGGCGCCGTTGGAGGCCAGGTACAGGTCATATCGGGGCGCCAGGGCCGCCAGCAGCTCCGGCGCGCCGGGGATGAAGAAGTGGCCCTGGGCCAGATGGCCTTCGTAGCGGCCGCAGGCCTCCTGGCTGGAGCGGCGGAGGCCCAGCTCCGCGAACAGCAGGTCGAAGCGGCGGGTCAGCACCTGGGGACGGGTCAGTTTGCCCTCCTCCAGCAGCTCCCACTGCTGGCGGTTCAGCTCGTGGTAGCGGGAGAGCACCGCGTCTGTGGCGGGGACGTCCAGTTCCGTCAGGGCCCTGGTCAGGGCCGCCCGCTCGGCGCGGGTGAAGTCCAGCAGGGTGTCGTCCAGGTCGAAGAAGATGGTTTTGATCATGGGGCCGTCCTTTCTTACCGTGGGTTTTCTCTATCATACAGGATGGGGCGGGGGTTTTCAAACCCTCTTTTTTTTGGTATACTGCTCTCATCTACTTTGAAAAGGCGGGACTGCCATGAATCTCTGCGATTACGATTCCATCCGGGAGCTGCTGGGGCGGCACGGATTCCACTTTTCCAAATCCATGGGGCAGAATTTTCTCATTGACCCCCAGGTGCCGCGGGACATTGCGGCATCGTCCGGGGCGGATGCGGCCTGCGGCGTGCTGGAGATCGGCCCCGGCATCGGGCCGCTGACGGCGGAGCTGGCCCAGCGGGCGGGCAAGGTGGTCTCCGTGGAGCTGGACAAGGCCCTGCTGCCGGTGCTGGCGGAGACCATGGCCCCCTATCCCAACGTGGAGATCGTGCCGGGAGATGTGCTGAAGCTGGACCTGAACGCCCTGGCGGCGGAGAAATTCCAGGGCCTGCGGCCCATCGTCTGCGCCAACCTGCCCTATAACATCACCACGCCGGTGCTGACCAAGCTCATCGAGACCCCCTGCTTTGAAACCATTACCGTGCTGATCCAGAAGGAGGTGGCCCAGCGGCTGGCCGCGCCCCAGGGATCCTCCGACGGCGGCGCTTTTTCCCTCTTTCTGCAATACTATATGGAAACGGAGCTGCTGTTCGACGTGCCCCGGGAGAAATTCCTGCCCGCCCCCAAGGTGACCTCCGCTGTGCTGCGGTGCGTCCGGCGGCAGCGGCCCGCCGTGGAGGTGGAGGACGAATCGTTTTTCTTCCAGGTCATCAAGGGGGCCTTTTTGCTGCGGCGGAAGACCCTGGCCAACAGCCTGGCCGCCGCCCTGCCCTTTGACAAGGCGGCCATCCAGGCCGCCTTGTCGGACTGCGGTCTGAGCGCCGACATCCGGGGCGAGCGGCTGACCCTGCGGGACTTCGCCGGCCTGGCGGCGCGGCTGGGGCGGCTTTGAGCCGGGGGCGTATTCTGGCAGTGCGGAAAATCGTTTACGGAGGGCAAACCGGCGATTTCTTTTCCCGCTATTGCTTTTCCCGTAAAAATCGTGTAAAATATCTTTAATTTCGCTTTCCCCTGTTTGACTGCGGGGCTGTTTCCCCGGTTCTGCCCTGCCCCGCTGACTTTATTTTAAGGAGGAACATGTATTATGGAAACTTACGGTCTGGAAGCTCTGGGCATCATCAATGCCGCCGCGGTTTACCGCAACCTGACCCCCGCCCAGCTGACCGAACACGCCCTGCGCCGCGGCGAGGGCAAGCTCAGCAACACCGGCGCGCTGGTGGTCAAGACCGGCAAATACACCGGCCGCAGCGCCAACGACAAGTTCATCGTGGACACCCCCGCCGTCCATGACGAGATCGCCTGGGGCAAGGTCAACCGCCCCATCGAGAAGGAGAAGTTCGAGGCCATCCGCAGCAAGGTCATCGCCTATCTCCAGGGCAAGGAGATCTTCATTTTCGACGGCTTCGCCGGCGCGGATCCCAAGTACACCCAGTCCTTCCGCATTGTCAATGAGCTGGCCTCCCAGAACCTGTTCATCCATCAGCTGCTGCGCCGCCCCACTCCTGAGCAGCTGGAGGGCTTCACCGCCGACTACACCATCATCGCCGCCCCCGGCTTCAAGTGCGTCCCCGAGATCGACGGCACCCGCTCCGAGGCCGCCATCCTGGTGGACTACGAGGCCAAGGAAGTGGTGATCTGCGGCACCCAGTACGCCGGCGAGATCAAGAAGTCCGTGTTCTCCGTCATGAACTACGTCCTGCCCAAGATGGGCGTGTTCCCCATGCACTGCTCCGCCAACATCGGCAAGGACGGCGACTCCGCCGTGTTCTTCGGCCTGTCCGGCACCGGCAAGACCACCCTGTCCGCCGACCCCAACCGCAAGCTCATCGGCGACGACGAGCACGGCTGGGCCGACGACTCCGTGTTCAACTTCGAGGGCGGCTGCTATGCCAAGTGCATCAACCTCAGCCCCGAGGGCGAGCCGGAGATCTACAACGCCATCAAGTTCGGCGCGCTGGTGGAAAACGTGGTGATGGACGACGAGACCCGGGAATTCGACTTTGACGACGACTCCCTGGCCGTCAACAGCCGCGTGGGCTATCCCGTGGAGTATATCCCCAACGCGGAGCTCTCCGGCATGAGCCCCAGCGTGCCCAAGACCGTCATCTTCCTGACCGCCGACGCCTACGGCGTGCTGCCCCCCATCTCCAAGCTGGACCGCAACCAGGCCATGTACTACTTCGTCTCCGGCTTCACCAGCAAGGTGGCCGGCACCGAGATCGGCATTACCGAGCCTGTGCCCACCTTCTCCACCTGCTTCGGCGAGCCCTTCCTGCCCCTGGACCCCTCCGTCTACGCCAGTATGCTGGCCGAGAAGGTGGAGAAGTCCGGCGCCAACGTGTATCTGGTGAACACCGGCTGGAACGGCACCGGCAAGCGCATGAAGCTGAGCTACACCCGGGCCATGGTCACCGCCGCCCTCACCGGCGAGATCGAGAAGGGCGAGTTTGTCACCGATCCCACCTTCGGCGTCCAGGTGCCCACCGCCATCGAGGGCGTGCCCTCTGAGCTGCTGATCCCCGAGAACACCTGGGAGGACAAGGAGGCCTACAAGGCATCCTGCAAGAAGCTGGCCACCAGCTTTGTGGAGAACTTCAAGAAGTACACCCACATGAGCGCCGAAGTGGTCGCCGCCGGCCCCAAGGCTGAATGATCTCACGCATCCAAAAAGCGCCCCAAAGGGGCACTTTTTGTTACTCTTTTGTAAGGATCTTCCCCGGATCCCATGCTATACTGGGTCAAATGATTTCGATTTTGGAGGGGTTTATGAGACGCACCGCTTGTTTCTGGCTGATCCTCGCGCTGTGCCTGTTCCTGACCGGCTGCGGGAGCGCCCACAAGGAGCCCACATCCTATGAGGTGGACGGCTTCACCATCGACAAAGAGGCCCAGACCGTCACAAAAGGTGAAGATGTCTACCACTATACGATCAGCGGCAGCAAAGTGACCATCCTCTATCCCAACGGCGCTGAATACTGGTGGAACTACGGAAGCGGTGACACCCCCATCAGCTACGGCGGCTGGAGCGACAATTACGACCCTGCCCGGTACGTCTCCGGGGACAGGCTGCTGGATCTTATCAACTACAAGGCCCCCAGCCCCTCCGGCCGGAGCAACGGCATCGGTTTCCTGCTGGCAGTCATCGGCCTGTTCAACCTGCTGGCCCCCCGCGCGTCCTGGTATCTCAGCTACGGCTGGCGGTTCAAGGACGCGGAGCCGTCGGAGGCGGCGCTGGTGCTGGGCCGCGTCGGCGGCGGGTTTGCAGTATTGGCAGGCCTGCTGATGATTTTCTAAATAAAAAGCCGGACGGCTGTGCCGTCCGGCTTTTTTCGAGTTTCAGGTGCGATCCGGGAATTTGGCGCAGAGCTTGTCCAGCTCGTCCAGCAGGGCGCGCATCTCGTCCCTGGTCATGGTGCAGGACACCTCGGCGGTGTCGTCGCCGTCCATGGTGTTGGGCAGGTAGAAGGACACGTCCACCCGGAAGCCCTCCCCCTCCGCCCGGGCGGAGAGGGTGAACCAGGGCTCGGTGAATTCGCTGTCATAGGCGGTCTTGATGCCCGCGTTCAGGACCTTCAGCCCGGCGGTCAGCTCCTTGAGCTCATAGGTCAAAAGGCAGCTGTTGGAGTCCTTGACCACAGCGCCGTCCTCGTTGATCCAGGTGCAGCGCAGCACCAGCCAGTTGCGGTCGTCGCTGTCCGGCGCGCCGCCGTCGGCGGGCAGCTCGTAGTTCACAATGTCCAGCTTCAGGCTGGCGTCTCCGTTTTTGAAAAGCATGGCGTTCTCCTTATTTGTCGGCGTGGTGTTCGGCGTAAAACGCGTCGTAGTCCTTCAGCATCAGCTGCAGCAGGGCCGGGGTGTCCAGGCCGTAGGGGCAGCGGGACTTGCAGGCGTCACAGTGGACGCAGTTTTCGATCTTGTGCATTTTGGCGTGCCACTCATCGCTCATGTAGGGCCGGTAGGGCGAGCGGCGCAGCAGGGCCGACATGCGGGCGGCCTGGGGGATGTCGATGCCCGCGGCGCAGGGCAGGCAGTAGCCGCAGGAGCGGCAGAAGTTGCCCGCCAGCTCCTTCCGGTCCTGCCGGATGACGGCCCGGAGCTCCTCGGTCAGCCCGGGGTCCCGGGCGGTCAGCTCCAGCCACTGGTCCAGCTCCCACGGGTGCTGGATGCCCCAGATGGGGACCACGTTGTCATACTGGCCCATAAAGGCGTAGCAGGCCTCGGCGTTGTTCAGCAGGCCGCCGGAGAGGCCTTTCATGGCGATAAAGCCCATGTCCGCCTCCCGGCACTGCGCCACCAGCTCCAGATCCTGCTCCGCCGCCAGATAGCAGAAGGGGAACTGCAGCGTCTCGAAATTCCCGGAGGCGATGGCGGCCCGGGCGATGTGGAGCCGGTGGTTGGTGATGCCGATGTGGCGGATACAGCCCTTTTTCTGCATCTCCAGGGCGGCGGCAAAGGCGCCGTCAGGGTCCTCCGGATCCGGCAGCTGGGCGGGGTTGTGGAACTGGAAGAGGTCGATGTAGTCCGTCTGCAGGCGGCGGAGGCTCTGCTCGATATGGGCCAGGGCCGTCTTTTTGTCCGTGGCGGCGCTCTTGGTGGAGATCACCACGTTCTGGCGGACGCCCCGGAGGGCCTCGCCCAGCTTTTCCTCGCTGTCGGTATAGGCGTTGGCGGTGTCGAAGTAGTTGATGCCGCCGTCCACGGCGCGGCGGACCAGGGCCACCGCTTCCGCTTTGGAAATGCGCTGGATGGGCAGTGCGCCGAAGGCGGTTTTGGTGACCCGCAGCTCCGTGCGGCCCAGTCTGACGGTTTTCATATGCGCCCCTCCCTTTTTGTCTTTTCTGTTATTGTAGCACATTTTCCGCTGTTTGCAAATCCGGGAAAGTGTGTTATACTGAAATGTAATTTCAAAAACACAAAGGAGGGCGCCATGGACCGGGAACTGCATTTGAAGCTGACGGTGCGGCTTTATACGGAGGACGACCAGCGGTGCTTCGGCCCCGGCATCGCAACGCTGCTGGAGCGGGTGCGGGAGCACCACTCCCTGCGGGCGGCGGCGGCGTCCATGGAGATGGCCTATTCCAAGGCGTGGCGCATCATCCGCACGGCGGAGGCGGTGTTCGGGTGCAAGATGCTCTCCTCCACCATCGGGGGCCAGCACGGCGGCGGCGCGGTGCTGACGCCGGAGGCGGAACGGCTGCTGGCGGCCTACCGGGCCTATCAGGCGGATGTGGAGGGCTACGCCCAGGGGCGGTTTGAGGAGGCGTTCGGGTTTTACCGGGAGCGGGACAGGAAGGCGCCGTAAAGGCACCGGTCCTCTGGGCGCGGACAGAAAAAAATTCCGGGAGAGCCGCGGCTCTCCCGGTTTTTTGCCGTTACTGGGGCTGGGTGGGGTCGATCTCCGTGGGGCTGGGAACGGGATGCTCCTTGTGCTCCACCATGGCGCGGATCAGCTCCACAGTGCCGCCCAGGCCCAGATAGCTGGAGTCCAGGCAGAAATCGTAGCTCTCCACAGCGCCCCACTTCTGGGAGGAATAGTACTCATAATAGGACGCGCGGCGCTTGTCGGTCTTGATGATGAGCTTGCGGGCCTCCTCCGGCGTCACCTTCTGGCGCTTGGCCACCCGCTGGACGCGCACATCCATGGGGGCGTGGATGAAGATGCTCAGGTGGTTGGGATTGTCCGCCAGGGCATAGTCCGCGCAGCGGCCGATCATGACGCAGGGGCCCTGCGCCGCGATGTGGCGGATGGTATCAAAGGTGGCCAGGTACACCTGCTGCTCCAGGGAGTCCCCGGCGCCGGTGCCCGGCAGGGCAAACATGTAGGAATCCATGGCGATGGAGTACAGCAGGCTCTTGGGGCGCTCGTCGAAATTCTCGAAGATCTTTTCGCACAGGCCGCTCTTCTTGGCGGCCTCCTGCAAAAGCTCCTTATCATAGAACGGGATGCCCAGCTCCTTGGCGACGCGGATGCCGACTTCCTTGCCGCCGCTGCCGAACTGCCGGCCAATGGTGATGATCGTTTTCATAGGGCTTCCTCCTCTCTTGGTATTTTTATTATAACACTTTTTGGGAGGAGCGTCAAATGGAACAGGCCGCCCGGCGGGCGGCCTGCTTGCATGGGCAGGAGACGTGTGATATCCTATGATTCAAAGGGGTGTGGGGACATGACGTATCTGTTTTTGCATGGCCTGGGGCAGTCTGCCGCCAGCTGGGACCGGGTGCTGGGCGCGCTGCATTGCGAGGGGGAGACGCTTTGCCCCGAGCTTTCCGGCTTTTTGCGGGATGGGCCGTGCAGTTACGCCGTGCTGTATCAGGCGTTTTCCGCGTATTGTGACGGCGTTTCCGGGCCGGTCAGCCTCTGCGGGCTGTCTTTGGGCGGCATGCTGGCGATGCAGTACGCCATTGAACGCCCGGAACGGGTGTCCTCCCTGGTGCTGATCGGGACGCAGTACACGGCGCCCAAGCGGCTGCTGCGGGTGCAGAACGCGGTGTTTCGGGTGATGCCGAAGAGGGCCTTTGCCGGCGCAGGCTTCCAAAAGGCCGATTTCATCCGTCTCTGCGGCTCCATGGCAGAGCTGGACTTTCAGGATGCGCTGGTGAAAATCGTCTGCCCCGCTCTGGTGGTCTGCGGCGAGAGGGACCGGGCAAACCGGCCGGCGGCGCTGGGGCTGAAAGAGCGGCTCCCCGCCGGGGAGCTCTGCATCCTGAAAGGTGCGGGGCACGAGGCGAATGTGGATGCCCCGGAGGCATTGGGCGCGGTTTTGCACGCATTTTGGAAATAGAAAACAGGCCGCCCGGCGGGCGGCCTGCTTTTCTTCTTACGCCTGGGGCATCTCCTTGCCCAGGCGGCGGTACATGGTCTTTTTCACCGCCCGGAGGATGTTCTCGTATCCGGTGCAGCGGCACAGGTGGCCGGAGAGGAGCTTGCGCAGCTCCGCGTCAGTGTACTCCCTGCCGGATTCCAGGATCTCCACCGCCGTCAGGATGAAGCCGGGGGTGCAGAAGCCGCACTGGATGGCGGCCTCGTCCACGAAGGCCTGCTGGATGTCGGACAGCTCGCCGTTGGGGCCAAGAAGGCCCTCCAGGGTGCGGATGCGCTTGCCCTCCGCCCAGACGGCCAGGTAGATGCAGGAGTTGAACGCCTCGCCGTCGATGAGGACGTTGCAGGCGCCGCACTCCCCCACCTCGCAGCCTTTTTTGACGGAGGTCATCCGGAAGTCGTTGCGGAGCATGTCGGTCAGGCTGGCCCGGACGTCCACCGTCCGCTCCACATCCTTGCCGTTGAGATTGAAATGAACGGTCTGATACTGTATCAAGTGTTTCTCCATTACAGCGCACCTCCCGCCAGTCTTACGGATTCGATGAAGGCCCGTTTGGCGCTCTCCACCGCGATGTGCATGCGGAAATCCTTGGCGGCCCGCCAGGAGTCCCGGGGGTTGATGTCCGCCTTCACCGCCTGAGAGAAGGCCTCCGCCAGTTCCAGGCTGACAGGCTTCCCGCCGGCCAAAGCCTCCGCCGTGGCCGCCCGCAGGGGCACGGGGCCCGCCACGCCGAAGGCCACTCTCGCCCGCTCCACATATTTTTTGTCGGCGGAGAGGCGGACGTTGACAGAGGTGCCCAGGGTGGCGATGTCCATGGCGTTGCGCATGGCGTATTTGATGTAGTGGCCGAAGGTGTTCTCGTAGCTCTCCTTGGGGATCAGGATGGCGGTCTGGATCTCCCCCTCCCGGATGTCCACCCTGCCCGCCCGGATATAAAATTCCTGGATGGGCTGGCGGCGGACGCCGTCGGGGCCGGTCAGCTCCACGATGGCGTCCCAGGCGTGGAGGGTGGAGGAGGAGTCGGCGGAGGTGACGCCGTTGCAGGTGTTGCCGCCGATGGTGCCGATGTTGCGGATCTGGGGGCCGCCCACCTGGTCCACGGCCTCCCCCAGGACGTTGATATACTTCTGAATGATGGGGTCCCGGGTGATATGGGAAAAGCTGGTGAGAGAGCCGATGCGGATGGCGCCGTCCTCCTCCAGGGAGACGCCCCGCAGCTCGTCAAGGCCGTAAATGGAGATCAGCTCTACGCCGGCCCGCTTGCCCTCCCGCATCTGGACCAGCACGTCGGAGCCGCCGGCGATGATGTGGGCCTCGGGATGGGCCAGGCGGAGGGCCACGGCGTCGGCCACGCTTTGGGCCTGATACAGGGCTTTCATGTCATACATAGCGCGTTCCCTCCTTTAATCTTCGATCAGCCCGGCCTCGCGGAACTTGCGGTAGAGGACGTGGGGCGTGATGGGACAGCAGTCGATGGCAACGCCTGTGGCGTTGAGGATGGCGTTTCGGATGGCAGGAGCGCCGGAGCAGGCCGGGGGCTCGCCCAGGGCCTTGGTGCCGTAGGGGGAGGTGGGCTCCGGGTTCTCCACGAACTCCGCCTGCAATGTGGGGTGGTCCATGAAGGTGGACAGCTTGTAGTCCAGCAGGTTGTTGTTCAGGGGCTTGCCGGTCTTCTCGTCGAAGAGCAGCTGCTCGGAGAGGCCGTAGCCGATGGCCATGGACATGCCGCCGTGGACCTGGGCCTCCGCCAGGGCGGGATTGATGAGCGTGCCGCAGTCGTGGACATTGACGATGTTTAGCAATTTTACCTTACACATCGGGATATCCACCTCCACCTCGGCAAAGGAGCAGCCGAAGGAGTAGGCGTTGGTCTTGATCTGGGCCGTGGTCTCGGCGGTGATGTGCTGGCTGTGCTCCAGGGAGTACAGGCTCTCCGTCGCAAGGTCCCCCAGGGACTTCAGGACGCGGCCGTCGGACTTGCGGATGATCTGGCCGTCCACCAGGTCCAGGTTGGAAACCGGCATCCGGGTCTGCTCGTGGGCGATGTTCAGGATGCGCTCCCGCAGGGCCAGGGCCGTCTGCTTGATGGCAAAACCGCCCACATAGGTCTGGCGGGAGGCGTATGCGCCGGTGCCGAAGGGGGTCACGTCGGTATCCTGGGAGGAGACCACATGCACATCCCTGAAGGGGACGCCCACCGCGTCCGCCACCATCTGGGAATAGGCGGTGTCGCAGCCCTGGCCGATCTCCGTCTCGCCGGTCTGGAACTGGAGGGAGCCGTCCTGGTTCAGCACCATGCGGCAGGAGGAGGACTCCAGGGAGATGGGCCACACAGCCGTGTTGTACCAGAACACGGCAAGGCCGATACCTTTACGGATGGGGCCGGTCTGGTTTTGGTATTCCCGGAGCTTCCGCTCATAATCGATGGCGGCCATGCCCTTTTCCATGCACTGGTTGAAGGTGTCGGTGTACAGCTCGTTTTTGGAAAAGCCGTCCACATAGCCCACGGGCATCAGGTTTTTCCGCCGGAATTCCAGGGGCTCCATGCCGATGGCCTTGCAGATATCGTCGATGTGGCTCTCGCCGGCGAACATGGCCTGGGGGATGCCATAGCCCCGCATGGCGCCGGCGGAGGGGCGGTTGGTGAACACCGTCCAGGAATCGCACTCCAGATTATCGCAGGGATAGAGCTGAGGGAACGCGCCCATGCCCTTGGCCACGATGCCGTGGCCGTGGGAGGCGTAGGCGCCCTGGTTGGAAAACGCCTCGAACTTCCGGGCCACCAGGGTGCCATCAGGCCGGACGTAGGAGATGATGTGGGTGCGGATGGCGTGGCGGACGCGGTTGGAGACGAAGGTCTCCTCCCGGCTGCACTCGATCTTCACCAGACGGCCCCCCACCTGGGTGGAACACCAGGCGCACAGAGGCTCGTACAGCGCGTCCTGCTTGTTGCCGAAGCCGCCGCCGATGTAGGGCTTGACAACGCGGACCTTGCCCCAGGGGATCCCCAGGGCCTGACCGACGATACGGCGGACGATGTGGGGGATCTGGGTGGAGGAGACCACCGTGACGCGGCCTGCCTCCTCATAGGCAAAGCAGCCGTGGTTTTCGATGTGGCAGTGCTGGACGGTGGGGGTATCGTACCAGCCCTCCACACAGATCAGCCCCGGTTCCTGGCGGGCGGCCTCATAGTCGCCCTTGCGGATATCGGTGTGGGCCAGGATGTTGCCCGGGTACTCCTCGTGGAGCTGGGGGGCGTCCGGCTCCATGGCCTTCTGCACGTCCAAAACGAAGGGCAGCTCCTCATACTCCACCCCCAGGGCCCGGACGCCCTGGGCGGCGGCCACCTCATCCTCGGCGATGACCACGGCCACCTCGTCGCCGTAGTAGCGGACGTGGCGGTTCAGCAGCAGCCGGTCCGCCACATCCTGGTGATGGGGGTCCGTGGACCAGGGGTGGCCCGCCGTGGGGAATGGGATGTCGGGGACATCAAAGCAGGTCAGGACCCGGACCACGCCGGGGATGGCCTCGGCGGCGGTGGTGTCGATGGACTTGACGAAGCCGTGGGCGATGGTCGCGTGGCAGATCCGCGCCACCAGGGCGCTGCGGTCACACAGATCGTCCATATACTTGGCGCGGCCGGTGGCTTTGTCGTAGGCGTCTACGCGGATCTCGCTCTTTCCGACGCTTTTGCTCATGGGGCAGCCCTCCTTCATAGCGTGAAGTTTCGCCCCGGATTGACTTGCGGGGGCGAAAACGGATATACTAGATTTAAAATGGACAATTGACAATTGATAATTGACAATGATTGAAATTGCCGCCGCAGGCGGCCTCCCTGTTCTCCCGTCCATTATCAATTGTCAATTATCCATTATCAATTCAACAGTGAATGGAGCGGTGTTATGCTGAAGATCGGATGCGTGGTGATGGCGGCGGGCAATGCCCGGCGGTTCGGAGACAATAAGCTGGCAGCCCAGCTGCGGGGGCGGTCACTGATTTTGCGGGCGCTGGAGGCCGTTCCGACGGAGATGTTCGATTCTGTAGTCGTTGTGACGCAATACCCCGAGATCATACGGCTTGTGAAGGATTTTCACTTTGCATCTATCCACAACCAGCACCCCGACTGGGGCATCAGCCACACCATCCATCTGGGGCTGACGGAGCTACGGGACTGCGATGGGGCCATGTTTCTGGTCAGCGACCAGCCCCTGCTGGAACGGGAGAGCGTGGCGGAACTGGTGCGGCTCTGGAAACGGCAGCCGGACAGGATCGCGGCGCTGGGCCACGGCGGCGTCCGGGGCAATCCCTGCCTCTTCCCCGCCCGGCTGTTCCCGGAGCTGATGGAGTTGCGGGAGGATCACGGCGGGAACACCGTCATCCGGCGGCACGAGGAGGATCTGGTGCTGCTGGAGGTCGAGGCACAGGAGCTGACGGACGTGGACACGCCCCAGGCGCTGAAAGAGATCGAAGATAAAAGATAAAAGATATGAGATATGAGATATGGATGCAGAGATCTGTTCGCTTGACGCGGTCATCCAGAGAGAGCGGCGGGGCGGGAACTCCCCGCCGTCCCTTTTTGTCATTTCCGGGTGTAGGGGGTGTTTTCCAGAGGCAGGCTGGTGCGGAGCCTGCCGTCGTAGCGGTAATAGGCGTCGGCAATGGCGGGGGCCGTGGGAATGGAGGTGATCTCGCCGATGCCGATGGCGCCGCAGGCCACATTCAGCCCCGCTTTCTCCACGATGATGGGGGTGATCTCCGGGATCTGGTTGGCCCGGAACAGGCCCAGGGTGCCGTATTTGGCGGTGGGCCTGCAGTCCGCCAGGGGATAGCGCTCCGTCAGGGCAAAGCCCAGGGACATCACCACGCCGCCTTCGATCTGCCCCTCGACGGACAGGGGGTTCACGGCCTTGCCCACATCGTGGGCGGCCACCATCTGTTGGATCTTGCCCTCTTCATTCAAAATGCAGATCTGGGTGGCATAGCCGTAGGCGATATGGCTGACGGGGTTGGGCACGTCGGCGCCCAGGGGGTCCGTTTTGCCCAGGTATTCGCCGTAGAATTCCTGGCCGTCCATCTCTGTCAAGGATTTTTCCTTTAACGTTTCTCCCAGGCCCTGACACGCTCTCCGGCAGGCCTCGCCGGTGAACAGGGTCTGGCGGGAGCCGGAGGTGGTGCCGGAATCCGGGGCGAAATAGGTGTTGGAGCGCTCGTAGACCACATCTTCCGGCGGGATGCCGGTCTGGTCGCAGACCATCTGGGTCAGGACGGTGCCCAGGCCCTGGCCGATGCAGGAGGCGCCGGCGAAAATATGGACCTTGCCGTCCCGCACCACCAGGCGGACCCGCCCGGTGTCCGGGATGCCCACGCCCACGCCGGCGTTTTTCATGGCGCAGGCGAGGCCCACGTATTTGGCCTTGTCGTAGTAGGGCTTCACCGCCTCCAGGGTCTCCACCAGGCCGGTGGAACCGTCCACGATCTGGCCGTTGGGCAGCTCCTGGCCGGGGCGGATGGCGTTGCGGTAGCGGATCTCCCAGGGGGTGATGCCCACGATGTCCGCCATCTGGTTCAGCAGCGTCTCGATGCAGAAGCAGGTCTGGGTCACGCCGAAGCCCCGGAAGGCCCCGGCGGGGGGATTGTTGGTGTAGTAGGCCCAGCCGTCGATCTCGAAGTTCTGGTAGTTGTAGGGGCCGGCGGCGTGGGTGCAGGCCCGCTCCAGCACCGGCCCGCCCAGAGAGGCGTAGGCCCCGGTGTCGGCGATGACCTCGGCGGCCACGCCCTGGATGATGCCGTTTTCGTCACAGCCCAGGGAGAATTCCATCTCCATGGGGTGGCGCTTGGGGTGGATCAAAATGCTCTCGGCCCGGGTCAGCTTGACCTTTACCGGACGCTTTGTGAGATACGCGATGAGGGCGGCGTGGTGCTGGACCGTCACGTCCTCCTTGCCGCCGAAGCCGCCGCCCACCAGGCAGTTGCGGACCTTCACTTTTTCCGCCGGCAATCCCAGCATCCCCATGGTCTCGTGCTGGGTGTCGTAGGCGCCCTGGTCCGTGGAGAGGATCATGACCCCGTCCCCGTCGGGATAGGCCACGGCGCACTCCGGCTCCAGGAAGGCGTGCTCCGTCCAGGGGGTGGAGAAGCGCTGGGTCAGGACGTGCTTACTCTTGGCGATGGCCTCCGCCGGGTTGCCCCGCTGGATGTGCTTGTGGGCCAGCAGATTGCCCTCCCTGTGGACCAGGGGCGCATCGGGCAGCATGGCCTCCCGGGGGCTGCGGACCATGGGGAGCTCCTCATAGTCCACCTTTACCAGGGCCTTGGCCTGGGCCAGGATCTCCGGGGTCTCGGCGGCCACGATGCAGATGGCGTCCCCCAGGTAGTGGGTGATGTCTCCCACGGCGATCATGGTGTCCCAGTCCTGCTTCAGGTGGCCCACCTTGTTGCTGCCGGGGATATCCGCGGCGGTGAGGACGCACACCACGCCGGGGAGGGCCTTGGCCTCCTCCGCGTGGATGGCCAGGACCCGGGCCCGGGGGTACTGGGAGCGGACGGCGCTGCCGTAGATCATGCCGTCCAGGTAGATATCGTCGGGATAGATGCCGGTGCCGGTGACTTTTTCCCTCACGTCCACCCGGGGGACACGCCGGCCCAGGGACCAGTCGGTGGGCGCCTCCGGGACTTTTCCGGCCCGGAACACCTCCGCCGCCAGCAGAATGGCGTCGATGATCTTCACATAGCCGGTGCAGCGGCAGATGTTGTTGCGGATGGCGAAGGCTGCCTCCTCCCGGGTGGGGTTGGGGTTCCCGTCCAGCAGGCCCTTGGCGCTCATCACCATGCCGGGGATGCAGAAGCCGCACTGGACGGCCCCCGCCATGCCGAAGGCGTATGTATACACCTCCCGCTCGAAGTCCGTCAGGCCCTCCACGGTGACGATCGTCTTGCCCTCCAGCTTGTCGGTCTGGGGGATGCAGGCCTTGGTGGGCCTGCCGTCGATGAGGACGGTGCAGGTGCCGCAGGCACCCTCGCTGCATCCGTCCTTCACACTGGTGAGGCGCAGGGTGTCCCGCAGGAAGCGCAGCAGCTTCTGGTTTTTTTCGACGGTCACGGACTGGCCGTTCACGGTAAATGTTGCCATGAATGTCTCCTCCTTGGCTGCCGTGCCCAACGCTGGTCCCACGGTCTTTCCACGTTGCTTTCCGGAAAGGTCGACCTTTTTCTTTGTACATTATATAATAAAAAATTCCCGTTCGCAACCGGACTTTCGCCGAAACGTTATTCTACTTATCGAATAGCGGTGGAAGCTGCCAGCCAACGGCCAGCGCGCCCCGGCGGACGGTGATGGTGGCGGCGCTCTCCAGGATATGGTTGCTGACGCCCAGAGGGAATTCCGGGGTCAGGATGGCGTCCCGCAGGGGGTACTGGAAGCCCGTCTCGTCGATCCCCTCCGCCCGGTCGCCCAGGCAGAAGGCGGAAAACAGGCCCCATTCTACCGTTTTTTCAACGGTGAGGGACTCGTTTTCGATAACGGTCCAGACGAAGTCATTGTCATACAGCCACCCCCGGGCCCCCCGGCGGCAGAGGTACAGCAGGGACTGGAGGTTGGCCAGGGTATGGTCCAGGCGCTTGCCGCCGGTGCCGCCGTAGAGGTAAAATTCCCCGCAGCCCTCGGCAAGGCCGGTCTTGATGGCCAGCATGGTGTCGGTGTCGTCCTTTTCCACCGGGGAGCGGCGGATATTGGAAAAGTCCGCTGGGATCTCCATGGAGTCGAAGTCCCCCAGCAGGAGGTCAGGGGTAACGCCGACCTGCCGGCAGGTTTGATAGCCCGCGTCGGCGGCAATGACGAAGTCGCCGGGGGCGGGCCGCTCCCGCAGGCCGTAAAAGGTCCCCGCGGCGAAGATGAAGCAGCGGTTCATACAAGTCAACTCCTTTATTTTGACCAGTGTACCACGTCCAGTCCCTCATGGCAAATAAAAAACGGCCCGCCGGACATGTCCGGCGGGCCCCAGGCTGTCGTAAA
>ENA-UOJC01001942-UOJC01001942.1-human-gut-metagenome-genome-assembly--contig:-C104-NODE-1942-length-24572-cov-23.624465_pt1 | contig 24572 bp, 18 predicted proteins | sample MGYA00242339_ERZ723886 | MGnify/ENA metagenome assembly ERZ723886 | reverse complement strand
CCGGAAATTTTTATATGTCATGCTTGAAAGATCTATAATCTTGCATGTGAAAGATTTATAATCTTATGCCCGCAAGATCTATAATCTTACATCTTCATCCTTTAGACAAGTACCATTGGTACATTCGGTGTACTCCCTCTTCTATATCAATCTTATGCTGCCATCCCAGACTATGCAATTTGCTTACATCCGTCAGCTTACGCATAGTGCCGTCCGGTTTCGTAGCGTCAAAAGTCAGTTTGCCCTGATAACCCACCTCCTTGACAATCTTGTCCGCCAGTTGGGCAATGGTGATTTCCTTCCCCGTACCGATATTGATATGGCAGTTACGGATATCCTTGGAACCGGGTGTGTATGTATCCTTAAAGTCCACATGCTCCATGATATAGACACTGGCATCAGCCATCTCCTCACTCCATAAGAACTCACGCAACGGCTTGCCTGTTCCCCACAAAGTTACTTCCTGCCCGGTTATACCATACTTTTTCAGAATGGAGAGAATCTCCTCATCCGTATGCGAACCGTCTATCCCCTCTACGGGACGAAGATTCATATCTTTACGCACCGCGTCCCAGTTCCCTTCATTCAGGCATTTTCCCAAATGAATCTTACGAATCATGGCAGGCAGCACATGGCTGTTCTCCAAATGGAAATTATCATTGGGACCGTAAAGGTTCGTAGGCATCACGGCTATGTAATTGGTTCCATATTGCAAGTTAAAGCTTTCGCACATCTTCAACCCGGCAATCTTCGCAATAGCATACGGTTCGTTGGTATATTCCAAGGGAGAAGTCAGTAACACATCTTCCTTCATGGGTTGTACGGCATCACGAGGATAAATGCAAGTGCTTCCCAAAAACAAGAGTTTCTTTACATCATGGCGGAAACTCTCCCCTATCACATTCTGCTGAATCTGCAAGTTCTGATAAATAAAATCGGCACGGTAAAGACTGTTCGCCATGATGCCGCCCACATGTGCCGCTGCCAGAATGACATACTGGGGCTGCTCTTCATCAAAAAACTTCTTCACAGCCTGCCCGTCCAGCAAATCCAGTTCTTTGTGAGAACGGCCTACCAGATTGGTATATCCCTTTTGCTGCAAATTATTCCATATAGCAGACCCCACCAGTCCGTGGTGACCTGCTACATATATCTTGGCTGTTTTTTCCATTATTCTGCTATTTGAGCCTTTAAATACAGTTTCTTCACGAACTTCATATCATGCTTCACCATGATTTTCACCAGTTCGGGGAAAGAAGTCTTACGGGGATTCCAGCCCAGCAACGTTTTGGCTTTAGTGGGATCACCCAACAACTGCTCCACTTCGGCGGGACGGAAATACTTAGGATCGACGGCAACCAGTTCCTTGCCCGTCGCCACATCGATACCTCTTTCATCCACCCCTTTGCCTTCCCAGCGCAATTCAATGCCCACTTCCTTGAAAGCCAAGGTACAGAACTCGCGCACTGTATGGTATTCGCCGGTCGCAATGACAAAATCTTCGGGAGTATCATGCTGAAGAATCATCCACATACACTCCACATAATCCTTGGCATAGCCCCAGTCGCGCAAAGAATCCAGATTTCCCAGATACAGCTTATCCTGATATCCCTGGGCTATACGTGCGGCAGCCAAAGTAATCTTGCGTGTTACGAAATTTTCACCACGGCGTTCGCTCTCATGGTTGAACAGAATGCCGTTCACGGCAAACATACCGTAACTTTCACGATAGTTCTTGGTTATCCAAAAACCATACTGCTTGGCCACCCCATACGGAGAACGGGGATAGAAGGGAGTCGTTTCCTTCTGAGGCACTTCCTGTACCAGTCCGAACAATTCGGAAGTCGATGCCTGATAAATCTTGGTCTTCTTTTCCAGGCCCAGAATACGGACCGCTTCCAACATACGCAGCGTGCCTACCGCATCCGCTTCCGCAGTGTACTCGGGTACATCGAAACTTACTTTCACATGGCTCTGAGCAGCCAGATTATAGATTTCATCGGGCTGTACAGCCTGAATGATACGTATCAGCGAACTACTGTCGGTCATATCCCCCCAATGCAGATTCACCAGACGGGTCTTTTGCATATCACGAACCCACTCGTCCAGATAGAGATGTTCGATACGACCTGTGTTGAATGAAGAAGAACGGCGCAGAATACCGTGAACCTCATATCCCTTTTCAATCAAAAACTCTGCCAGGAATGAACCGTCCTGACCTGTAATACCTGAAATTAAAGCAACTTTTTTCATTTCGTTTATTGTAAATGGCCTTATGCAAGCCCTCTTGGTTATTTCATATCACATAGCTGTCTACCGCTATCTGCCTTTCGGCATGGCAAAGGAGAAAATGACCAAACAGAACGGCAGATGACAGACAGCATACACTCCATGTATGCAGAAATAAAATATATACAAGAAAGAATATTTACTCCGCCGAGAATTCTTTGATGCGCTGTTCCTCGCTCAACCGGCAGATCAGCAATGTGTTATTCTTCTCAGCAACGATATATCCGTCCAGTCCCTGTACCACCACCCTCTTTTCCTGTGTAGTGTGAATCACACAGTTACGGGTTTCATACAACTTTATATTCTCACCTATCTGCGTATTATTATGGGCATCTTTCGGCAAATTCTCGTGCAACGATCCCCAAGTACCCAGATCACTCCACCCAAAACTGGCAGGAAGGACAAAAATCTCATCCGCCTTCTCCATAATGGCATAATCCACCGAAATATTCTCGCACAAAGGGAAATTCCGGTCAATCATTTCCTGCTCCTTGTCCGTATAATAATAAGGAAGCAAACGCTCGAACACCTTCGAGATGGCAGGCTGATATACGCGCAGGGCGTTCACCACCGTATTTACATTCCACACAAAAATACCGGCATTCCAGAAGAAATTATTTTTTTGAATATAGCGCCGGGCTGTTTCCAGATCGGGTTTCTCTTTAAAAGAATACACCCGGAATACCTCCTTATTGGCGGTAGAAGGTACACTGAGATCAGCTTCAATGTAACCGTAGCCCGTTTCAGGACGAGTAGGTTTCATGCCCAGAGTAAGAATTGCGTCCGAATCGGCCGTAAAATTCATCGCCGAATTAATCACCCGCTGAAACTCCGCGATATTCATCACAATGTGGTCGCTGGGGGTCACCACCATATTGGCCTTAGGATTACGTGCCTTTATTTTCCAACTGACGTATGCTATACAAGGAGCCGTATTGCGACGGCAAGGCTCACGCAAGATATGATCATCAGCAATATCGGGCAACTGCTCCTTTACAGTGTCCGCATACTTCTCTGATGTCACCACCCAAATATTTTCCGGAGGACAGATCCCCTGAAAACGGTCAGCCGTAAGTTGGATCAATGTACGGCCGCAACCCAGTACATCAATAAATTGCTTAGGATAATCAGGAGTACTCATCGGCCAGAAACGGCTTCCAACACCTCCGGCCATTATAACGAGGTGATTATTCTTGATGTTCATATGATTCATTTTTTACGTTGTATGACCGCAAAGATAAGTATTATTTTTTAAAAAAAGTATTGCGTTTTAATTTATATGTTCTATATTTGCATACGACTAACATTTTTTTTGTCATGAAACAACCGACAACTGAAAACTCTGATATAATTAAACTAGTAGCGATATTAGGTGATTTTGCCTTGTTGAACCTTTCTATGATACTTGTGTTTTTTATTCTGAAAGGAATAGATTCACAGGCCATAGCCCATATTTCATTGAAAACCTACCTGCTGACTTCCAACCTGTGCTATATTCCCTGCATATCCATCTTTGGGGTCATACTGCACAACCGCATAGTGCGTCCGGAACAGATTGTAGGCCGCCTGTTAGGAACAATCAGCTTGCATGTAGTCATCTTCCTCACGGTGCTGGCCATTATTAAGGTAGATAATTTCTCACGCATCTATCTGCTTGCTTTCTATCTGTCTTTCATACCTTTAGCTATAGGATGGCGACTGACATTGCGGTTCTTTGTGAAAATGTTCCGCCGCAGTGGCAGGAACCTGCACACCACTGTACTGATAGGCGACGGGGACAATATGGTGGAGCTGTACCATACGTTGAACGATTTGACTTACGGATACAGGGTTTTAGGCATTTTCTATGATGAGAAGGACTCTAATTATCCCGAAGGGATTCCCTTTAAAGGTCCTGTAAACCAATTATTTGAATGGTTATCCCATAACACCGTGCACGAACTGTACTGTGGTCTGCCATCCAGCAGAAAGGATGATATTCTGGCCATCATGAACTATTGCGAGAACAATCTGATCCGCTTCTATAGCGTACCTCATGTACGTAACTACATAAAGCGTCAGCTGCAACTGGAATTATTGGGTGAAGTTCCTGTATTGTCCATCCGTACCGAGCCGTTGCAGAACCCGGTAAACAGACTGGCAAAACGGTTATTTGATTTGACATTTTCCTCTCTGTTTTTACTTACAATTTTTCCATTTATGTACCTGATTGTAGGTCTTATTATTAAAATTACCTCACCTGGTCCCATTTTCTTCAAACAGGAGAGAAACGGGGAAAACGGGAAAATCTTTAAATGCTATAAGTTCCGTTCCATGAAAGTGAACGCATTGTCCGATTCATTGCAGGCTACCAAGAATGATCCCCGCAAAACCAAGTTCGGCAACTTCCTGCGTAGAAGCAATCTGGACGAACTGCCGCAATTCATTAATGTATTCAAAGGAGAAATGTCTATTGTAGGTCCCAGACCCCATATGCTGAAACATACAGAGGAATATTCCCAACTGATTAACAAATACATGATGCGCCACCTTGTCAAACCCGGAATTACCGGATGGGCGCAAGTCACCGGCTACCGGGGAGAAACCAAAGAACTTTCCCAAATGGAAGGCAGGGTAAGAAGAGACCTGTGGTATATTGAGAACTGGACTTTCCTGCTCGACATCCGCATCATGATAAAAACAGTAACCAATATGTTCCGGGGCGAGAAAAACGCCTATTAATCCAAATCGTAGGGACATATAAAAAATAAAAAGATATGAAAGGTATTGTACTAGCCGGAGGTTCGGGCACGCGCCTCTATCCTATTACCAAAGGAGTATCCAAACAGTTGCTCCCTGTCTTCGACAAACCCATGATTTATTATCCTATATCGGTACTTATGCTGGCCGGCATACGGGAAATACTCATTATCTCCACCCCATACGACTTACCGAGCTTCAAAAGACTGTTAGGAGACGGAAGCGATTTCGGAGTACGCTTTGAATATGCGGAACAGCCTTCGCCCGACGGACTGGCTCAGGCTTTCATCATCGGCGAGAAATTCATCGGAAATGATTCCGTCTGCCTTGTACTGGGTGATAACATATTCCACGGCAACGGCCTGTCCGCCATGTTGAGAGAATCCGTACGTGCTGCCGAAGAGGACAAGAAAGCAACGGTATTCGGCTATTGGGTCAGTGATCCCGAAAGATATGGCGTAGCGGAATTTGACAAAGAAGGCAACTGCCTCTCTATTGAAGAAAAACCTGCCCAACCTAAGTCCAACTATGCCGTGGTGGGACTCTATTTCTATCCCAACAAGGTGGTGGAAGTAGCCAAGAATATCAAGCCTTCGGCACGGGGAGAACTGGAAATCACCACCGTAAACCAGCAATTTCTTCAGGACAAGGAATTGAAAGTACAGACATTGGGCAGAGGTTTCGCATGGCTGGATACCGGTACTCACGACTCGCTGGCCGAGGCAAGTACCTACATCGAAGTCATTGAAAAGCGCCAGGGGCTGAAAGTGGCGTGCCTTGAGGGCATAGCTTTGAGAAAAGGCTGGATTACCCCGGAAAAGATGCAGGAACTGGCTCAGCCGATGCTTAAAAACCAATACGGACAATATTTACTGAAAGTTATAAAAGAACTGGGATTAGAATAATGGAAGTTATAAAAACAGCAATAGACGGGGTTTTCATTTTGGAACCCCGTATTTTTAATGATGCAAGAGGGTATTTCTTTGAAAGCTTCTCGGGACGTGAATTTGAAGAAAAAGTATGCAGGACTACATTTGTACAGGATAATGAGAGTTTCTCCACTTACGGTGTATTACGCGGCCTGCATTTCCAGAAACCTCCTTTCACACAAAGCAAACTGGTGCGTGTAATCAAGGGGGCGGTACTGGATGTGGCTGTAGATATCCGGAAAGGTTCTCCCACTTTCGGGAAGCATGTGGCCGTAGAATTGACCGGAGAGAATCACCGGCAGTTTTTTATCCCCCGCGGATTCGCACACGGCTTTGCGGTACTAAGTGACGAGGTGTTGTTCCAATACAAGTGTGACCATTATTATGCTCCGCAAAGCGAAGGAGGAATCGCATGGGACGACCCTGATCTAGGCATAGACTGGCGACTTCCGGCCGACAAGGTTATTTTGTCCGACAAGGACAAGAAACATCCGAGATTGAAAGACTATCAAACGGATTTCGACTTTAATCAAAGTTTATATTAAAGGCTGTTTTGATTCTGCGTTTGTCCGGTTTTCACCAGTGAAATTAAAGAAGCCGAAAACTGCACACCGGACTATCGTAACGTTCAGGACAACATTTCCGAAGATTGAACCTATAAAAACAGGGTGCACCTCCTACGAAAGAGATGCACCCTGTTTTTATAGGTCAATATCTTTATATCACTTCTTCTCCATCCCCTCCTGAGGAGCATTAAGCCCCTCCTTCAGATTTTCAAAGAATTCACGTCCGAACAAGATCCATGCGGAAGCGCCCGCCACTGCCAGGAAAATAAATCCGACAAGAATCACCTTCTTGCTGGTTCCCGAAGGCAGCAACGGCACACTGGCAGGTTCCACAACGGCAAATACAGGTTTGGCCTCCTGTACTTTGGCCCGTGCCACCTGCAATTGGGTAGCCACCTGGCTATACACCTGATATGCCAGATTCATATCATTCTGCAACCGTTCTCTCTCCGTTAAAGCGCTTTGAAGGACAACCCCCTTGTTGGCATCCATGTAATTGGCATAATTCTGCTGGGCTACATAATACTCCTGCTGGCGTTCCTTATACAATTGTTCCAGATAAGCACAATCCTGCTGGGCTTTAGAAACCCTGTATGCTGTGATATACTCCTGAAGCTTCACCACTACCGTGTCTGTAATGGCGGCCGTAACCATCGGGTCCTGCAAAGTCACCGTCACTGTGGTGATGCCGGTTTTCTTATCCACATCAGCAGTAATCGCCTTACGCATGGCTTCCACTTTCTTCGCCTGATCTTCTGTCAGGTGGAAAGGATCCAGCCTGTTCCCTTCTTCCTCTTCCTTATCGGAGAAGAGAGATTTCACCCCGCCTATAGCCGCCCCGGGCAATCCCATAACAGCACCCCACCACGGAGCTTTCTGCTCATCGAGATAAGCTACAAAAGTAGTATCCACCTCACCGTCCAACGTAGTGACATGTGCATTAAACAGTTCCAGAATGAAAGGAGTAGACGCTACTATATCCGGGAAAAGAGATACGTTCAACGCATCCGCCTCACTGCCCAGACTCATGCCGCCGATCCCCAGCATGGCAGCCATTCCCGACAAGCTCCCCCCTCCGCTTTTACCGGATTCGGGAGACAATGTCACTTCCACCGTATATTGCTTGGGAATACTCAGAGCGATAATCACCCCTACAATAGCACCTATTCCGGCAGCCTTCAGCAACACCTTTCGGGCAGCCCACAACTTACGGACATACTCCATCAAATCAATTTCCAACTCCTCGTCTTCCCGTGGTCTTTCCGTATTATTCGTATAATTCTTATCTTCCGCCATACTGTTTCTATTTTAAGATATTAGCAATAGATGCAATCATAGTCGCCAATGACGCACTGGTGGTTGCTATGGACAAGGTGTTCTGCAAAGACCAGTTGCTCTTTTCCTTCACCGGAACAATCACCTCACAGCCCGGCTGGATCAGCTCACGGCTACCCTTCTTCGCTCTCTTCACCTGACCGTTCATATATACAATATACGCCTTGCTCTTCTTCGCACGGAAACCGTAACCTCCGGCCTGCTCGATATAATATTTCAACGTCTTGCCATCTTCAAATGAAACGGTATTGGGATACATCACAGCCCCACTGATACGTACCGTGTTGTTGTATTCGGGAATTTCAATCACATCCCCCTCACGCAATACGATATCCGCACTGGAGCCGGGTTTAAGCATCGCTCTTTCCAGATCGATACCCACATAATAGATATCTCCCAAGTCCAGCCGGTTGACATCAATGGAGTCCTTTCCAGTCTTGGCCATATCCAGAACCGTTTCCATACGTTTGCGTTCATCGTCATTGATACGACGGCTTAAACGGGCCCCTTTGATATAAGCAAACGGAGTCACTCCACCTGCCTTCTTGATCAAATCGGAAAGACGTTCACTCTTCTCTGTCAGCGCATAATCACCTTCATACAAAACCTCACCGGTCACCTGCACATTCACCTGTTCCTGATAAGCAGGACTCTTACGCACATATACCTGATCGTACGGTTGCAACACAAAACCCGGTTCTCCGTCTATCACAAAACCGTCTTTCAGAGAAAACGAGTACATTTGTCCTATGGTGGAAACCGCTTCCGTACCTTTGCTATCCTTGATACGGCGGGAAACATCCACACGGACGGTAGAAGCCGATTCTTTCAATCCGCCAGCCTGAATTATAATATCCTCCAAAGTCGTATTGTCGGCAAAAGTGAATTCACCCGGACGGGCAACCTCACCATACACCATGATAGTTCCCACATCCTCCAAGTCATGAATACTGGGAATATAAAGCACATCATTACGCTGCAAAGGTACATCGGGTGCAGTACCGTCCATGATACCTTTTATATCTACTTGAATAACCTCTTTCTTCAAATTATCGCGCTCGCGATGCAACACCGCACGTCCTGTAAAGGCATCACCCATAAGGCCTTCAGCCTTTTCCACCAGTTGGCGGACTGTATTCAAAGTTCCTCCGAACTGATAAATGCCCGGACGATAGACAGCACCCTTGATTTCAAGCTTGTTCTCAAAACGATCCAGAACAGCTTCAGCAGTCAGCGCATCACCATCTTTTACCTGAAATACGGAATAATCAATATCATCAATCGTATAAATCTGATACTCCTTTCCGTTTTGACGAATCATGCGGAGAGAACGGGTATAGGCATCCCCCGAGAATCCACCGGCATACTTCAACAAGGTGGCAACACTTTCGTTGTTTTTCATCTCGTATTTCATGGGGCGTTTCACATTACCCTCTATGCTAACCAACGCCTCGTATGGAGGAACGATGATCACATCGCCTTCCTGCAAGCGGATATCATCATTGATTTTACCTTTCATAATAAAATCGTACACATCTACGGTGGCGATCTTCTGTCCTCCGCGCACTACTTGTATATTGCGCAAACTACCGATATCACTCACGCCACCGGCACGGTACAGTGCGTGAAACACGGTAGAGAAAGAAGACAATGCATAAGTTCCCGGTTGGAACACTTCCCCCATCACATTCACCTGAATCGTCCGGCTGTTTCCCAAAGTAACCTTGATTTGTGAGGACGGGTTCTGTTCATTATCAAGCCCTGCATAAATCTTATTCAGCTCTTTACGCAAATACTGGTTGGCTTCGGCAATAGTCATGCCGTTCAGATAAATCAATCCCAAATCGGGGATCGTGATAGATCCGTCCGGAGATACATTATCGCGGATGGTGGCCTGGTTTGTACCCCAGATATCAATGATTACCTCATCACCCGGCCCCAGACGATAATTAGGAGGAGTAGCCAGATTCACACTCGGCTCGAATGTAAGGTTTCTGGTTTCAAAAATGTCCCGTCCGTACACCTTATCCTTCTGCATATCTTCCATATCGCCCATGCCCATCCCCTCGTAATAGCGATTGGCAGAAACACTGTCCGACGAGTTCTTCCCTACCACTCTGTCCGCAACTGAACGTTGGTCGAAAGTAAAATTCTCTGTTACATAGATATCTTCCTGCGTCTTTGTCTTTTCACGCAAACGGTTCCGATTTTGCATCGTTGCATTTGCATCTTTATCAACAGACCCATTTTGCTGTTCATAAAGTTTCTTTACACGCTTAGCCTGTTCTTGTGTCACTCCTCTACGGGCTAACTCTGTAGCAATCTGACGTTGGTCTTTTCCTTGTTGCATGCCCGTCTTCACATATTCCAACACCTGTTGGTCACTCATAGATTGCTGTGCAAGCACAGAACCCGAGAGGGCAAAAACTAAGACCAGTACGGATAATAGTTTTTTTATCATATAAATTCAATAAACTTAGTAATTTAGCAGCCGCAAAGGTAGATATTATTTTCGATATAGGCGAGTATTATTTCATAAATATCCCTCTAACAAATATAAAAACGGCTGCCACCTGACGGTGTACAGCCGTTTATTCTTTAATAATCCGTTAGCAGAATTCATTCAGACTTCATTGCACAACCCTCCTTCTTAAAAAAGGTCTGCAAGGGTAAAACTTATGCAATACCAGTCCGGCCGGATCAGCAATACATATTTACGATAGCTTCGTACAATTCCTGTTTACCGCTTACTTGCTTGGGCTCACCATTCTGCTTAGCATAAGCCACTACATCTTCCAGTGTCAGCTTGCCTTCTTCAAATTCTTTGCCTTTGCCACTGTCGAATGAAGCATAGCGGTCTGACAACATCTTGCAGTAAGGAGATTCATTAAGCAAAGCAGCAGCACTTTCCAATGCACGCGCCATAGCGTCCATACCTGCAATATGAGCGATAAAGATATCTTCCAGATCAGTAGAGTTGCGACGTGTCTTGGCATCGAAGTTGGTACCGCCATTACCCAAACCGCCGTTGCGGATAATCTGCATCATGGCCTGGGTCAGTTCGTAATTGTCGATAGGGAACTGGTCTGTATCCCATCCGTTCTGATAATCGCCACGGTTAGCGTCAATAGATCCCAACATTCCGTTATCTACCGCAACAGCCAGTTCATGTTCAAATGTATGACCAGCCAACGTAGCATGATTCACTTCAATGTTCACCTTGAAATCCTTGTCCAGTCCGTGAGTTTTCAAGAACCCTACCACAGTTTCGGTATCCACATCATATTGATGCTTAGTCGGCTCCATCGGTTTGGGTTCAATCAGGAAAGTACCTGTAAACCCTTTGCTCCGGGCATAATCGCGGGCGATGGTCAACATCTGAGCCAGATGTTCTTTCTCACGCTTCTGATCTGTATTCAATAAAGACATATACCCTTCACGTCCACCCCAGAACACGTAATTGGAGCCACCCAGTTCGATGGTAGCGTCAATAGCGTTCTTTATCTGGACAGCAGCGCGGGCAACCACATCAAATTCGGGGTTTGTAGCAGCCCCGTTCATATAGCGTGCATGACCAAAAACATTTGCCGTACCCCATAACAATTTGATTCCGGTTTCAGCCTGTTTCTGTTTGGCATAAGCAACTATCTCTTTCAGATTCGCTTCATATTCCTCGATTGTATCGGCTTCCTCACACAAGTCCACATCATGGAAACAATAATATTCGATTCCCATTTTCTGCATGAATTCAAAGCCGGCATCCATCTTATTCTTGGCAGCCTGCACCTTATCGGCATCACCGTTCCAAGGGAATTTCTTTGTTCCGCCGCCAAACTGGTCACCGCCCTCGGCACACAACGTATGCCACCATGCCATAGCAAACTTCAACCAGTCTTTCATCTTCTTTCCGTTAATTACCTTTTCAGCATCATAATAACGGAACGCCATCGGGTTCTTACTTTCCTTACCTTCAAATTTAATCTTTCCTATACCGGGAAAATACTCTTTTGTAGCCATAATTCTTTACTTATTTTAATAACTTGTTCTAATTTATCTACTATTTTTTTTCAACACGCAGGCGGAATAGCCATTTCTTTATCCGAAGGTCCTTAAAAGGCAGCCATCGCTCTCTCCAGATTGGATTTCCAGCGGGCATACGCATCATCGTAAGCAGTGCGCTGTGCCACATCAGGCTCTATCACCTCCAGTTTTTCCAATGTGGCAAATGCCTCGTTGTTATCTTTATAAACACCCGCGCCTATGCCGGCCCCCTTGGCGGCGCCCACCGATCCATCCGTGTCATACAGTTCGATTACAGCCCCTGTCACTCCCGCCAACGTTTCGCGGAAGATAGGACTGAGAAACATATTGGCATGTCCGGCATGAATCTTCTGTACAGGGATACCCATCTGCTCCATGATATCAATGCCGTATTTAAACGAGAACACGATCCCTTCCTGTGCGGCACGAACAATATGCTGCTTTCCATGCAGGTTAAAATTAACTCCACATATAGAGCATCCTGTCTCTTTATTTTCCAGCATACGCTCCGCCCCGTTGCCAAAAGGAAGAATACTTACTCCGGCACTGCCGACAGGAGCCTGTGCCGCCAGCCTGTTCATATCACTGTAAGAAATACCTTCGGGAGCCACATTACGTTTCACCCACGAATTCAATATACCGGTACCATTGATACACAACAACACTCCCAGACGGGTCTGCTCGGCAGTATGATTTACATGGGCAAAAGTATTCACCCGGGATTTCGGATCATAATTCACCTCACCGTTCACGCCATATACCACTCCCGATGTTCCTGCCGTAGAAGCAATCTCTCCCGGATTGAACACATTGAGCGACAAAGCATTATTAGGCTGGTCTCCGGCGCGATAGGTTACAGGAATTCCCTCTTTCAGGCCCAATTCTTTGGCAGCCCATGCATTTACACGCCCCTGCTCGCCAAAAGTCGGTTTGATATCAGCTATCAGCGAACGGTCGAATCCATAATAATCCATCAGGAAGCCCGCGACATCATTTGCCTGAAAATCCCAGAACATCCCTTCGGACAAACCGGACACCGTGGTACAAATATCCCTCGTCAGTTTCATAGCGATATAATCGCCGGGCAGCATTATTTTATAAATACGTTCGTATACAGCAGGCTCATTCTCTTTAATCCATGCCAGTTTGGAAGCGGTAAAATTCCCCGGAGAGTTCAGCAGATGAGAAAGACATTGCGTTTCCCCCAATGCCTCAAACGCTTTCTGCCCGTATGGAACCGCCCGTGAGTCACACCATATAATAGCCGGACGTAATACATTTTGCCCTTTATCCACACAAACCAGTCCGTGCATCTGATAAGAGATACCGATAGCGGCAATTCCATCCGGACCGATCCCACTCCCGGCCATGACAGCCTGAGTTGACAATTTCAGATTTTCCCACCAATTTTGCGGATCCTGCTCAGCCCATCCGGGGCGGGCAGCCATAATAGCAGCCTCTGTTTTAGGAAAGAATGCAGAAGAAACACACTTTCCGGTCTCTGCATTTACCAAACTCGCCTTTACCGACGAACTGCCAATATCATAACCTAATAGGTACATTTAAATTGAAAATTAAGAATTTAAAAATAATAGTCTCTGTCCCGATGCATCAGCATTATCCTTCCAAGGAAAGGCCGGTGAAGAATCCCAAAGCATATACCGATTCCCCGAAACGACCAGGCGGAGTATTCTCACAGCAATCACAACAAGGCTAAAGTTATCTGTCTGTTATCACTTCGTTCCCGACTTATTATATATTGAACGGTCGAACTTATAGAAGCGTGCCGCCCTGTGGCATACACCTACCTGTTTTTCTTCCAAAGGTACTACATATGGCATCAACGCTATCTTCTTATGGAAGTTCCTTACGTCAAACACCTTATCATAAATCAACTGATAGACAGTCCGCAACTGGGCCGCCGTAAACTTCCGGGGAAGCAAGTCGAACATTGCGGAAGGAGCATATTCCACATAATGGCGTATATGCACCAATGCATCCTGCAAAATCTGGAAATGGTCGAACGCCAGGCTTTTCACCTCCGTCACAGGTGTCCAGCAAGCATCGTATTTATCAGACAGCTGTTCGAACCGTCTGTCAATCTTCACCAGTGTCAGGTAAGCGATAGTCACAATGCGGTCTATTTTCTTCTCGTCCAAACGATGAAAACGTTCCAGCCACAGCACATCCTTAGGGTTACGGGTACGGTCTTTCGATCCATACGCCTTAAACTGGGTAAGCTTCACATTCTTCAGGCCCGTCAACTCATTCAACACCCGCTTGGCCGCCTCATCCAGATCCTCATCGTCATAGATAAGGCTGCCCGGCAACTTCATGTTATTATATCCGTCCTCGGACTGTTTCCCCACCTGCCTTACCAACAGGACACGGAACTGCTCTCCATCAAACCCAATCAGCACACAGTCCACAGATACATGTAAATTAATCGTCTGGTTTATTTCCGACATAGTAATATGGCTTTTATCATTTCCGGCAGCAAAGATAAATACTATTTTTCGAATTACACAAAACAATATATTTATTTTTATTATGTTCCAAAACACTATTTTTCAATATAATAAATATCATCCATCATACAATATCACATCTTAATCTTATCATATACACTACAATATATAATGTACAGGAGTTGTCCCGTCTTCTTTTTTCCCTTTTTCCAAAGGGCTTTTATTCCATTCAATCCCCTATTTCAGACACTTGGTTAAGGAAAAGCAATCTTTACGCCAAAAAATTAATAGAATAAAGTTGTTTATTCACAATAATTTTCTTTACTTTTGCCCATTAAAATCTAAAGATTACTCTATGAGAAAGAAAATTTTGGTCTTGGACGACAAAATAGCAATTGCAAAAGTCCTTTCAATCTATCTGGCCAGTGATTATGATTGTATTTGGTTACCGAATGGCATCGAAGGGGTAAAATGGCTTCAGGAAGGTAACATACCAGATTTGATTATATCAGATATCCGTATGCCCGAAATGCGTGGAGACGAGTTTCTGGAATGGATAAAATCCAATCAGTTATTCAAACACATTCCGGTGGTTATGCTAAGCAGCGAAGACAGTACCACAGAACGCATCCGCCTGTTACAAGAAGGCGCGGAAGACTATATTGTCAAACCTTTCAATCCCATGGAGTTAAAAGTAAGAATTAAGAAAATCATTGAGTAAATCAGCATGACCTTTCTGCTTTATATAGGAAAGAACAAGGATTTTTTGCGCAAATTCAGCAAGCTCGAAAATGTCCAGATGATTTATGCCCAAAACTACCAGGATGCCATTACAATTTGTATCAGACTGAAAGTACGTGAGAACATCATTGTCCTTCACGAACAAGGGGAGATGAACGGAGATATTGAACAGATCGGTGCTTTCAGGAAAAAGTTCTATCAGGCATATGTCGTACTCATTACGGACAGGCTGACTCCCGAAGCCAGCAAAGTCTATCTGAACAGCGGAATAAACGATACCGTCAGTTTGCACATCACCACCGCCCGGCTAAGGCAGAAAATAGACATCATCAATAAACGGCAGGAACTGCTATATGCACATAACCGGAAGAAAAAAGACGTGAGGCATTTTATCCTTCCCCAATGGAAGCGCTGCTTCGATATCCTTTTCTCCGGTGCAGCGTTAGTCTTCCTGTCCCCAGTCTTTCTGCTGATTGCCATAGCCATACGTATGGAAAGCAAAGGACCTGTTATTTACAAATCCAAACGGGTAGGAACGAATTATACCATTTTTAATTTCCTGAAATTCCGTTCCATGTATACGGACGCCGATAAAAAGCTGAAAGACCTTGCCGGTCAGAACCAGTACCAGCCGGAAGGCACTCCGGAGATTGCCAAAGATTTCTCGATGGAAGAATTAGGAGGACTGATGTTTGGAGATGACGGTGTTATAGATAATGGCGGAATGCTGGTTTCCGATGACTTCATCATTCCGGAAGAAGAGTTTATTTCCAGACAAAACGCACTGGATGAAAGTCCTTTCATAAAAATAGAAAAAGACCCGCGGGTTACCAAGGTAGGACGCGTTTTACGAAAATACAGCCTGGATGAGTTACCTCAACTGGTCAACATCTTGAAAGGCGACATGTCTGTGGTGGGGAACCGTCCTCTTCCACTCTATGAAGCCGAACGCCTGACAAACGATGAAAGTATCGAACGCTTCATGGCGCCTGCCGGGCTGACCGGCTTGTGGCAGGTGGAAAAACGGGGGGATGCCGGAAAATTATCCGCTAAAGAACGCAAAGAATTAGATTTGAAATACGGTAGAGAATTCTCCTTTTTCCTGGATATGAAAATCCTGTTCAAGACTTTGACAGCTTTTGTCCAAAAAGGAGATGTTTAAATAATTTGTTTTAGGAATAAAAAGGGGATTTATTATATGGGTAAAGTATGTCTTTTTGTCATCTGTATGTATTGTTCTATCCACCATTTAAGCGCACAACAGGAAGAGCAGCAAACACAACCGGTACAACAACCTCTTGTGACACAGGATGATATATTGGGGAATATGAATGTGGATTATGCAAAGATAAAGCTGCCTCCGTTAAGTGTCCTTTATGAGAATGCACGCAGCACTCCAAGCTTACAGATTTTAGAGAAGGAGAAACAGTTACAGAAAAAGCTACTATCGAAAGAGAAAAGGAACTGGCTGGGGTTTATCCATGCCGGCGGAAGTGCTTCTTACGGTATAGCAGACAATGTGGCCAGCAATACGGATGTCAACACCCCACTTATTTACAGGTATGTAGGTACAGAACAGACTTCGTGGAATGTGGGAGGCGGCATCAGTATTCCTTTTGAAAAGCTGTTCGACCTCCGGGGAGGAATCAAGCGCCAGCGAATCCAGGTGGATATTGCCGAGTTAAGAAAACAGGAAGCATACGAAACCCTTAAAATACAAATAGCTCATTTATATGTCCAAATTTTATCCAATATAGAAACATTGCAAAGATCAGCTGAAAATATAGCTTTATATAAAGGTGCATCGGCTGTTGCAGAACAGGAATATAGAAACAGACGTACCTCTATTCATGATGTGGCCAAGACTAAAGAACAGGAATTTGCCGCTAATCAAGACTTTGCCTTACTACGCTCTACTATTAACGACCAGCTGCTGACCCTCGAAATAATCTCCCACACCCCCATCCTGACCATACAAGGAGAAAAGGACGTTCAAGAAACAACGATACAGGAACAGGAAGAAAACAAGAAGCAAAGTAAGAAAAAAGACAAAAAGGAATAAGAAGCATGGAATTATTTAAATACATAGTCAAGTTTATCTACCGCATCCGTTGGTGGATGGTTATATTTCCATGTATAGCCGGTATCATAGCATGGTTTCTTACCAGAAATCTGGAAAAAACGTATGATGTGAAAACCACCATCTTTACAGGAATCATCTCCGGATACAACGTAGATGCCACCGATACCCGAAACGCCACCGTGCACATGAGTAATTTAATGAATATCATTACAACGGAACGCACACTGAAAATAGTATCTCTGAAACTGCTTGCCCGCTGTCTGGTTTATGGAGATGCCGAAAGAAATACCAGTTATATTTCAGCCATACATTACCAGCAGCTGGTTTCCGGTATTCCACGAGAGTTACAGGCATTGATAGACAAGCAAAACGAAGAGAAGACCTATCATAATCTGGTAGCTTTTGAACGCCCGTCCGTCAATAATTTCATCTACCAACTACTCAATTATACCCACCCTTATTTCAGCGTACCTCTACTCTCACAACATATAAAAGTAGCCAGGTTGGGAAACAGTGATATGATCGAGATTGCTTATAGTGCCAACGATCCGGGAATAGCTTATAACACACTTGAGATTCTGAATGAAGAGTTTGTCAAACAATACCATGAACTACGCTATGGAGAAACAAACAATGTGATCAAGTTCTTTCAAGAAGAACTGGCCAGATTGGGCAAAATGCTGACTGCCGCCGAGGATTCTTTAATCGAGTACAATATAGAAAACCGCATCATCAACTACGGAGAACAAACCAAACAGGTGGCAAGCATGGACGCCGCTTACCGGATGATGGACAATGATTTGCTTGTCAATTACTCCACCAGTAAGGCGTTGATCGATTTCTATGAATATAAATTAGGTGATGTGGCCAAATTGATCCGTACCAACAATGAGTTTATGGACAAACTCCATCAAATGTCCCAATTGAACACCCAGATCTCAACCATGGAAATCACTCCGGACGAAAAGAACCGGAAAAAGCTGGAAGAACAAAAAAACATGTTAAGTAACGCCGAACAAAACATCAACGATCTCGCCCTGAAACTAAGTGCTGAAGCCGCAAGTACAAACAATGTATCTTATGAGACACTCATCAGCCAGTGGCTTGACCAAATAGTCCTTGCCGAAAAAACTAAAGCCCAAATGGAAGCACGAGATATAATGAGAGAGAATTTAAATGAAGATTTCCTTTATTTCTCCCCCATCGGCGCTACCCTGGGCCGGAAAGAAAGGCATATCGGCTTTGTGGAAAGCAACTATATGTCTACCATGGGAGCCTTGAATGCAGCCATCTTGCGACAAAAGAACCTGGAAATGACCTCGGCTTCATTAAAAATCATGAATCCGCCCCTGTTTCCACTGACCTCCTCCCCCACCAATGCACGCATGATTATACTTGCATCCATACTGGGGACTTTACTTTTCATCATTGGCTATTTTCTGATTATCGAAATACTGGACCGTACCCTCAGAGACAAAATACGTACAGAACGAATCACCGGAGGAACAGTTATCGGCGCATATCCTAAAGAAAGCAAGTTAAGATACAGACGTTATAATAAAGCCATAAACGAAATGGCCGTCAAGCAACTCAGCACCGCTTTATTGCCTCATCTAAATACACAGGAACAGCGGGTCATCAATCTGTTAAGTACAGAAGAGAAAGACGGAAAGACCCATGTCGCCCGCCTGATAGAGGAATATTGGAGCAGCATCGGCCTAAACGTCCGCCGCATTACATACGATGAAGATTTTCTAAGCGAAGACAGCCAATATGTACAGGCAAACAATTTGAAAGAACTATGTCCCGATCTGGAAAAGGATGAAATACTTCTAATCGAGCACCCGGTCCTGAAAAGCAATCCTCTGCCTCCGGCTTTGTTAAATGAAGCATCCATCAATCTGCTGGTTGTCCGTGCCAACCGTACTTGGAAAAATACGGATCAGGCACTGTATGAGCATTTGTTACAAGTTAAACAAAAAGAAGTACCCCTCCTTTTCTATCTGACACAAGCAGACAGAAATACAGTGGAAGACTTTACAGGACAATTACCTCCTTACACGAACTTTAAGAATATGGAATACAGGCTGTTCCAACTCGGACTGACCGCCATTGAATACAAAGGAAAATAGATAATGATAGCAAAAGAAATAAATATAACCCATACAGGTCAAATTCTGGCCAGCTTCATTATCGGACTGTGCTTATGCCTATGGACAGCCCTCAACATGAAGCCCTCCATAGGAGTTGCAATAGGGTTCATACCTTTTGCCACGCTTTTTATCTTCATATGCATAAACAGACCCGTCATTCTGCTGGCCATCACCTTTATGCTGAATTACCTGATAATGGGAATTAACAGATATCATTCCATCCCTATTGCCATTACCAATATCTTTGATTTGCTCTACGGCATCATGTTGGCCCTTATTCTTCTGAAACAGTTGCAAAGCAATCATCATTTCAGGAAAATACTAAACGTCTATACCTGCATCACATTGGTCTGGCTGCTATATTGTATCATCAACATAGGTAATGGTATAACCGGTGAATTTTACATGGAAGCATGGCTTCGTATTTTAAGACCCTGGGCCTTATACCCTATTCTGACCTGTATTATTCTATCCATACACTGCAATCGCTACACTTTTATCCATTATTTTTTAATACTATGGGGTATCATGACCCTACTGGCTGCCGCAAAAGGATATTGGCAAAAGAACAAAGGTTTTGACAGTACCGAGCTAAGCTGGTTGTGGGCCTACGGAGCACGTACCCATTTTATCCATTCCGGCATCCGCTATTTCTCATTTTTCACTGACGCGGGTCTTTTCGGTGCCAGTATGGGATTATCCTGCACTGTTTTCACGCTTACTTTTTTCTATACAAAGAACCTATTTCTCAGACTCTTCTATTTAATAGTGGGTATGGCAGGATTTTATGGTCTGTTAATATCGGGAACCCGATCGGCCATAGCTGTACCCATTGCAGGGCTGGGGCTCTTTCTGTTCCTGTCTAAAAGTTGGAAAATAGGCATCATCTCCTTTATCCTGCTTGCCGGAGGGATAGGAATGCTGAAATATACCAAGATCGGAGAGAACAATAAGTTGATCCGTCGTATGCGTACTGTCTTTGACACAGAGGATCAATCGATGATGGCTCGTTTCGAGAACCAGAAAGCACTGAATGCCTACATGGATGAAATGCCCTTCGGCATAGGCATGGGAGCCATAGACGGGGTAGTTCCTCCCCATAACAAATATTATTTCGTTTCCATCTGTCCTTCAGACTCCAGTCTGGTAGATGTATGGAAACAGATGGGAATAGTGGGACTGTGTGTGTTTTTGGGTATGCATGCCATTCTATTTCTATCGGGCTCCTACATCCTTTTATTCAAAATCCGAAATCCGGAAATCCGGGGACCGCTGACAGGTATGTTATGCGGTTGTGCAGGCATACTGGTAGCTTCTTACGCCAATATGGTTTATTTCCAGTTTCCTAACGGAATCTTGATTTATTCTTGTTTCACCTTTGTTTTTTTAGGACCTTATTTAGATAAACAATACTCAGAAATACATGGACTACCAGCAGCCTGACCTATCCGTCATCACCGTGAACTATAACGGTTTTCACGACACCTGCGAATTCATTGACTCGTGGGCAGCCACTGTATTCTCTGTCAGTTATGAAATGATAGTCATTGACAATGGTTCCACTGCCAATGAAGCCGCCTTGCTACAAAAAACATATCCTTTTATCCAAGCCGTACGCAGTGAGCGGAACTTAGGATTCGCCGGAGGTAACAATCTGGGTATAAACCTTGCAAAAGGAAAATACCTGTTCTTGCTGAACAATGATGTTTGTATGGTCAAAGATGCCATACCCTTGTTGATAAAACGCCTTCTGTCCTCCGACAAGATAGCAGGTGTCTCCCCGTTAATCCGTGATTATGCAGAACCGCACGCCATACAATTTGCAGGATACACCCAACTTTCGCCCATTACCTTAAGAAACAGAGCCATAGGCAAAGGGAAAATAAATAAAGGCCACTACCCCGCCCAAAAAACGCCTTATCTGCATGGTGCCGCCATGTTACTGAAAAAAACAATAATAGACAAGCTTAGCCTGATGCCCGAAGAATATTTTCTATATTATGAGGAACTGGACTGGTGCACCTATATCAATAGGGAAGGCTACGAACTATGGTACGATCCCGCTTGCGAAATATGGCACAAGGACAGCAGCTCCACCGGAAAAGAAAGTCCGTTGAAATACTATTACCTGAGCAGAAACAGATTACTATATGCCTACCGCAATCTCTTTGACTGGAAACTTCCGGTTTCCATCTTATACCAGACAATGATTGTATGTCCCAAAAACATACTGACCGCCTTGGGAAAAGGAAAGAAAGCCATAGCCAAAGCACATTGGGAGGGAACAAAAGCATTTTTCAAACTTAGAAACAAAGACAAACAGCCATGATATTTCTAGCATACATAGAACTACTACTTTTCGCGATATGTGCCTTTACTGTTTTTTACCTGCTGGTATACGCCATAGCGGCAACAGGCAACCGCACCGACAAATATTCCGAATCAAGAGTAAAACACCGTTTCGCCATTCTGATACCGGCCTATCAGGACGATGACTACATACCCTATACCGTCAAATCATTTCTGCAACAAGAATACCCTATAGACTGCTATGACATTATCGTCATTTCAGACCACCTGAAGCCGGAAACAAACAGACAGCTGGCACAATATCCCATCACCCTGTTGCAAGCCAGATTCAAGAAAAGCTCAAAAATGAAATCTGTCAAAGCTGCCATGTCACAATTACAAGAAGGACAATACGATATCGTTTTAATCATGAATGCGGACAATGTAGTGGACACCAACTTTCTTGAAGTTGTCAACAATACGTATGCCAGCGGCTCCAATGCCATCCAAACCCATCGCATCTATCAGGAAAGACCCAGCAATGTCAGCATATTGAATGCCATCACCGACGAGATAAACAATTCCATTCTTCGTGCGGGGCATGTCAATTTGGGACTTTCAGCTTCGCTGAACGGCTCCGGAACCGCAATAGACTTCACTTGGTTCAAAGAAAACATCCGTCATTTAAAAGACGATGACGATGAAAAAGTCATCGAATCCCTGCTGCTCCGCGAACGGATATATGTGGAATATTTAAATAATACCCATGTATATGCCTTGAAGAATAGTGGAAAGAAAAAATTCTATACCCAACATAGCACTTGGATTAAAACCCAATATTATTCCCTGTTCACCAATATCGGTAATCTGCCCGGCGCCATTTTAAGTGGAAAATTTGATTATGCCGACCGTATTCTGCAATGGTTCATTTTCCCTCGCACCATCCTGCTAGGTATCCTCCTCCTGTTCAGTTTCCTGTCCGTATACTTCCACTGGAGCGCCTGCCTAAAATGGTGGGGATTATTACTCACTTTCTTATTGACTATGGCAATAGCCACTCCAAACTACTTGGTGGACAGCAAATTCAACAAAGCCATGAAAGCTATCCCCTTTCTGGCGGCAGGCATGATATTCAATATGCTTTTAAGAAAGAAAAAATAAAAGCCCCATGCTATCGGAAATTATACATATCATGGAATATACGCTATATATCTACCTTTCCGTCAGTGTGGGGTATATAGTCCTGTTTTCTGCCGCCTCTCATTTCTTCAAACAAAAGAAATATCCCGCGACTACTGTCCGGCAACGTTTTATCATCCTTGTTCCCGCCTATAAAGAGGATGCGGTCATTCACGCCTGCGTCACTTCCGTTCTGCGCCAAACTTATCCGGCAGAGCTTTACGACCTGATAGTCATATCCGACCACATGCGTCCCGAAACCAATGCCTCACTGCGCAAAGAACGCATCGGCTTGATAGAACTGCATGAAAAGGAAAGTTCCAAGGCAAAAGCCCTGCGCATTGCAGCAGAGACCATCACAGACCAGCCATACGATTATGTCCTCATACTGGATGCCGATAATCTGATCTCACCCTGTTATCTTCAAGAACTGAATAAGGCAGTTTCACAGGGTATAAAAGCCATACAGACACACCGCAAAGCCAAAAATATGAATACAGACATAGCCCTATTGGATGCCGCCATCGAAGAGATGAACAATTCCATCTTCCGCAAGGGACACATCCGGCTGGGATTTTCATCTGCCCTTACCGGCTCCGGAATGGCTTTCGATTTCCGATGGTTTGTCCGGAACATCATCCATACCCATAGTACGGGCGAAGACAAAGAACTGGAAGAACTCCTGCTCCGTCAAGGCATTCACATTGAATATATAGACACCCTAGAAACATTGGACGAAAAAGTCCGGCAACCGGATGCCTTGCGTAACCAGCGCCGCCGCTGGATAGCCACCCAGCTTTTCCTTGCATTAAAAATGGGACGTAACCTCCCCACAGCCTTACTGAACGGAAACGGAGATTATCTGCTGAAAACCCTCCAAGCCTTTATCGCCCCCCGCAGCATTCTGTTGGCGCTCATCGGATTCTTTTCATGTGTTCTCTGCATTTTCTCTCCGGCTTCTTCCATAAAGTGGTGGATTTTGCTTATCTTGCTGAACGGTGCGTTATACCTGGCCATTCCGTCCAATATGAGATATAAATACATGAGCAGAATCCTCAGGCAGACACCTTATTTTGTAATCATTATGCTTCTCAACTTGTTTCACTTGAAAGGAATGGCACAGAAGTTCAACCATACACAGCATGGATAGAATTATGAATATAAAAGAGTACTTACAGCAACACCCGCAATGGAAAAAACGGATACACGGTTTCATCATGCATCCGGTAAAGACACGCCCCTATTGGTGGATACGCGTATGGCAGCCTTTCTACATAAAAAAAGGCCGGGGCTCAGTCATTTATTCCAGTGTACGGAAAGACCTTCCACCGTTCCACCTGTTCCAGATGGGAAAATATTCGGTAGTGGAAGATTTCTCCTGCTTGAACAATGCCGTAGGCGACATCGTAATCGGCGATTATTGCCGGATAGGACTCGGCAATACGGTCATCGGTCCCATCCGGATAGACAACGGGGTCAATATTTCACAAAACGTAGTCCTGATAGGATTAGATCACAATTACCAGGATATCACTCAAGGCATCATCGAACAAGGTATCACCACTTCTCCTATCCACATCGGAGAACATACCATCATAGGAGCCAACGTGATTGTACTGCCCGGAATCACCATCGGCAAACATTGTTTTATCGGTGCCGGGTGTGTGGTTACCCAAAACATACCCGACTATTGTGTCACGGTAGGAAATCCCGCACGCATTATCAAACGCTATAACCCTCAATCACAAACATGGGAAAAA
>ENA-UOJC01001935-UOJC01001935.1-human-gut-metagenome-genome-assembly--contig:-C104-NODE-1935-length-24622-cov-16.299141_pt1 | contig 24622 bp, 25 predicted proteins | sample MGYA00242339_ERZ723886 | MGnify/ENA metagenome assembly ERZ723886 | reverse complement strand
TTCGTCATCTCCACCGAGCCCACCGACGGCGGCATCTACCGGGGCCACCGGGGCCGCATGGAGATCCGGGTGGACGTGAAGGGCATCTCCTGCCACGGCTCCGCCCCCCAGCGGGGCGACAACGCCATCTACAAGATGGCCGACATCCTGCAGGACGTCCGGGCCCTGAACGAAAACGGCGACGGCCCCTCCAACACCGTCCGTGGCCTGGTGAAGATGCTGAATCCCGAATTCAACCCTGACCATTACGAGGACGCCCAGTTCCTGGGCCGGGGCACCTGCACCACCTCCCAGATCTTCTACACCTCCCCCAGCCGCTGCGCCGTGGCGGACAGCTGCGCCATCTCCATCGACCGCCGCATGACCGCCGGCGAGACCTGGGATTCCTGCCTGGAGGAGATCCGCCAGCTGCCCAGCGTCAAGAAGTACGGCGATGACGTGAAGGTCTCCATGTACATGTACGACCGTCCCGCCTGGACCGGCACCGTCTATGAGACCGAGTGCTTCTTCCCCACCTGGATCAACAAGGAGAGCGCCGCCCATGTCCAGGCCCTGATCGACGCCCACCACGCCCTGTGGGGCGACAAGCGCATCGGCCACGCCGACGCGGACCCCAAGCTGGACGCCATGCATCTGCGTGAAGGCCGCCCCCTGACCGACAAGTGGACCTTCTCCACCAACTGCGTGTCCATCCAGGGCCGGTACGGCATCCCCTGCGTGGGCTTCGGCCCCGGCGCCGAGTCCCAGGCCCATGCCCCCAACGAGATCACCTGGAAGCAGGACCTGGTCACCTGCGCCGCCCTGTACGCCGCCGCCATCCCCCTGTATAAGCCCGAGAACAGGACCGACGACGCCACCGAGTTCCGCCAGAGCCTGACGGATAACGAGATCCAGTGACCAATTGATAATTGACAATGGACAATGACGTGGGAACCGGGAGGCCGCCTCCGGCGGCGATCAAAATTCATTTGCCGCGGGCAAATTCCTTCATTGTCAATTGTCCATTGTACATTGTCAATTTCTACAACGTTCTAACTGTCTAACTGATAAAAGGAGAGATCGACTATGTCCAAGACCATCGAGCTGGCGCAGCATCTGGAAAAGCTGCACATCAACAATATGTACAAGTCCGACTTCTACTGGACCTGGGACAAGACCGACGAGGAGCTGGACGCCATCTTCACCGTGGCCGACGCCCTGCGGGACCTGCGGGAGCGCAACAAGTCCACCCGCATCTTCGACTCGGGCCTGGGCATCTCCATCTTCCGGGACAACTCCACCCGCACCCGGTTCTCCTTCGCCTCCGCCTGCAACCTGCTGGGCCTCCAGTGCCAGGACCTGGACGAGAAGAAGAGCCAGATCGCCCACGGCGAGACCGTCCGCGAGACCGCCAACATGGTCTCCTTCATGGCCGACGTCATCGGCATCCGGGACGACATGTTCATCGGCGAGGGCCACAAGTACCAGAAGACCTTCATGGACGCCGTGAAGGAGGGCTACCGGGACGGCATCCTGGAGCAGCAGCCCACCCTGGTGAACCTGCAGTGCGACGTGGACCATCCCACCCAGTGCATGGCCGACATGCTGCACATCATCCATGAGTTCGGCGGCGTGGAGAACCTGAAGGGCAAGAAGATCGCCATGACCTGGGCCTATTCCCCCAGCTACGGCAAGCCCCTGTCCGTGCCCCAGGGCGTCATCGGCCTGATGACCCGCTTCGGCATGGACGTGGTCCTGGCCCATCCCGAGGGCTATGACGTCATGCCCGAGGTGGAGGAGATCGCCAGGAAGAACGCCGCGGCCACCGGCGGCTCTTACCGCAGGGTCGCCACCATGGAAGAGGCCTTCCAGGACGCCGACATCGTCTATCCCAAGAGCTGGGCGCCCTTCGCCGCCATGGAGCAGCGCACCAAGCTGTATCAGGCCGGCGACCAGGCGGGCATCGACGCCCTGGAGCAGCAGCTGCTGGCCCAGAACGCCCAGCACAAGGACTGGACCTGCTCCGAGGAGATGATGAAGCGCACCCGCGGCGGCAAGGCCCTGTATCTGCACTGCCTGCCCGCCGACATCACCGGCCTCAGCTGCCCCGAGGGCGAGGTGGACAACAGCGTGTTCGACCGCTATCTGGTGCCCCTGTACAAGCAGGCCAGCTACAAGCCCTACATCATCGCCGCCATGATCATGATGAGCAAGGTGAAGGACCCCGCGTCCGCCCTGATGGCCATGGAAAACGCCGACAAGCGCAAGAAGTTCTGATTTTCAATTGACAATTTCATAATGGACAATTGACAATGTAGGAATCCGCCTGCGGCGAATGATTGGAAATCAGCCGCCGCAGGCGGCTCCGTATCTCCACAATTGTCAATTATCAATTGTCAATTATCAATTATTTGTGAGGTATATCATGGGTAAACGCATCGTCATCGCCCTCGGCGGCAACGCCCTGGGCAAAAATCTGCCGGAGCAGATGGCCGCCGTAAAGCACACAGCCAGGGCCATCGCAGACCTGATCGAAGAGGGCCACGAGGTGGTCATCGCCCACGGCAACGGCCCCCAGGTGGGTATGATCAACACCGCCATGACCACCCTGTACCGTGAGGACCCCACCCACCCCATGGCCCCCATGTCCGTCTGCACGGCCATGAGCCAGGGCTACATCGGCTACGACCTGCAGAATTCCCTGCGGGAGGAGCTGCTGGACCGGGGACTTTCCAAGCCCGTGGCCACCATTCTCACCCAGGTGGAGGTGGACCCCCAGGACCCCGCCTTCCAGAATCCCTCCAAGCCCATCGGCACCTTCATGACCGAGGCGGAGGCGGAGGAGATGCGCCGCCGGGGCAACGCCGTCATGGAGGACGCGGGCCGGGGCTGGCGCCGGTGCGTGGCCTCCCCCCTGCCCAGGGCCATCGTGGAGATCGACACCGTGCGGGCCCTGCTGGACGCCGGGCAGGTGGTCATCGCCTGCGGCGGCGGCGGCATCCCGGTCTACCGCACCGGCAGCCACCACCTGAAGGGCGCGGGCGCCGTCATCGACAAGGACTTTGCCTCCGAGCTGCTGGCGGAGGAGCTGGACGCCGACGCCCTCATCATCCTCACCGCCGTGGAGAAGGTGGCCGTCAACTTCGGCAGGCCCGACCAGCAGTGGCTGGACCGGCTGACCCCTGCCGAGGCCCGGCAGTACGCGGAGGAGGGCCAGTTCGCCCCCGGCAGCATGCTGCCCAAGGTCCAGGCGGCGGTAAAGTTCGCCGAGTCCAAGCCCGGCCGCACCGCCCTGATCACGCTGCTGGAAAAGGCCAAGGCGGGCATCGCCGGCGAGACCGGCACCGCTGTCAGCCTTTGATCTGCCAGACAGGTCGGCCTGAAATAGGTCGACCTGTTGATTTTGTGGGAACAGCGGCTCTTTTTTCCTCTCTTTTTTGGCGGCTTTTTTTCGGATTTGTGCATTTGGATAAAAATTAAAGGCTCAAAATGAAAATTTTCAGGCCGAATTTTACCAAAATCTTAAAAATTTAGTTGAATTTTTAATGCCAACCTTGTATGATGACAGTAGGCAAGGTCATTTCTGACCTGTTGTCCCATTATTTTTAAGGAGGAAATTTAGAATGAAGAAGTTTCTTGCAACGCTTCTCGCTCTGGTCATGGTCCTGAGCCTGGCCGCCTGCGGCGGTAACACCCAGACCGAGGAGCCCGAGACCGATGATTCCGGCGCCCAGACCGAAGAGCCCGCCGCTGCCTCTGTGAAGGTCGGCTTCATCACCCTGCATGATGAAAACTCCACCTACGACCTGAACTTCATCAACGCCGCCAAGGCCGCCTGCGAGAACCTGGGCATCACCGACTATGTCATCAAGACCAACATCCCCGAGGGCCAGGAGTGCTATGACACCGCCGCCGAGCTGGCGGACGACGGCTGCAACATCATCTTCGCCGACAGCTTCGGCCATGAGGACTACATGATCCAGGCTGCCAAGGAGTTCCCCGCCGTCCAGTTCTGCCACTCCACCGGCACCAAGGCCCACACCGAGGGCCTGGACAACTACCACAACGCCTTCGCCTCCATCTATGAGGGCCGCTATCTGGCCGGTATCGCTGCCGGTCTGAAGCTGAACGCGATGATCGATGCCGGCGACATCAAGGCTGACGAGGCCAAGATGGGCTATGTGGGTGCTTTCACCTACGCCGAAGTGGTTTCCGGTTACACCTCCTTCTATCTGGGTGCCAAGTCCGTCTGCCCCACCGTCACCATGGACGTGACCTTCACCGGCAGCTGGTACGATGAGACTCTGGAGAAGGAAGGCGCCGAGAAGCTGATCCAGGGCGGCTGCAAGCTGATCAGCCAGCACGCCGACTCTCTGGGTGCTCCTACCGCCTGCGAGAACGCCGGTGTTCCCAACGTTTCCTACAACGGCTCCACTCAGGCTGCCTGCCCCAACACCTACATCATCTCCTCCCGCATCAACTGGGCGCCCTACTATGAGTATGCCATCAAGGCTGTCATGGACGGCACCGCCATCGATGTTGACTGGACCGGCACTCTGGCCACCAACTCTGTGGTCCTGACTGACCTGAATACCACCGTGGCCGCCGAAGGCACTGCCGAGGCCATTGCCACCGCTACCGAGAAGCTGGAGAAGGGCGAGATCCACGTGTTCGATTGCTCCACCTTCACTGTGAAGGGTGAGACTCTGACCTCCTACCAGGCTGACGTCAACGCCGACAGCGATAACACCCCCGACACCGAGGTCGTGCATGACGGTTACTTCGCTGAGTCCGAGAAGCGTTCCGCTCCTTACTTCGATCTGGAGATCGACGGCATCAACCGTCTGGATGTCAACTACGGCGGCTAATAGCCAGGTTTTCCAACAGCATATTGCACCACAAAGAGGTGGGCTGCATCAGCAGTCCACCTCTTGCTTTTCCCCTCCTACACGCGGCTTTGACGATTTACACAAAGAGAATGACTCTTTCTTGTGTAACCTCACATTCTTTGTATATACCTGACAAATTTTTTGCTGATTTTGATTTACAACGCTCACCATGTATGGTAGAATAAGTCGTATGGAATTTATCCCCGGCGTATTCGAGGTGTTGCAGCCATCTGCGCCGAAAGAAAGGATGACAGCCTTGGAAAAGAAATGCGCGATCAGAATGGAGAACATCACCAAGCGGTTCGGCAGCAAGGTCATCGCAAACAAAGATGTAAACCTTGAACTGTACGAAGGCGAGATCCTGTCCCTGCTGGGCGAGAACGGCAGCGGCAAGACCACGCTGATGAATATGCTCTCCGGCATCTATTTCCCCGACGAGGGGCAGATCTACGTCCACGACAAGCCTGTGACCATCGCATCTCCCAAGGATGCCTTCGATCTGGGTATCGGCATGATCCACCAGCACTTCAAGCTGGTCGACCTGTTCACCGCCACCGAGAATATCATTCTCGGCCTGGAGGGCAAGCTTGACCTGAACAATGCACGTCAAAAGGTCAAGGACATCTGTGACAAGTACGGCTTTGATATCGACCCGGACATGAAGATCTATGATATGTCTGTTTCCCAGAAGCAGACCGTGGAGATCGTCAAGGTGCTGTACCGCGGCGCGGACATCCTGATCCTGGATGAGCCCACCGCCGTGCTGACCCCGCAGGAGACGGACAAGCTGTTCGCCGTCATGCGCAACATGAAGGCCGACGGCAAGTCCCTCATCATCATCACCCACAAGCTCCACGAGGTGCTGGAGGTCTCCGACCGGGTGGCGGTTCTGCGCAAGGGCGAGTACATCGGCGACGTGGCCACCAAGGACGCCAGCCAGCAGTCCCTGACAGACATGATGGTGGGCCGTGCCGTCACCCTGAACATCAACCGCCCCCAGCCCGTCAACGTGACCCCACGCCTGACGGTAAAGGGCCTGACGGTCTACGACGAACTGGGCGTCAAGCGCCTCAGCGACGTCAGCTTCACCGCCAACGCCGGCGAGATCCTGGGCATCGCCGGCATCGCCGGCTCCGGCCAGCGGGAGCTGCTGGAGGCCATCTCCGGTCTCTACCCCGTGGCCGATGGCAGCGTCCGCTTCTTCGATCCCCAAAAGCCCGATGACCAGGAGGGCCGGGAGCTGGTGGGCATGGATCCCATGGCCATCCGCAAGTGCGGCGTCTCCATGGCCTTTGTGCCGGAGGACCGGCTGGGCATGGGCCTGGTTGGGTCCATGGGCATGACCGGCAACATGATGCTCCGCTCCTGGCGGAAGGGAAAGGGCATCTTCCTCAACCGCAAGGAGCCGGAGGAGATGGCCAACCGGATCTGGAAGGAGCTGGAGGTTGTGACTCCCAGCACGTCCTTCCCGGTGCGGCGGATGTCCGGCGGCAACGTGCAGAAGGTCCTGGTGGGCCGGGAGATCGCCCAGGAGCCCGCCGTGCTGATGACGGCCTACGCCGTCCGGGGCCTGGACATCAACACATCCTACACGATCTATAACCTTTTGACCGAGGAAAAAATGAAGGGCGTGGCCGTGGTCTATGTCGGCGAGGACCTGGATGTCCTGCTGGAGCTGTGCGACCGCATCCTGGTGCTCTGCGGCGGCCAGGTCTCCGGCATCGTGGACGGCCGGACCGCCGACAAGCGGGAAGTGGGCACCCTGATGACCCGCGTGGGAGGAGGCAGCAGCGATGAATAAGATGAAATTCCATATCTCCAAGCGCGCGTCGCTCCCCTGGTACAAGGCCTGGGCCATCCGGGGCATCGCCATTCTGGCGGCCCTGGTCACCTGCGCCGTGGTAACCATGCTGCTGACCGGCGAAAACCCCATCAACATCTATGCCACCATCTTCCGCGGCGCCTTCGGCACCACCCGCAGGACCTGGGTCACCGTTCAGGAGCTGGCGGTGCTGCTGGGCATCTCCCTGGCGGTGACCCCCGCCTTCAAGATGCGCTTTTGGAACATCGGCGCCGAAGGGCAGGTCCTCATCGGCGGCCTTGCCACCACCGCCTGCATGATCTGCCTGGCGGATAAGCTGTCCAATCCCATGGTGATCCTCTGCATGATCGCCGCCAGCATCGCGGCGGGCGCGGTCTGGGGGTTCCTGCCCGCCTTTTTCAAGGCCAAGTGGAACACCAACGAGACGCTGTTCACCCTGATGATGAACTACATCGCCACCCAGCTGGCGGCCTATTTCATCATCGTGTGGGAGGTCCCCAAGGGCGCCGGCAAGATCGGCATTATCAACCAGAGCACAGAGATCGGCTGGCTGCCCCAGCTGGGGAACCAGTACCTGCTGAGCATTGTGGTGGTGGCGGTGCTGACAGTCGTCATGTACGTCTATCTGAACCACAGCAAGCACGGCTATGAGATCGCCGTGGTGGGCGAGAGCCAGCGCACCGCCAGCTACGCCGGCATCAAGGTGGAGCGGGTCATCATCCGCACCATGGTGATCTCCGGCGCGGTCTGCGGCCTGATGGGCCTGCTGCTGGTGGGCGGCATCAACCACACCCTGACCACCACCGTGGTGGACGGCCGGGGCTTCACCGCCGTCATGGTGTCCTGGATGGCAAAGTTCAACCCCATCGTGATGGTCTTCGCCAGCCTCCTGCTGGTATTTCTGGACCGGGGCGCCAGCGAGATCTCCAGCACCTTCGGGCTGAACCAGTCCTTCTCCGACATTTTGACCGGCATCATCCTGTTCTTCATCATCGGCAGCGAATTCTTCATCACCTATCAGATCAGCGTGCGGAAATCCGCCGGAAAGGAGGGCTGAGCCATGTTCGATCTGGTATCCTTTATCCCCCGTGCCGTCATGCAGGGCATCCCGCTGCTGTACGGCAGCACCGGCGAGATCCTGACGGAAAAATCCGGCAACCTGAACCTGGGCATCCCCGGCGTCATGTATGTGGGCGGCATCTGCGGCGTCATCGGCGCGTTCTTCTATGAACAGGCCGTCCCGGCGGCGGAGATGAGCGCGGTCCTTGCCATCGGCATCCCCATGCTGTGTTCCCTGCTGGGCTCTTTGCTGATGGGCCTTTTGTACAGTGTGCTGACCATCAGCCTCCGGGCCAATCAGAACGTCACCGGTCTGGCCCTGACCACCTTCGGCGTGGGCATCGGCAACTTCTTCGGCGGCTCCCTCATCAAGCTCACCGGCAGCGAGGTGCCCTCCATCGCCCTCTCCGCCACCAGCGCCTATTTCAGCCGCTCCCTGCCCTTCGCTGGGAAGCTGGGCTGGTTCGGCCAGGTCTTTTTGTCCTACGGCTTCCTGGCCTATCTGGCGGTGCTCATCGCCATCGCGGCCTCCTATGTCCTCAAGCGCACCCGGGTGGGCCTGCATCTGCGGGCCGTGGGCGAAAGCCCCGCCACCGCCGACGCGGCGGGCATCAGCGTCACCCGGTACAAGTATCTGGCCACCTGCATCGGCAGCATGATCGCCGGCCTTGGCGGGCTGTACTACGTGATGGACTACGCCTGCGGCGTCTGGTCCAACAACGCCTTCGGCGACCGGGGCTGGCTGGCCATCGCCCTGGTCATCTTCACCATCTGGCGGCCCAACGTCAGCATCCTGGCCTCCATCCTCTTCGGCGGATTTTACATCCTGTACCTGTACATTCCCTCGGGCCTGGAGCTCTCCGTGAAGGAGCTGTACAAGATGATCCCCTACGTGGTCACCCTGGTGGTGCTCATCATCGTCTCCATGCGCAAAAAGCGGGAGGATCAGCCCCCGGCAAGCCTGGGCCTGCCCTACTTCCGTGAGGAACGCTGACGCGCTTTTCAAAACCGCCGCTGCGGCCTGCAGCGGCGGTTTTTTGTCCCCTGGTTCGCGGACTTTCAAAATTTTTCGGAAATTCATACTTTGTTCCCAATTTATTCATCTTTTCCCCATGCGCCCTGTGCTATGGTAGGCTCATCTTACCAGCCAAATGCATATGAAAAGGTGATCTGCTTGCGTCTTTCCGATCTTTCCGGCCGCATCCCCTGGCGGGAACTGCGGTATGCCCTCTGGCTGCCGGTGTATCTGCTGACCTTCGTCATCCTGGAACAGCTGCCCACCGCCCGCTACTGGTCCACCCAGCTCAGCGTCGACAGCCGCATCCCCTTCTGCGAGTGGTTCGTCATCCCCTACTGCCTGTGGTATCCCCTGCTGGTGGCGGTGGGGCTGTATCTGCTGGCCCGGGACCACGCCGCCTTCCGGCGCTATATGGCCTTTCTGGCCCTGACCTTTTTCGCCAGCGAGCTGATCTGGGTCCTGCTCCCCAACGGACAGGACCTGCGCCCGGCGGTGATGCCCCGGGACAACGTCCTGACGGCGGTGGTCTCCGGCCTGTACAGCATCGACACCAACACCAATGTCTTCCCCTCCGTCCATGTGGTGGGGGCCGTGGGCGCGCTGCTGGCGGTGCGGGACTGCCCCGCCCTGCGGCGGCGGAAAGGCCTGTGCCGTCTGACGGCGGTCTTAGCGGCGCTGATCTGCGTCTCCACGGTGTTCATCAAGCAGCACGCCCTGCTGGACGTTCTGGGCGGCCTCGCCCTGTCCCTCCTGGCGGCGGTCCCCGTCTACCGCCGCGCCGGGGCCTTCCGCCCGCTGACGGCCCCGGAATAGCCGCCCAGCCTGACGCCTCCCTTTCCGTCAAAAGGGATCTCTGTCCGCCCCCTCTTCGCCGGTTTCCGCAAATAAGCCGCCCTGTGGAGATCCACAGGGCGGCTTTCAGGCTGTCGAAAAAGTCCGCTGGACTTTTTCGACGGCCTGAACAATGCCTCGCTTTTTTGTCTGCTTCGCAGCCCAAAAAGCAGCCGCGATGCGGCGCAAACGCCTGCTGCCGCAGGCTTTTTGCAGGCATTCGATTCAACACGAGGGGGCTCCCGCCCCCTCGTACTCCCCCTGCGAAACGGAACGCTTTTTCTCCAAACAGAGGTTTTTTGACAAGCTGTAAGCCGCCCTGTGGAGATCCACAGGGCGGCTTTTCATATTTCATATTTGGATGTCGTCACGACTGGTGCCGCTTTGCCGCCGTCAGGATGTTCCGCATCAGCAGCGCCCGGGTCATGGGGCCCACGCCTCCGGGGACCGGCGTGATATACGACGTCTTCGGCTCCACCGCCGCGAAGTCCACATCGCCGCAGAGCCTGCCCTCCGCGTTCCGGTTCATGGCCACGTCGATGACCACAGCGCCGTCTCGCACCATGTCGGCGGTGACAAAGCCCGCCTTCCCGATGGCGGACACCAGGATGTCCGCCTGCCGGGTGATCTCCGCCAGCCCCTCCGTCCGGGAGTGGCATACCGTAACGGTGCCGTCGGCCTGGGTCAGCAGCATGGCCATGGGCTTGCCCACGATGTTGCTCCGCCCCAGCACCACGCACCGCCTCCCCCGGACGGGGATGTCATATGCCCGCAGCATCTCCATGACCCCCGCCGGGGTGCAGGGCAGGAACACCGACGCCCCAATGGACATCCGCCCCACATTGAAGGGGTGGAAACAGTCCACGTCCTTGTCCGGGGCAATGGCGTTGATGACCCCGTCGGCGTCCAGGTGCTCCGGCAGAGGAAGCTGGCATAAAATCCCGTCCACCGCCGGGTCACCGTTCAGCTCCCGGATCAGCTCCAGCAGCTGACCTTGGGTAGTCTCCCCAGGGAGTCTGTGGGAAAAGCTCTCAATGCCGCACTCCGCGCAGTCCTTCTCTTTTCCCTTTACATAAACCCTGGAAGCCGGATCGTCCCCCACCAGGATCACCCCCAGGCCGGGCCGCCGGGGCAGCTTCGCCGCCTCCGCCCGGACCTGGGCCTTTACCTGGGCGGCCAGGGCCTTTCCGTCAATGCGTATTGCCATCCCGCTCTTCCTCCCCGTCGTTGTCTCCATCGGCGGCCTCCGGCTGGGGAATCTCCTCCGCCGGCTCCCCGGCCGTCCCGGCGCCCTCCGCCGGGGACACCGGCTCTTCCAGCGGCTCCTCCGTCAGGGAGGCCAGCGCCTCGGCGTCCGCCGCCTCCATGGCCAGCCTGGCCCGCTGGTTCACCAGCAGGCCGTCCGCCGTGCATTTCCGGATGCGGAGATGATAGAACAGCATGAACGCGGCGGTGACCGCCATCACCACGCTCAGGGCCTGGGACACCCGGATAGGCTGGCCGAACAGCGTCCAGTCGAAGAGGTACAGGCTGTCGGCCCGCAGCCCCTCCACCCAGGTGCGGCCCAGGCCGTACCACAGGAAGTAAAACCAGGTGTTCTCGCCGTCAAACCGGCGGCCCCTGGACACCACCAGCAGCATCAGCAGCAGCCCCACCAGATTCCACAGGCTCTCATAGAAGAACGTGGGGTGCACCTCGATATACTGGTACTGGCTGACCCACAGCCGCATCCGCCAGGGCAGGTCCGTCAGGCCGCCGAAGGCCTCCCGGTTGATAAAGTTGGCCCACCGGCCGATGATCTGGCCCAGCAGCAATCCCATGACCGCCAGGTCCGTCATGGCACCGAACTTCAGTTTCTTGTGCCGGGTGTAGAAAAAGGCCACCAGCGCCCCGGCGATGACCGTGCCGTAGATGGCAAGGCCGCCGTCCCAAATGGCGACGATCCTCCCCCAGTCCAGGCCGCCGTCGGCGGTGCGGTACAGGTCCAGGTAAAAGATGACGTAATAGATGCGGGAACCCAAAATGCAGCAGGGCACCGCCCACAGCACCAGGTCCAGCACGTTGTCCTCCGTCAGGCCGAAGCGCTTGGCCTGCTTCATGCACAGCAGCAGCCCCGCCAGCATGGCGCAGGCCAGAATGATGCCGTACCAGTAGATGCCGTGGCCCACATGGATGGCGATGGGATCGGGGTTGAATTCCCAGTCGCCGAACAGACCGGGAAAGCTGATGGGCATATCTTTCAGAGCAGTCAAAACAGGATTCTTCCTTTCTTTCTGTAAAAACGCGTTACTTGGGCACGATCTCACTCAAAACGGCCCTGTCGGCCCGGATGTTGTCCCGCAGGAAGGCCCGCACGTCCTCGCTGGTGATGGAGTCGAACACCTGGGGGAAGCGGAAGGGGTCGTAGCCGTGGAAATACCCCTCCGTCAGGGAGACGGCGATGTTCTCAAAGGAGTTCAGCCCCCGCAGGTTGGAGCCGAAGGCGGCCTTCCGCACCTGCTGGTAGAAGTCCTCGTCGATGCCCTCCCGCACCAGCCGGTCCGCCTCCTTCTGGATCTCCGCCATCACCCTTCGCGCGTCCTTGCTGTCGCCGCCGGCGTAGAGATAAGCCGCCCCCGGCAGCATCTCAAAGGCGCCGCCGAAGCTGGTGTTGATGAGTCCCTGATCATAGAGCCGCAGATACAGGGGGCTGGAATCCCCCAGCAGGATATCGCAGGCCATGTCTCCCAGGACGGCGGTGCGCAGATAGTCCTCCCCGTCCGCCGCCGGGCGGCACTTGTAGCCCGTCAGGAACTGGGGGCAGGAGACCTCCATGGCAAGGCTGGTCTCCTTCCGGGCGATGGCCTCCGGCTCTTCGCCGTAATCCCGGGGGATCACCGGGCCGCTGACCTTGGGCAGCACCCGCCGGGCCAGGTCCGCCACATGGATGGGGTCCACATCCCCCACCACCGTCAGGATCATGTTGGCAGGGGTGTAAAAGGCCCTGTGGCAGTCGTACAGCGTCTCCGCCGTGATGTGGGAGATGCTCTCCACCGTCCCGGCGATGGACGTCCGGGCGGTGCTGTTCTGGTACAGGGCCCGCATCATGCGGGTGTAGATCTGCCAGTCAGGGTTGTCCTCGATCATGCGGATCTCCTGGCCGATGATGCCCTGCTCCTTTTCAACGCTCTCGTCGGTGAAATAGGGGATGGACACAAAGGACAGCAGGATCTTCAAATTCTCCTCGAAATGCCCGGTGGAGTCAAAGTAATATCCCGTCATGGCGTTGGAGGTGAAGGCATTGGGCTCCGCGCCGTTTTTCGCCAGCTCCTGCAGGGCGTTGCCCTCCCGGGTGTCGAACATCTTGTGCTCCAGATAGTGGGCGATGCCCGCCGGGGTGTCCATCCACTTCCCGTTCAGCTGGAAGCGGGTGTCCATGCCGCCGTAGCGGGTGGCGAAAAAGGCGTATTTCTTGGCGTAGCCGGGCTTGGGCACCACGCAGATCCGCAGTCCGTTGGGCAGGGTCTCCCAGTGGACGGACTCTCCCAGCCGCTCGTAAAAGCTCTGCCGCATCATTCCTCAGCCGCCTCCTTTCCCCGCAGGAAGTACACCGTGTCCAGCTTCACCGTCTTCATGGCGGCAAAGATGCGCTCCGGCGTGACATCGCGCACCTGCTCCGCCAGCATCTCCGGTGTCTCGGACTGTCCGGTGGCCGCCTGGCCCAGATAGAAATTCTCCAGCTTTCCCTGGGAATCCCCCATGGAGGCGTAGGCATTCAGCAGGGTGCTGCGGGCGCCGTCCAGCTCCCAGTCCTCCAGCTCCCCGTTCTGGACCGCCGCCAGCTGGGTCAGGATCTCGTCATAGGCCCTCTGGAAATTCTGAAACTCAATGCCGGAGGAGACCGTGATCATCCGCTTCTGCCGGTGGTAGAGGGACGAGGCGTAGTAGCACAGGGACAGCTTCTCCCGCACGTTCAAAAACAGCTTGGAATTGCTGCTGCCGCCAAACAGGGTGTTGCCCACCATCATGGCGGCGTAGTCGTCGCTGCCGCAGGAAAAGCCCATGCCCAGCTTGCCCTGGGTCACGTCCAGCTCCTCCGTCACCCGCAGCACCTCTTCCCGGGCGGGGTGGCTGTCCGCGCGGCCGATGTCCCGGATATTCTCCCGGGGCAGGGTGGAAAAGGCGGACAGCAGCGCCTGCTCCACCCGCCGCCGGTCGGCGCTGCCGCTGTAAAACAGCTCCAGCCGGGCGGTGGAGATCAGCCGGCTGTACTGGGCGTACAGCTTTTTGGGCTGCAGTTTTTCCACGTCCTTCTCGTCCCCCAGCCGGGGGATGCCGTAGGGCTCCCCGGCGCACATCTCCCGCAGGAGGCGGCTGTCGGCGTAGTCCCGCTTGTCGTTGATCAGGCTGCGGATGGCGTCGATCAGGTTGGTCTTTTCGCTCTCAAAATAGGCGGGGACAAACCGCCCCCGCTCCGTGGCGGGATCGCAGATCAGCTCCCCCAGCAGGTCCGCCACCGGCTCCAGCAGCTTTTCCCCGCCGGGAGCAAAGCTGTCGTCGATGAGGCTTGCCACAAAGCCCACGCACTGGTTTTCGCCCTTTTTGCGGACGGTGCAGTCGATCCGCGCGCCGTAGAGCTTGTCCAGCCGGGCGGACAGGCTCCCCATGTCCGGGCAGGACACGGTGCCCCGCCGCAGCACGGCGGGCAGCAGGGCGTAGGCCGGGGCCGTCTCCTGCCCCAGGGGCGTCACAAACTGGGCGGAGAGCAGGCTGGTCTTGAACTTCCGCGCCGGGAGGCAGGTCAGATATACCCCCTCGGCCAGCTTGGTTCTTGTCATCTTCAAGGTCTCAACTCCTCTTTCGTGGATTGTAATACACGGTTATTATAGTATATCTCCCTCAAGAATTCAATCATACAAATTCGGGGGGCTTTTTGCAGGAGGAAAGGGCGTTGTCCGCCCTGGCGGGCGGGGCGGTCCCCCCGGCTCCTCACGCCAGCACCCGCAAAAAATTCCCCCGGGCGATCAGCTCCCGCTCCCGGGCGGACATCCCCAGCTGCTCCAGCCAGTCAAAAAGATGCCCGATCTGCCCGCAGTCCTCCAGTCCCCGGGCCCCCTCGTTGCCGGGACCCATGAACTCGCAGAAGTCAAACCCGCAGGCCACATGCTCCACCCCCATGACCTCCGCCATGTGGGCGGCATGGCGGGCCAGCATCTCCGCCGTCTGCCGGGCCGGGTCCGTGTGGACGAAAGCGTGGTGCACGTTCAGCCCCACCACGCCGCCGGTGTCCCGGATGGCCCGGAGCTGATCATCGCTGAGATTCCGCCGCACATCGCACAGGGCCCGGCAGTTGGAGTGGGACGCAATCACCGGCCCCCGGGCCAGACGCACCACATCCCAAAAGCCCCCGTCGTTCAGGTGGGACACGTCCACCGCCATCCCCAGCGCCTCCATCCGCCGGACGGCCTGCCGCCCCAGCGCCGTCAGCCCCTTCCGCGGGTCTCCTCCCGCCCCGGCGGCCAGCAGGTTCTCCTCGTTCCAGGTCAGCATTCCGATGCGGGCGCCGAAAGCGTGATAGCGGTCGATAGCGTCGATGTCCTCCCCGATGGCCGCCATGCCCTCGATGGCCAGGAAGGCGTACAGCTTCCCCTCTTCCCTGGCCCGCGCCGCCTCCTCTGCGGTGCGGACCACCGCCAGCCACGGGCACTCCCCGAACTCCGCCCGGGCGCAGTCCATCATGATCTCCGTCCGGGCGGCGTCAGTCTCCGCCCCGGGCACATCCTTCCAAAAGGTCTGGCCCTGGGCGGCGCCGGTCCACAGGGCCAGCGCCAGCCCCTCCACGCCGCCCCGGCGCAGGCGGTCCAGGTGGCGCCGCTCCAGCACGTGATCCTCTCCCGCCAGCCGCCGCCTTGTCACATCGTATAAAAGATCCGCGTGTCCGTCGAAAACCATGGCCGATCCTTCCCCCTTTTTCCTCTCTCCGCCCAGTATACGCCCGCACGCGCCCCGCCGCCACGGAAAATCAGAAATTTTCCCGGATTTCTTCCCCATTTCCCCTTGACTTTTTCACCAAATTCCTGTAAACTATTTCGTGTTGTAAAGGTATAGAACTTTACAGGAAGGAGCGATCCCTTGAAAAATCAGACTTACCGCATGACCATGCTCTTCGATTTTTACGGTGAACTCCTGACGCAGCGGCAGAAGGAATTCTTCGACCTCTACTATAACGAGGACCTGTCCCTGGCGGAGATCGCGGAGAACGCGGGCATCTCCCGGCAGGGCGTCCGGGACGTCATCGTCCGGGCCGAAGCCGCCATGCAGGAGGTCGAGGACAAGACGGGCATCATCAAGCGCTTCGAGGCCCAGCGCCCCCATCTGGACGCCATCCAGGCCGCCGCTGACGAAGTGAAGCGGATCAGCTACCGCCAGTATGAAGACGCCCGGCTCACGGAGCTGGCGGACCTCATCACGGCGGAGACCAGCGCTTTGAAGGACTGAAGCTATGGCATTTGAAGGACTCTCTGAAAAACTGAACGCGACATTCAAGCGCCTGCGGGGCAAGGGCCGCCTGACGGAAAACGACGTCCGGGAGGCCATGCGGGAGGTCCGCCTGGCCCTGCTGGAGGCCGACGTGAGCTACAAGGTGGTCAAGGACTTCGTGGCCAAGGTCACGGAGCGGGCCATTGGCTCCGACGTGCTGGACAGCCTGACCCCGGCCCAGCAGGTCATCAAGATCGTCAACGAGGAGCTGACGAACCTGATGGGCGGCGGCGCCGCCAAGCTGACCATGGCCAACAACGGCCCCACGGTGGTCATGATGGTGGGCCTCCAGGGCGCCGGCAAGACCACCACCACCGCAAAGCTGGCGGGATTGATGCGCAGGCAGTACACCAAGCGCCCCCTGCTGGCCGCCTGCGACGTGTACCGCCCCGCCGCCATCGAGCAGTTGAAGGTCGTGGGCGGGCAGCTGGACCTGCCGGTGTTCGAGCAGGGCCAGGGCGACCCGGTGCAGATCGCCGAGGCCGCCATCCGCCACGCCAAAGACCACGGCAGCGACATGGTGTTTCTGGACACCGCCGGCCGCCTCCACGTGGACGAGACCCTGATGGACGAGCTGAAGCGGATGAAGGCCGCCGTCCATCCCAACGAGATCCTGCTGGTGGTGGACGCCATGACCGGCCAGGACGCGGTGAATGCCGCCAGCGCCTTTGACGAGGCCCTGGGCATCGACGGCGTGATCCTCACCAAGCTGGACGGCGACGCCCGGGGCGGCGCGGCCCTGTCCATCCGGGCGGCCACCGGCAAGCCCATCAAGTTCGTGGGCACCGGCGAAAAGCTGGACATGATCGAACCCTTCCACCCGGACCGCATGGCCTCCCGCATCTTGGGGATGGGCGACATGCTGTCCTTTATCGAAAAGGCCCAGCAGAATTACGACGAAAAGCAGGCCGCCAAGCTGGAGGAAAAGCTCAGGAAAAACCGCTTCACCCTCCAGGACTATTACGATCAGCTCCAGCAGCTGCGGGGCATGGGCGATCTGAGCCAGCTGGCGGGCATGCTGCCGGGCAACCTGGGCAGGCAGCTCCAGGGCGCCAGCATTGATGAGAAGGCCATGGCCCACACCGAGGCCATCATCCTCTCCATGACCCCGCTGGAGCGGGAGAACCCCCAGATCCTGAACGCCAGCCGCAAGCGCCGCATCGCCGCCGGCTGCGGGTTGGAAGTGGTGGACGTCAACCGCCTTTTGAAGCAGTTCGACATGATGCAGCAGCTGACCAAGCAGATGTCCAAGGGCCGGATGCCCGGCATGCTGGGCGGCATGGGCGGCAGGATGCACGGCTTCGGCCGCAAGAAACGGTTCCGCTAACAATTGACAATGAACAATTGACAATTGATAATGAAGGAATTTGCCTGCGGCAAATGATTTCAAATCGCCGCCGAAGGCGGCCTCTCTGTTCCCCCGTTCATTGTCAATTATCAATTATCAATTCATCATTCACCAAGGTATATAAGTGCTCAAGCATTTATAGATAAACATTCAACATCATAAAATTTTGGAGGTACAAACATGGTTAAGATCAGACTGCGCCGCATGGGCGCCAAGAAGGCTCCCTTCTATCGCGTTGTGGTGGCCGACTCCCGTTTCCCCCGGGATGGCCGCTTCATTGAGGAGATCGGCAGCTACAATCCCTGCGTCTCCCCCGCTGAGATCAAGATCGACACGGAGCGCGCCCAGGCCTGGATCAAGTCCGGCGCCCAGCCCACCGACACCGTCAGAGCTCTGCTGAAAAAAGTGGAAGTCCTCTGATCCGGAGGGCGGAGCATGAAGGACTTGCTGCTCTACATCGCCAGAAACCTCGTGGATGATCCCGATGCGGTCTCCGTCACGGAGATCCAGGGCGATCAGGAGCTGACGTTGGAGCTGCGCGTCGCCCCCGACGACATGGGCAAGGTCATCGGCCGCCAGGGCCGCATCGCCAAAGAGATCCGGACCGTGGTCCGTTCCTACGCCCAGCGCACCGGCGTCAAGGTTTCCGTGGATATTGTAGACTGAAAAAGCGTTCCCCGGCCATCAGGCCGGGGAACGCTTGCTCTTTATCTGCCGTCATGCTCACGGCCCCACCGGGTCCCTGTCAGCTCCAGGCCGAATTCCGTCAGCAAAACGTGCTGATCCATTCTGCCCAGCGCCTCCGCCGGCAGAATATCCTCCAGCATGGACAGGGCGAAGCAGTATCCCAGGTAAAAGCCGTACCGCAGGATGCCCGCCGCCCGCTCGTCCCACACGTCCAGCACGGCGTCCAGATGCGCCTTGGCCCCATCGTCCGCTTCCGCCCTGAACGCTTCAAAGCGCTCCACCCATTTGCCCTGCCAGTCCAGCAGACCGATGCCGCAGCGATGCCTGGGCTCGGTCTCCAGCTGGTCCAGGACCAGTGTATCGAAAGCATCCCCCTTCACCTCTCCGGCGAAGTGCTGTTGGAAGGCGGCGAACAGCCCCCGTGGAAAGGCGAAGCACAGGGCGGTGTGGAGATTGTCCATCCCACCCGCCTCGACCTCCGCCAGCTCCGCCTGTTGTTCCCCGCTCAGCACCGCCGGAAGGGCCGCTTTCGCCTCCGCGTAGTTCTCCTCCCACATCTCCAGGCCCCGCTCCCGCAGCCCCGCCTGATAGGCGGCCAAAAGGGTCTCCACCCGCTGCTCCGTAAATATCTTTTTCCTGATATCCTCAATCTCTTTAAAGAAGTTCATTTTGCCCTCCGTTTAAAATAAATAGCATTTGCTTCTCTTATTATATATTTGCTTTAAATATAAGTCAATTGCTCTCTAATAGAAGCAGAAAATGACAAAGCAAATAGATATAATAAAAAGCAAAGGAGGGGTTGGGCCGTGAGTAAAGAAATTGAATTTCACAATCGTGACCGTTTTATTGAACTCGGCCTGACGATTGCCGCCCTCCGAAAGCTGCGGGGCATGTCACAGGATGAACTGGCTGCCAAGGCAAATATCAGCCGTTCCCATTTAAGCGCCATTGAAGCGCCTAATATTCTGCGAGCCTTTTCTGTGGAAGTGCTTTTCAATATTTCCGATGCTTTAGGCATCCGAGCTGGCGACTTACTCAACAATACACTTCCCTTTCCAAAGGAATAATGCTTGAAAAGCCCCGGCTGACAGGCCGGGGCTTTTTTTCGCCCAAGCGGCGGCAACGTAAGATAACATCCCGCACAGCGTCAGCGGGGCCAGGGGCAGAAGCCCTTGCGATAAGCAGCCGCAAATCTGCACCCACGGGCCAAATGCGGCATAAACGCCGGAAAATCTCCAACGTCCAGCGCAGCCGGATGAGACTTTCCAAGGTTTATCCGGTCATTGCTTTCAGCCATCGCATCCCCAAACTAGCATCCCATGTGCCATGGGATGCCAGTTTGGGCAGAGCGTCTTTTTCTTCCACCGTGCACGGCGCATTCTTTTTCGGCAAGACGAAAAAGAATGGGGGGTGCATCTCCCACGCAAGTCTGCGCAATACCTCGCTCCCCCGCCCGCAGGGCGGCCCTCCCCCTCCCCCCTTGCCACCCGGCCAAAAACAAGCTATACTAATATCATCAAGGATACAAAAGGAGACCCTCCATGAAACTGGAAATGATCCATGTCGGCCGCATCGTCAACGCCCACGGCATCCGGGGCGAAGTCCGGGTCCAGCCCCGGGACGGCGACCCGGCCTTTCTCACCCGCTTCAAAACTTTCTATATCGACGGCCGGCCCGTCGTCCCCACCGCCTGCCACGTCCACAAAAGCCTGGTGCTGATGAAGCTCCCCGATGTGGACGACATGAACGCCGCCCTGGCCTATAAGGGCAAGGACCTGTATATCCGCCGGGCCGACGCCCACCTGCCGGAGGGCGAGTGCTTCGACGACGAGCTGCTGGGCATGGAGGTCTACGACGCCGCCACCGGCGACTGCCTGGGGGAGCTGACCGCTGTGGAGAGCTACCCCGCCCACAAGGTCTACACCGTCAAGGGCGTGAAGGAATACCTGATCCCCGCCGTGAAGGACGCGTTCATCAAATCCGTGGACCTGGCGCAGAACCGCATGGAAGTCCACGTCTGGGAGGGGATGGCCACCGATGAACATTGACATCATGACCCTGTTCCCCGACTCGGTGGACGCCATGCTGAACGTCAGCATCCTGGGCCGGGCCCAGGAGCGGGGGTACATCGCCATCCGCACCCACCAGATCCGGGAATACACCACCAACAAGCAGATGCAGGTGGACGACTACCCCTACGGCGGGGGGCGGGGGGCCGTCATGCAGGCGGACCCGCTGTACCGCTGCTGGGCCCACATCGTGGAGGCCCACGGCCCCGGCCGCACCATCTTCCTGTCCCCCTGCGGCCGCACCTTCACCCAGGAGGTGGCCAAAGAGCTCAAGGAAAAGTATGACCACCTGATCCTGGTCTGCGGCCACTACGAGGGCATCGACCAGCGCTTTATCGACGAGTGCGTGGACGAGGAGATCAGCGTGGGCGACTTCGTCCTTACCGGCGGGGAGATCCCCGCCATGGCGGTGGCGGACGCGGTGTGCCGCATGGTCCCCGGCGTCCTGCCGGACGCGGAGTGCTTTGAGGAGGAGTCCCACTGGAACGGCCTTTTGGAGTACCCCCAGTACTCCCGCCCCGCTGTGTGGCATGACCGCCCCGTGCCGGAGATCCTGCTCTCCGGCGACCATGGAAAAGTCGCCGACTGGCGGAAAAAGGAGAGCTACAAGCGCACCATGCGCCGCCGCCCGGACATGTTCGCCAGATTCGATGAGTCCCAGCTGACCACCAAGGCCGAAAAAAAGGTCCTCCGGCAGGCCAAGGACGAACTGGCCGCCGGGGACGCCGGAGAAAAAGGAGAGTAATATGAAAAGGCGTGCCTGCGTCATCCTGATCGTCTGCGTTGTTCTGGCATTGGCCGCCGTCGCGGCAGTCTGTCTGCCCTTCACCCGGAAGATCAACACCACCCTCACCGCCACGGAGTACCGCCTGGACGACCCGGACTACGCCGTAGAGCACACCGTTGCCATCCGGGGCTACGACACCCGAAGCCTCCTGGGCCGTGGGAAATTCGAGGGCACCTTTGCCGTCAGCGGCTTTGAGACGGCCGGGGACGGCTGGGTGGCCCATGTGACCTTCCCCGCCCCCGACACCTACTGGAACATCTCCTATGTGGTCCCGGACAGCTTTGGCTACATGATCGGAAAGGACATCTATTCCCTGCTGCCAGACCGGCAGTGGTCCTCCTTCGTGGCCCTGCTGCCGGAGGAGCGGACCTCTGACAGCGGCGACCATTACGCCAGCTTTGACCCGGAGACCGGCCGGATCCTCGTCAGCGGTTCCCCGGACCGGGAGGCCGCCCTGGCGCTGGCCCGGGAGCTCTCCAGGGGAACATCTCTGGAGCCTGTATTCACCGCCGGCTGATGGCCGTCCCTGTGAAAGGAGCGTTCTATGAAGATCCTGCGTGATCATCCGATCCCCCTTTTTATCACAGTCCTCGCGCTGATCCTGGCCGGGGTGCTCCTGAACCATGCCTGGGAGCAGGATGTGGACATCACTCTTACCGCCGCGGAGTACCGCCTGGACGACCCGGACTACGCTGTGGAGCACACCGTGACGCTCCGTGGGCGCGGCGCCCGGAACTTCTTTGGGAAGGGCCGGTTTGAGGGCACGGTATCCATCAGCGGCCTGACAGGCCTGGAGGATGAGCAGGCCATCGTGCTCTCCTTTCCAAAAGCGGAAGGCCGTGTCTTCCTGGTGGAGGGCCTTGTCTCCCTGGTGGATGAAAGAGGAGAGGTCCATGCGGGCGGAAAGCTGCTGGGGCCCGTGTTTCCCAGTTGGGACTACACCCAATTCGTCTGGCTCCTGGCCAACAGCCCCGACAGTGCGGGTTACGGCGGCAGATACCTCATCAGCGGCCCCGCCGGCCGGGAGGCCGCCTTCGCCCTGGCGGCAGAGCTGACCAGGAATTCCCCCTGGGCGCCCATGTTTACCGAATAAAAAAGGTCAGGCACGCTGCCGTGCCTGACCTTTTTTATTCAATTCCTGGAACACTTCTCCGCGTCGATGGCCAGCACCAGCATCAGCGCCCGCAGGGCGTCCCCGGGCTGTACCACGTCGATCACATAGGTGTCCGTCCAGTTGAACAGCTCCTTGGTGATGGTGGCCACCAGCGCGCCGCAGGGCTCCGTCACGGTGTAGTCCCACTCCATGAAGCTCCCCTGGACCTGCCAGCCGTTGCAGTCGATGTCGAACCGGGGCGTGAAGAAGGTGAACGCCTTCTGGATGCACCCCACATAGGCCCCGCCCTCGTACAGCTCGAACTTGGGCAGGAAGGTCAGCACCTTCTCCTGCACCGTGCCGATGTGGTTCCCGTAAGCGTCCAGAATGTGGAGGCAGTGCCCCCAGGAGAGCTTGCCCTCCACGGTGTAAACGGTGTTTCCGTCCTCGTCGTAGATATCGTAGCTGTCGAACCAGGAGAAAAACCGCTGCTTGAAATACAGTCTCATTCCGGCAGTGCCTCCGTTTCAGATGGAATATGGTCCCGGAACAGCCGCGCCGTCCGGTACAGGTACACCAGCTTCAAAATGCCGACCACAAGGATGCCGATGAGATCGGCCAGCAGCGCCAGCAGGCCCAGCACGGCGCTGAGGATCGCCAGCACCACGCAGGCGACCAGGCCCAGCATCAGCCCGATCTCCCACACCCACAGCTTCCGCCACTTCTCCGCCAGGCCGTCGTCCACCCCATCCAGCACGGCGGCGTGGGCGGTGTACTCCCGGTACGTGCCGTACAGCCGCGCCGCCAGCGCCGGCAGCAGAATCACCAGCACCAGGCCGTCGCCGATGCTGTCCCGCAGAGCCTCCGCCACGGTGCCCACAATGCACGACGCCACATAGCAGACGGCCGCCGTGCGGTAGCCGTCCTCCATCTGCCGCAGCTGCCACAAAAGGAAGCCGTAGGCCAGCATGCACAGCAGGCTCAGCGCCTCCCCCGGCACCCGCAGTCCCGGCAGCAGAGACAACACCGTCTCATTGGTCATCAGCTCTCCCAGAACACTGGGCACCACCAGCCAGAACAGCAGCCACAGCCACTTGCCCAGCACCGGCGCCCGCCGGTCCAGCTCCCGCCGCCGCTGGGTCTCCGCCTCGGCCCGCCGCTGCCGTTCCTGCGGCTCCCGGTCCCGGCCCGACCGCTTATAGCAGCCCGCCGCCTGGACGCAGGTGCCGCAGTCGGCATGGCCCTTCTCCCGGCAGCAGGCGGCAATGCCGCAGTCCCCGGAAAAGGCCCGTCCCGGCCCCGTCTGACAGCCGGGGCAGCCCAGCCGCTCCCGCCATCCGCAATCCGCACAGGATTTCCCGCAAAAGCCCTCCATATCTGCTCCTTTCCCTCACGCCTGCCGGACCAGCTCGTCCCGCTCCGTCCGCAGGGCTGTCAGCTCGCTCTCCGCCTGCTGCAAGTCCCGCTCCAGCGTCCGCTGTATGCCGCGCACCTGCCCCCAGACATCGAGCAGCGCCTCCCGGGATTTTTCGATGTGGCTCTGCACCATCCAATCCGTAAAAATATTGTCGAAAAAGACGTCCGCAAACTGCATCCACTCGCCGGGCCGGACGTCGAAATCCCGAACCAGCGCCACATCCGCCAGCTCCGCCTGATAGCGCCGCAGGTCATCCTTCAGCCGCTCGATGTGGGCCTGGGCCTCGTCCAGCCGGGAATATTTCATGATGTCGCCCAGGATGCCGTCGCTCATGAGGTCCCAAAGCCCCCAGTTCTCCGCGCTGCCAAGCCGGTCCAGGGCCTCGTCCATGCTGGCGAGGGCCGTCTCTCCGGCGCTGATGGCCTCCCGCAGTTCCTTTTGCCGAACTGTCATCTCCAGCTCCCGGCGTTCCAGGTCCGCCAGCTTCGCCGCCAGCGCCGGGTCCGCTCTCCGCAGCTCCGTTTCCTTCTCCCGCAGCAACGCGGCATAGCGCTCCTCGCAGTCCGCGTTCTTCCGGATGCGCTCCTCCCGCTCCGCGATCTCCGCCTGGATCTCCTCCAGCCGCCGCTCCGCCTCCTGAAGACGCAGCCGGGCGGCGTAAGCCTCCGCCCGCTCCTGGTCTATCCGCTGGCCCTTGTCTCCCTTCAGCGCCGCCAGAACGGAGGAGAGCGTCAGACGCTCCAACCGGTCCACGTCCCGCTCCTCCTCCCGCAGCCGGGCGCGGCGGTCCTCCACCTCCCGGCTCTGGGCGGACACCTGCCAGCGCAGCTCGTTCAGCACGCCGGCGTCCTCCCGTCTCCGGGCGATCCGCTCCCGCAGCTCCTCCAGTTCCCGCTGATAGTCCCGCATAGGCGCCTCCTGTTCCTTTTTTTCATGATAGCATGAAAACCGCCGCCCATGTGTAACAAATCAATGACAAAAGCCGGCGGGAGGCCGCCGGCTTTTCAGGCTGTCGAAAAAGTCCGCTGAACTTTTTCGACAGCCTGAAAAATTCCTCACTTTTTTGTATGCTTTGCAGCCCAAAAAGCTCCCGCGTCGAGGGGC
>ENA-UOJC01001929-UOJC01001929.1-human-gut-metagenome-genome-assembly--contig:-C104-NODE-1929-length-24707-cov-19.877130_pt1 | contig 24707 bp, 18 predicted proteins | sample MGYA00242339_ERZ723886 | MGnify/ENA metagenome assembly ERZ723886 | reverse complement strand
AGGTGGTGGCGCCAGCCACCAAAGGGGGAATGCATTTCCTCGAGCGGAGCGAGGTCGGCCTGTTTTCCGACGCCCACAGGGCGGTTGTAAAGGTTTTTTCATAAGAGGGCGCCTTCTATCAATTCATAGGCGCCCACCACAACCCTCAGCGGCAAAGCCGCTGTCAAACCTAAGAACCCTCGGGGCGATAGCCCCGTCAAACTTTAGAACCCTCAAGCCCCATAGGGGCTTGTCCCTTACGCTTTACAGGACGGGTAATTCCCCAGAATTTTAAAATAGGTGCACATGGACTTTAATCCCCGAAGGGTCTGGGCATTTGAGGGGTCTTCCAGTTTGCCCATGACGTCGATGTGGAAGAAGTATTCGAAGGGCCTTCCTTCCATGGGGCGGGATTCCAGATGGGTCATGTTCATGCCGCCGTAGAAGAAGTAGCCCAGTACATGGTAGAGGGCCCCCGGTTCGTGGCGCACGGAAATGACCAGGGTGATTTTATCAGCGTTTGGCTTGATTTCCATTTTCGGCCCGATAATGAAGAAACGGGTGTAGTTGCTGGAGTTGAAGAAAATATTTTCCGCCAGCACCGACAGGCCGTAGAGCCGGGCAGCGGTGCGGCTGGCCACGGCGGCCTGGTTTTTCTTTCCGTCCTGGGCCACCTTTTCAGCGCTTCGGGAAGTGGAGAAATAGGGTTTCAATGTCCAGTCCCTGTGCTTGTTGAAGAAAGGACGACACTGGGCAAAGCCCTGGGGATGGGAGAAGACGGTGTCGATGTCTTCCATCTTCGCCCCCGGCAGGCCCAGCAGGTTGTGCTCGATTTTCACGATCTGCTCTCCCACCACGGCACAGCCGTAGCGCTGGATCAGGTCGTACACCTCGGTGATCCCGCCGGTGGAGGAGTTTTCGATGGGCACCACGCCGTAGTCGATGTCCCCTTCCTGCACCGCCTTCACCACATCTTCAAAGAGAGGGAAATAGGATTCCTCTCTTTTTCTATTTCCAAACTGCTGCTCCATGGCTTCATAGGTATAGGAACCTTTGGCGCCGTAGCAGCCTACACGAAGTACTTTATCCGACATAGGAATTCCTCCTGTCCGTCAAAAGAAGATCCAGAATCACCAGGGCCGCCGCATTTTCAATGACCGGAATGGCCCGGGGAATGATGCAGGGGTCGTGGCGTCCGCCGATGGAAAGGTCTGTATCTTCCTTCTTTGAAATATCGATGGTGCGCTGCCTCTTCCCGATGGAGGCGGTGGGTTTCACTGCCAGCGTAAAGAGAAGGGGACTGCCGCTGGAAATACCGCCCAGCACGCCGCCATTATGATTGGTCAGGGCTTTCGGTGTTCCCCCTTCATAATGAAGGCTGTCATTGGCTTCTGATCCATAGAGGGACGCAAAGCCGAAACCTTCGCCGAAGGAAATGGCCTTCACCGCCGGCACGGAAAACATCATATGAGCCATTTCACTTTCCAGGGAATCAAAGAAGGGATCCCCCAGACCCACCGGAAGACCCAGGGCCATGCATTCCACCACACCGCCTACGGAATCCCCCTCCTTCTGCGCTGAAAGAATGGCCTCTTCCATGGCCTTCCCTGCCTTTTCATCTATCACCGGCAGTTTCATGGCATCCAGCCTTTCAAAAAGGGCCTTTTCCTCCCCCAGGGGATGGAAGGGCCGGTCTTGGATGCCGTGAATCGCAAGGGCATGGGCACCGATGAAAATGCCCTCCTTCTCCAGCACCTGCCGGGCCAGAGCACCGGCAAAGGTGAGAGGCGCCGTAATGCGGCCGGAAAAATGGCCGCCGCCGCGGTAGTCATTGAAGCCGCCGTATTTGACATACCCCGTATAGTCCGCGTGGCCGGGACGCATGTGGTCCTTTAAAATATCATAATCTTTGGAATGCTGATTGCCATTCCTGATTTCCATGGCCAGCGGCGTGCCGGTGGTGTGGTCATTGAAATAGCCCGAAAGGATTTCAAAACTGTCCTTCTCCTTCCGCGGCGTGGCCAGATTCGAACTCCCCGGCGCCCGGCGGGCCATTTCCCGGCGGACCTTATCCCAGTCAATGGAAATCCCCGGCGGAAGCCCGTCGATGACAGCGCCGATGGCGGTGCCATGGGATTCGCCAAAAATGGTGACTTTCAATGTTTCTCCAAATGTATTGCTCATGGTTGTCTCCTGTAATTAAAAGAGGGACGCGGCTGGCGCCATTGGACACGCCTGCGGCGTGAGGGTTGACGGGGCTGCGCCCCGAGGGTTCATAGGGGAAGGTTCTCAGGATTGACCGGCCCTATGGGCCGGAGGGTTCTTAAGTTTGACGGCCTTTCAGGCCGAGGGTTGTGGTATCGCCCTTACGGGCGATGAGTATAAAGTCAGCGTTACGTGCTTGCCTTCCCGCCCTCACAGTCATTCTGAGCGAAGCGAAGAATCTCGGTACACGGCATATTTGAGACAATCGGTGGTAAATACCCATCGACGGGAAGGGCCCGCTGGGCGTAGAGGCGAAAGCTATCAGCTTCCAGCTTCTGGCTGATTCCGGCTTGATGCTTTTGGATTCATCATCAAGATATGTATCTCGGCGTTTTGCCGCCGAAGGCGGCATTTATACTGGCGCCGACAGGCGCCCACCGCAACCCTCACAGCCGCAGGCTGTGTCACCCCTAAGAACCTTCGGGGCGAAAGCCCCGTCAATCTTAAGAACCTTTCCCCTTGCGTCTGGGAATACCAGCAAGCGCCGCTATGCCTCTACTACCTTCCCTCCCACTTTCCGGAAGTCTTCCCAGAAGCGGGGATAGGATTTCTTTACGCTTTCTGCACCTTCTATGGTAAGGGGGCCCGTCAGTTTCGGGGTAATGGATGCCAGGGCCATGGCTATGCGGTGGTCGTTCCAGGAGGATACGGTGCCGCCGGAAAGGACGGGTTTTCCGCGGATCACGAGGCCCTCCGGCTTTTCTTCCACCTCTGCCCCCAGTTTGGTGAGTTCCACCGCCATGGCATGGAGGCGGTCGCATTCTTTGAGCCTCACCCTGCCGGCGTGGATGATTTCTGTCACTCCTTCGCTCACAGCGGCCAGGGCGGCGAAGGCGGGGACCAGGTCGGGCACGTTTTCCGCGTCCATGGTGATGCCGTGGAGGCTGCTTTTTTCTGCCAGAAGGCGGCCTTCTTTCTTTTCTATATGGCCGCCCATGTCTTTCAGAAGGGTGACAATGGCCCGGTCTCCCTGAAGGGAGGTGTCCGACAGGCCGGTAAGGGCTATGGTGCCGCCGGAAAGGGCGGCGGTGAGCCAGAAGGCAGCCTGGGAGTAGTCACCTTCTACGGCAAAGGTGCCGGTTTTGTAGTGCTGCCGTCCCGGGATTTCATACAGTCCCTCTTCTTTTTCATGGATGGTGATGCCGTGGCGGGCAAGGGTATCCAGGGTCATGTCCACATAGCTTTTGGACTCCAGAGGCGTGGTGCTTCGAAGGGTGGAGTCTTCATCTGCTAGAGGCAGGGCGAAGAGAAGGCCCGTGAAGAACTGGGAGCTCACGTCACCGGGGAGCTCATAGGCGCCGCCCGGAAGGGTGCCCTGCACTTCCAGGGGCAAGCCGCCTTCGGTATGGTAGGAAATCTGTTTCCTGTCAAACATATCATAGTAGGGCGTCAGGGGCCGCTCCGACAGCCGTCCGCGGCCGGTGTAGACCACATGGTTTCCCGAGGAAAGACCCAGGGGAATTAGGAAGCGGAGGGTGGAGCCCGATTCGCCGGCATCGGCATGAAGTAGGCCTTCCTGCTTCGCAAGCCCTCCCCGAATGGAAAGGGTTATGCCATTCTTTCCCTCTTTTTTCTCAATGGCTGCGCCAAAGAGGGAGAGGATGCGCACCGTAGCTTCGATATCTTCGGACCAGGTCACACCGGTGACCTCCGTCTCCCCCTTCGCCAGAGCAGCGGCAATGATTTCCCGATGGGTCATGCTTTTGGAGGAAGGCACCCGTAAGGTGCCGGAAAGGGGGGCGGGGCGGATGGTGATGTTCATGAAAACCTCCTTACTCTGTCACAATATACCGGGAAAGTTCATCGGTGGAAATGGTGAGAAGCTCGGCTTCCCCGATTTTCTTCAGCACCACTAGGGTAATTTTCTTTCCCCTTCTCTTCTTGTCATGCATAATCTGGGGAATGAGATCCTCTGCCGGCACGCCGATGGATGTGGGCAGGGACAGTTTATGAAGCACCCGGATGAGACGGCTGGCGGTGCCTTTTTCCGTAAGGCCCATCTTTTCCGTCTGTTCCGTCAAAAGGCTCATGCCGATAGCCACCCCTTCACCGTGGGTGAAGGTGGAATAGTGGAAATACCGTTCCACGGCGTGGCCTATGGTGTGGCCGAAATTGAGGACCTGCCTTTTGCCGGTGTCAAATTCGTCTTCTTCCACCACCCTCGTTTTCTGCAGCACGCTGTGGAGAATGATTTCCTCTATATGCTTTTCCAGATCCTCTTCCGTTTCCAGGGATTCAAAGATTTCAAAAAGTTCCCGATCCCCGATGCATCCGTACTTCACCGCTTCTGCCAGACCGTCGTGCACGTAGCGGGTGGGCAGGGTCTTCAAAAGGTCCGGATCAATGAAAACGCCCTTCGGCTGGTAGAAAGCGCCGGCCAGGTTCTTCCCGCTGGGCAGGTCCACGGCCACCTTGCCGCCTACGGAGCTGTCGATCTGGGCCAGAATGGTGGTAGGGATCTGGAAGAACGGAATGCCCCGCATGTATGTGGCTGCCGCAAAGCCGCCCAGGTCCCCCGGCACGCCGCCGGACAGGGTGACCAGCGCATCGCTGCGGGACATATTGAACTCCGACAGCGCGTCGTATACATCAGAAAGGACCTTCATGTTCTTGCTGGCCTCGCCGGCAGGAATGGCGATGACCCGCACGTCGAAGCCCGCCTCGGTCAGCACCTTCCGGATCCGTTCCCCATAGAGAGGCTCCACATGGTCATCGGTAATGACGGCGATTTTTTCCGCCTTCGTGAGGGCCCGGATTTTTTCGCCCACCCTGTCCAGAAGGCCGCGCTCGATTTCAATTTCATAGGAATCTTTTCCCAAATTCACTTTAACTGTTGCCACGATGCATCATTTCCCTTCTTCTTCTGCCCGCCTCTTCCAGAAAGGCGATAATTTCTTCTTCATCTCCTGCTGCAATGGCCTCCCTCAGGGTAGAGAGGGAAGCGCTGAACCGGTCGATTTCCTCCAGCAGCTTATCTTTGTTGGAAAGGAAAAGGGAGGTCCACAGCTTTCCATTAATATCGGCCACCCTGGTCTCATCCCGAAAGGAGCCGCCGATGAAATACTTCGTTTTCTCCGAATAGGAGCTGCTGTTCATGAGCGCCGTGGCCACCACGTGGGTGAGATCGCTGGTGTAGGCAATGGCCCGGTCATGGTCCTCTGCCGTCACCACCGGCACATGGGCGCAGCCCAGCTCCCTGGCCATGTCCTTCACCAGCTCCAGATGCTCCTTCCTGTTCCAGGGCTCCGGAATGAGCACATAATTGGCACCGTCGAAAATGGCGCCGTCCGACTGGGCCAGCCCGGCGCCCTCCTTTCCGCACATGGGATGGCCGGAAACGAAATCCATGCCCTCCGGCAGAAGAGCAGCCACCTCCTGGGCAAAGCCATTCTTCACGCCCGCAATATCCGTGAGCACCGCCCTTTCATGAAGAAGGGACAAATGCTCTTTGATAAAAGAAAGAGTCCCCCTCTCCGGCGTACAGAAAATGACGATTTCCGCCTTCTTCAAATCCTTCGGATCAATGGAATCAACGATTCCCATGGCCAGCGCCTCTTCCGCCACCTTCTTCGTGCGGTTCAGGCCAATCACCGGATGGCCCAGCTCTTTCAGCCTTCTGGCAAAGGAGCCTCCCATGAGGCCCAGGCCGATGACGGCAATGGGAATCTTTCTAAAGTCACTGTTCATAATGGTTTCCTTTATATGTTTTATATCAGGGCCTCACGGCCCGGGTTTCTGAGGGTTCAGGGGGAAAGGTTCTTAGGATTGACCGGCCCTATGGGCCGGAGGGTTCGTAGGTTTGACGGGGCCTTTGGCCCCGAGGGTTGTGGATTGCCCTTGGCAATGCTTATAAAGTCAGCGTTACGGGATTGGCTCTCTGTGTCATATGGCATAGTAAGCATTCTGGTGATTAGCCGCTACGCGGCTCCCCCTTATCCGGCTACGCCGGACTTTCCCCCATCCGGGGGACAGAATAAACTGCTCTATGCTTTCCTGCAGAGACATGGCCACATGGCTACGCATCCATAGTCCCACCACGAAGTGGGGGGAAGGTGGTGGCGCCAGCCACCAAAGGGGGATTGCATTTCCTCGCCCGCAGGGCGGTTGTATGGTTTTATACAAACTGGCGCCTTCTATAATTTAGAGGCGCCCTACAACAACCCTCGCGCCAAAGGCGCGTCAAACTTAAGCCCCTTAAGAACCTTCGGCCCAGCGGGCCGTCAACCCTCAAGCCCGTCAGGGCTTGTCCCTAGGGCGTCAACCTTCGGGAATACAGCTTCCCGCCGCCAATGCCACACGCCCCCAAATGCCGCAAAAGGCAGAGCTCCCATGAGCCCTGCCTTTTCTCCACTCCGAAAGAACATGCAGGGCTTCTGATTACAATTCCCTTCCCACAATAGGAGCCAGCTGTTTCAGCCGTCCCATGAGGTCATCAAAAGTCTCTGGCGTAATGGACTCCGCTCCATCACACCATGCATGTTCCGGATCATTATGAACTTCACACATAATCCCATCAGCCCCGGCAGCAATGGCCGCCATGGCCATGGCCGGTACCATCTCCCGATGGCCCGTAGCATGGCTGGGGTCTACGATAATAGGCAGATGGCTTCTTTCCTTCACCACTTCCACTGCCGACAGATCCAGCGTATTTCTAGTCGCCTTCTCAAAGGTGCGGATGCCCCGTTCGCAGAGAATCACATTGTGATTTCCTTCGGACATAATGTACTCCGCGCTCATGAGCCATTCCTCAATGGTGGCAGACATGCCCCGCTTCAGAAGCACCGGCACATTCAGACGGCCCACCGCCTTCAAAAGGTCAAAATTCTGCATATTTCTGGCGCCGATCTGGATGATATCCACGCCCTTTTCCAGGAACATGCCGATTTTGTCAGCGCTCATCAGCTCCGTTACCACCGGCATATTTTCCTTATGGGCAGCGGAAATGAGAAGATCCAGACCCTTCTCCCCCAATCCCTGGAAAGAGTAAGGCGAAGTCCTTGGCTTGAAAGCGCCGCCGCGAAGGATAGCTGCTCCCGACGCCTTCACCGCTTTCGCAATGCCGCCGATCTGCTCAGGCGTTTCGATAGAGCAGGGACCGGCCATGACCACCAGCTTCTTCCCGCCGATCTGGACGCCCTTCACATCCACCACCGTATCGGCCGGATGGAAAGCCCGGCTGGCCCGTTTGTAAGGCTCCTGCACCCGCATGACCTTATCCACCCAGGGATTGCTGAGGAAATCCCTTTCATCCAGGGCAGACGTATCCCCCACCAGACCCAGCACCACCTTGCTGGAGCCCTTACTGCGGTCCACCTGGAAACCCCGGTCCCTCATTTCCTGTTCCAGCTGCTCAATCACTGTAAGCGGTGCGTTCTGTTTCATTACAATAATCATGATATTCCTCCTCTGCCTTCTTCAAGGCACCTTCAATTCTCCGGGACCCATGTCCCCTCTCTTCTAACTCCTATCCTTCCATCCTCCATAAAAGAAAAGGACAGGCTCTGATGAGTCTGTCCTTTCATTCTGGAAATATCTTATCTGGAAAGGGAACGGGACTCATCACGGGCGCAGCAAAAGTAACCGAAGCCATAATAATAGCTCCAGCCAAAGACATCATATGCCATTCCTGCGTTCATGGAATCCAGTCTCATCATTCCCTCTCCTTTCGTTAGAAGTTAGCTTAGTATAGGCTCACAAAGCCCCTTTTGTCAAGAGGCAATGGGGCCGGAGAGGCAGAAGAAAGGAAGCAGAAGCCGCCAAAGGTTCTGCCCCCTTTTTGAAAACCTATCAAGAGGAGCATGAGTTCCCCTTTGAATCGCCATCAAGAATCGCAGCGCTCTCAAACATATCCTGTTTACTTAGCCAGCTCCGGAAACAGTTCTTCCAGTTTCATAGCAAGGGTCCCTTTCTCTGCATAAGCCAGAGAGTCGCAGAGGCGAATGTGATGTTCCTTGATGGAAATCGTATCGCTGAAGCCAAGGATGTAGTTCTTGCAGATACGGTAAATGATTTCCGTAGGTGCCAGTCCGTAGACCTGCTTAGCAAAGATGTGGTTCAACCGTTTTTCTTTATCCGGATAGAGCTGTCTCATGCGCGGACTGTTGTAGAGCCGTTTCACGATTTCCGTGATAAACATACCGGACTTCATGTAAAGGTCGGCAAAAGTTTTGGTATCATCGTCAAAACAGCCGGGATTCTCTTTCTCTAAAAGGTCCACCATGTGCTTCACCACTTTTTTCGGCGTGAAAATCAGATTCGTTCTCTGTGCCGGAATGTAGTTGAAAATATCCTCTGTATTCTTATCATCGAAGTAATTGGCCAGCTGTTTTTTCTTGTTCATGAATTCCTTCACAGAATCATTGAAAACCACTTCATCGAAAAGGTGTCCTTCATAATGCTTCTCTTCTCCGGTCTCTTCATCCACATAGTCCATGCCATCTCTGAGCTTACGGAAATCATCCAATGTTATACATTTGCCATCATTGATATTCCTTGTGACATCCTGGAAAACAGCATCCGGCACCATGGTATCGAAGTTGGCCAGAGTGGTATTTTCATCGCCGAAAGCCATGAGAAAGGCGGGAATGGTACGGGCAAAGCCTCTCAGCTTGTCCTTCATCTTATCTTCAAGGGACTGCTTGCTCTTTTCCCGTTTGTCCGTTTCAATTTGCTCCACTACTTTTGGACCTGCATTGCGTACCGCCTCTTTAAGGCCGCTTTGGATATCTTCTTTGAACTGCTTATTCAGGGCGTCTACTTTTTTCTCATAGTCCTTATGGATCTGCTGTTCATCTTTCTCGGTTTTCGCCTCTTTCAGATCCTTATCACGCTTATCCTTCGCCCGATTTGTTTCAATGCGCAGGTTGTCTGCCGCCTTGTTTATCACCGTGTCGGCAGTGATATTGATGGTTCTTTCCAGCTTGTTACGACTGCTTTTAGTGAAATCCTTCTGATAGGTTTCTTTTGCCTTTTCAAGAATCTTTGTGGTAGCCTTATGGGCGATATCCCTGAATTTGTCGGTTATTTCTTTCACTTCATGACTTTCAGAACTGTCAGCCTGGGCAATCACATCGGCATCTGCCGCTTGGACCGCATCCATAATGCTGCTCTCTGCTTCTTTGAAAATCTTGTCGCCAAATAAATCAGCGGACTTACCAATGATATTCTCCTGGGGAATAGACACATTGCCGTCTTCATCAATATCCAGTTGATTTCCCGTATTTTCATCCAGATTGGGAATGGGCTTTGGTTCTTTGAAAGTCTCCAAACTGTTAATAATATCGATAACCTGCTGGGGCGCATGGAAAATATTGCTTACATTCTGGAAAAGGAAATTGGACATAAAGCCCCGCCGCACCACTTCCTGGGATTTGATTTTTCTTGGAATAGACAGCACCTTGGCCGCATCCAGTTCAATCATTTCCCCATTCTCGTCTTCACCTATAACAGGGAAGAAATTAAGCAGTTCCCTGATATTCTTTTTCCTTGTTTCCACATCCCCATGACCGCCTGCCGTTCCTTCATAGAGGTCATTGGCAATCTTGTCAAAGGCAATAAGCGTGCGGGCCGGGTCGAAATCGAAGATATAGGCATTCTGCTTGCGGAACCATTCATGGCCGTTGCTGATGCGGCATGGATTCTGGGCACGGAATGCGGCCTGCATATAAAGGGCTTCACTCTTGATACTGGAAAGCATGAGCACCGCCGTCCACTCAGGGATGGTAACGCCGGTAGTCAGCTGCCCTACAGAAAGGGTAATGGTCTTATCATGATGGGCAATGGCATCTTTTACCCGTTCCAATGCGCTCGCTGTTATTCGTTCATTGTCCTCTTCAGATCGGCCATCTCCTGCAGCCAGGATGATTTCATAGCTTCCGTTACCGAAAACAGGATGATTTTCAAGTTTTCTCTGCAATGCCTTAGCCGATGAAACACGATTCAGAAGCCACAACGTATGACGCAGCTCCCCACGAAGTTCCGGCGTGGAGAACGGATATTTTTCCCCCGTTACAAGAGAGTTCAGAAATTGGTTCACTGCCTCATCATGGATGAAACGGCCCTGTTCATTGGTGGCAAAAAATTCGTTCAGGTCGAAGGCATACTCTGTCGTCTCCCCGTCGATTTCCACACCCTTGCTTACTTCCTCAGTCAGCATTTCAGACATCTGGTAGGTATACATATTCAACCTTGGCAGATTGGCATAGGGGTTTTCACTGCCATCATCAGACTTCCATTCCGCCTTGGCCTTCTGTTCATCGGCATAGGTCCAGTTATAAATGGCATCATCGGTAAACTCACCCTGAGCCAGGGCCTTGAAGGGCGTACCGGACAGATGGAGCGTATACTTCCGGTGAATATGCTCGAAGGCTACATCGGTCTTATAGGTGTCCACCCCTTCATGGGCTTCATCAATCACCAGAATATCCCAGGGAATATCTGCCACTTCCTGCAGCTTATCATAGGGACCGCCAAAGGCCTTGGCCCCCTTCAGGTCCTGCAGAGAAACAAATTCGATGCATTTCGTATTATCATCAATAGAGTGATAATATTCATCTCTGGTAAGTACTCCCGGCTTTTTCTTTAGTACGCTGACTTCTGAAACAAATCGGTAGCCTGACTCTTTTCCCAGGAACTTGCAGTAATCCTCAAACCAGGAGTCCGCAATGGCAGGACGATTCGTTACCACCAGTATGTTGATGAATCCCATGGATTTGCATAAATCATAGACTGTCAGGGTCTTGCCAAAGCGGGGCTTACAGTTGAAAAGGAAACTGCCTCCTTCATGGTGTAGAAAATAATTTCTTGCCTTTTCCACCGCTTCCCTCTGTTCCCGCCTGAGGCTGTAGGGCACCACATGGGCCAGGGAAGGTTTTACCCCCTGGTTCTCCCGAAAATCTTCCAGCAGCCTTTTCGCCCGCGCAGGAGAAATATGGAACCACTCCGGCTTTCTCGTATCTCCGGGCAGCGGCTTCATCCGTTCGATACCGCAGGATGCCAGGTACTGGTGGAAATCGGTGTCGTGAAAAGCATCCCCCGTCACTTCATATACCGCATTTTTCGTCCATTCCAGCTTCACATGGATATTGGCCGTCTGGGTCTGCTGCTTCACCCGGGACGTGGAATCCTGTTCCGACTCCCCGATTTTGCACCACCCGTCATGGTAAGTGACACCGGGCGTGGTGTAGCAGTAAATAATAGGAACTACCTTTTTGAAAGAATTGATTTGAGGGGAAAGCATACTACTTCATCTCCTTTACATGGGATTCAATGAAGTCAATTTCATCAGAGGAAAGGCCATATTTCTTATAGAGCTGGAGGTCAATCTCATGGATAGACTTAGTCCAGTCTATATCAGAATTAGCTGAAAAATCCTGAATTGGAACATATTTCCAGACGCCCTTCTTATTATCCTGAGTCACTTTCAAGATTCCTAGTAAAGCTCTTGCGAATTTAGTTTTTATATATTTTACTTCGTTTTGAGCTTCCTCTTCAGAGTTTAACTTTCCTATACTTATAAATGTTTGTGTATGCCCCTCCCCTGGATAAGCAACTAAAGGCAATGTTAACGATTCACCAAAAGTACCACTTCCATTTGATTTTGGGAAAAGAATCTTATATGCATTTAGGTTTTCATGATTAGCAATATATTTACGCTTAATGTATCGTTTGCATCGCGTATTAACTTTTCTGCCAATTATTTCTATATAATTCTCATTATCCTTTGGCTTGTCAACAAAAAAGACAATACCATCTAACTTATCAAAAATATTTGAAGTTAAATCATAGTCATGTCCTTTACTAATTAATGGTCCTACTTTATTTTTATACTGATATGTCATACTGTGAATTTCAGGATGTTCATCATAAAGCAATTTCGTAAATTTATAACTTTCAGGGGAAAAGACGATGTTACTCATAGAATTAAAATCATTCCTGTTCATTACTTTATGCAGAACCCCATTTAATTCTTTATCTGCTAGAAATATTTCAATAGGATGGAATTTAGCTTGATAATCATGGTATGTAATGGCGACACCGCCACGTATCGGCTTTCCTAATCCAGGGAAAATCTTCATGCTATCTTTTTCATAAGAAAGGACCTTAAAATGAGAACTCTTTAACATCTTCTCATTCCAATCTTTATTTGTTTTACCGGCATTAAACAAAAATCTTGCTGGAGTTATTAGTTCCACTTTGCATGCAATTGCATTGGCAACATCCATCATTTTGTCATAGACCGGCTTATCTGATGTATCCGCCATATCCTGCTGATAGGGCGGATTTCCAATTGCAAAGTCGAAAAATTTCTTTTTACCCATAATTTATCTCCCCTCCTTAAATAATGGAGCTTAATTTCATACCTTCAAAGGCCCAGTACTGTGATCCCTGGTAGGCGCCAGATTTATTTCCCATACCCATGCGTTTGAGAAGCTCTCTGGTCAAAGGAGACAGTCTCCAGCGTTTACCTTCAAACTCTACTTCCTTGTCCGATACGACCTTTGCTGTAATAGAAGGATTCGGATAAAAGTTAATAGTTTCCCCAATGAGCTGCAGTTCCAGGAATGAAAGTCCTCTGGTTTCCTTGATATTATAATTATTGGTTCGTCTCATTTCTTCCGGAATGGGGATGACTTCTGTCAAAAGATAGTTAATAATCCATTTGGCCCGGTTGGTTATAGATGCTTTATTCCATTTCTTTCGATTTGTAATATCGGTCCTTGCTATCTGCAGTCCTGCATTATTCTCATAGACCTGTTTTTTAGCGGAAAAAGGCTTATTTCCCAGTTCCTGGTTATGACGAATAAGTGTTAGATTTCCAATGGTATTCACATATTCCTGATGAACGGCTTCATAGTCCGGTCCCAGTTCCTCTTTCCATGCCTGATTCAGGGTCTGGGGCATAATATGTTCAATCTGGATTTTCTCGTCCCCCGGACGATTTTTGGTCAATTTTTCTTCAATCAAAGAAAGGATAAAACGGCAGGACTGTAAATTGTAGAAATTTGCGGTTTCCAGATATCTTCCCAGTTCGATATCGTTTGGCAGTCTCAACCGGTTTTCCTGATGAGCCAAAATATCAAGCATGGCCTTTTCTTTATCAGGCGCAGTTTCTAACTGGTCCAAATAGTTCACATATAAAGGAAACGATTTATTCTCCGCCTGTACCAGCCCAAGGATACGTCGTCTGATAATATAAGTCTTAAATACGTGGAGAATAGCAGCAATATCTTCATCAGTAAATGCGCCTTCTCTCCAGGCATCCAGCAGGGCCAGCAGGAAGGAATTGGCAGTGGTCACACGCAGGAACTGGATATCCTTTAATTCATAATCAATGCTTGGGTGACCTGTTCTACCTTCAGGCAGAAGGCAGGCATACAGCGAAGCACAGCTGGATAATTTCTTCATTACGGTTTCCGCTTCCAAGCCGATGAAAATTTCCTTAAATATCCTGTACAGTTCCTTAAAGTTGGCTTCTGTTGCTTTTTTATAAGAGGTTTTGTAATGCCACTGCATAAAGTCCCGGATATAATTAGATACCTGGCCCGGTAAAGTTTGTTCAATATGGAGCCAGTACTCTTTGTAAAGTGTTTCCTGCTTTTTTCCATCGAGGCCCAGCAGAAGGTAGTTTCTGACCAGATCCGCCAAAGACAAAGGCTTCCCCAGAGAGTTCATGGATTCAAATACTTCCTGCGGATTCTCCCATTCATTCCGATCAGGTTCCAACTCTATGGAAATGACGCTGAATTTATTTAACCCCAGCTCAATCAAGCGGGTAGGGTCTCCCTCGTTCTGTCCAAACTGGGTGAGACGAGAGATAAAGTATCTGTAATTTTTGTATATAATAGTGGTTCTTTCTTTTTCTGTCAGCGGATTCTGAAGAATCAAGTGGACATAGACAGACCAGTCTGTCTCAACCTGCTTTAATTTGATTTTGTACTCATTGTCTTCATCTTTGGCATTGGTATTTCTCAGATATTTATTATTGATGAAATCTTTTAAGGTCTCATCAGATGCTATATCCCTTACAGCACACAGAAACAGCATGGTGGTGGTAATTCTCTGCTGCCCATCAATAAGGACCAGTTCCTTTGTCTGGCCAAAGGGCCTTTCTGTCTGAAAATAGGTAATGGAACCGAAGAAATGCTCTGTCCTATGCCCATGAGAATTCTTTTCGTAGGTCTTAACCACATCGTCAAAGAATGCTTCGCACTGTTCTGTCGTCCATTCATAATTTCGCTGGTACGGCGGTACAAAAAAGGTCACATCATTATTCGAAAGCATATCCAGTAACTTCATTTCACTCGGAACCATAATCATCTCTCCTTTAACTGGCGATACTCAATAGAGCTGCCATCTCGCCAGTCCTGAATTCTACAGTATGGTGCTTCATCCGTTTCTATTTCATCACTGCCCATCTCAAACAAACTGGGCTCATACATTTCTCCTGGTGGCATACCAAGAGGGACTGTGTCCTGGAAACCATCCATCTGCCATATGTTCCAGGCAATTTTATTGGCTATTTTTTTCAGAAGTCTAATGTCCGGCTCTTTATTCCACCGTTCCTCATAGTAGTCAACAAAAGTCAGTAAAAGATTGATACGGGCAATGAGTAGGCTGTCCCCCTGATATTCAAAGCCATAGGAGGCTTCAAAGGCCCGAATGGCCCATTTCAGCCAGTCATCGCAGGTGTCTGTATTTTCGTTCACAATGCGGAGTTTCCGATCCAGCAGACCGATTCTTCTCTTCGGCGGCTCAATCATGCGCCCCGTGGCCGCATCATAGCGGGATACCAGGAAGGGCCCTTCCCCGCAGGTGATTTCCAGACGCCTTGAGTCTACATACTGCTTCCATGTCCTGCCTTCAGGCATTTCTACTTTTCCCTGTACTACGTCCCAGGTGTGATCACTGTTTTCAATGTTAAAAACATTCTTTCTTCCAAACCAGCTTTCATCGCAGTAATTATTCATGTGGTTGCAGAGCCAGGCAGGAGTAAAAACTTCTGCTTTCTTTCGAGTCCGATCCTGCTGGTCTTCCAGCGTCTTTTCTATGCGGGGCTTGATGAGCTTCGGATAATTCATCAGCTTCGCCGCCTTGATTTCCTGCTTGTCCAAAAAGCCGTCGCCATTTTCCGCATAGGCATCGGTGGCCCATATGATGTTTCTTTTCGTGGTTTTATCCTGCAAAAGAATGGGAAGTACAGCCCGAAGCGGATAAAAAGTAAAATCAATCAGTGTAGACAAAGCAATCTCCTGTCGCAAAAAATATGAAAAGGCTTATTTAAATTTATTATACTACGTGATACAGGTAATGCCTATAAAGCAGGGCCAGTCATAGAAAACTCTCTGTTTCTCTTCCTTATATTCCATTATACTCTCCACGCACGACAGGTTCTGTCCCATTTGATTCCTCCTGCATAATAGCTGAAAAAATAATATATAAAAGAAAGGGGAGCTGGAACCTTCATCCGAAAGCCAGTCCCTCTTTCTTTGTTTCTCTCCGTCCGCATTATATCGAATCACCATACCCTTTTCCCACAGAAAATCGAAAGCTGTCAAAGCCCCCAAACGCACAAAAACTTCCTGAAATCTTCGGATGTCCCAGGCAGGCACCGAAGGATACCTGGTTTTCCGAAATTTCAGGAAGTTTTTCTATTGATTTCTTATATTTTTCAGCCGGCTGAGTAGAGAAGCGGACATTCCGATACCCGGTCATCCCGCTTTCCATGGTTGCGCGCTGGCGGGATCTAGCGGCCGGGGATGGGCTCCCCTCGCCTCTCTGTCCATATAGTCCAAAGGGATACGGTTTCCTCTCATGACCTGTTCCACAGGCCGGCCGCTTTCATCTGGAGGCGCACTTTGTCTTCGGGTATGGAGAAATCGCTGCCGAAGAGTTCGTGGGTCACATATCGGGGTTCTACGCAGTCCACGATGTCCCTGGCGGCGCTGGTGGTGAAGGGGCGGTGCTGGTCTATGGAGATAATGTGGCGGCTGATGATATCCGGTGTCACCGAGGCGGGAATGGTGCCGAGGAGGCTTCTCTGATAGGCGCCAGAGAGGGAGCAGCTGAGGTGGATACCCTGGATGAGGGATTTCATGGAGCCCAGGCGGTTCACTACGCCTTTCACATAGCGGGCTCCGTCTTCTTCTGTGGCAAGGCGGGGGTTCGTATTCATCAGGTGTCCCGTATCCAGCATGATGCCGGTGTTCTTTCCGGGAAGGAGGGAGAAGAAATAGTCCACCTCTTCCGGCTCCAGGGTGTAAAGGCCGGGCCAGAAGATGTTTTCAAAAAGTACTGTCACCGACGGCGGCACTTCTTCCGCCACAGCGCCATACACTTCGGCTGCCGCTTTCAGCACGTCATGGCTGCTGTAGCGGAAGCGGCGGGTCCAGATTTCGTCCAGGGAGCAGTGGGCCACGTGCCATACCAGGTATTCCGGTTTTTCCGCCAGGGCGGCGCGGATATTCCTGCGGATTTTCTCTATCCAATCTTCCACCGTGGTGCCGCCGAAGGTGTCTATCAGGGACTGCTTCGTAGGGAAATCTTTTTCGTAGAAATCCTTTTTTCCCAGATAGAAATCCATCCAGTCCGGCCAATAGGCCAGATGGCAGCCCAGGGTGATCCTGTCCGCCGGATGGAGTGCAGGCTCCGTGCCGTATATGAGGTTTTCTATGCCATCCAGATGGAGCTTCCTCAGGGTCTTTTCTATGTCTTCTTCCCTGTCATAGGGCATCATGTAATGGCTCACTGACTGTTTCATGCTCTGCCTCCCGGTTATCCGATTTCTTTTATTACTATAACACTTGGGATTTATGGGATGTAAGAGGCGACCAGAACAAAAACATCGGCGAAGCTGCCCGTTCCGACGGGAAAACGGGGCCCTTTCGCCCCCTATCGTCTCCTTTCTTCCATGATGTATAATATAGGTAAGTTAAGAGTATTTGAAAGAGGTGCTTCGGATATGGATAAAATTCATATTAACCTTGGTAAGGATTCTTACGACATCCTCATTGATACAGGGCTGGTGCGCAAGGCGGGGCCTGCTATCCGGGATCTGACGGGCGCGGAGAAGGCGGCCATTATTACGGAGGACGGCATTGATAAGCTTTACGGCATGAGTCTGGTGAAGTCTCTGGAGGAGGCGGGGGTCCGCACCCAGATGATCGTAGTGCCTTCCAGTGAAAAATCCCGGACCCTGCAGGTGGTGCGCCGGGTGTACGGGGCTCTGGTGGATTTCGGCCTGGGTTCCAGCGATACCTTAATCGCCCTGGGCGGACGCGTGGTGGGCGATATCACCGGCTTTACGGCGGCCACCTACCACCGGGGGATTTCCTATGTCCAGTTCCCCACGTCCGTGCTGTCCCAGATCGGCAGTTCCATCGGCGGCAAGGTGACCCTGGATCTGGATATCCCGGCAGGGAAGAATGTGGTGGGCACTTTCTACCAGCCTAAGGCAGTATTCGTTGACCCGGGCATGGCAAAAACCCTGCCCCGCCGTTATTTCCACAACGGCCTGGGGGAAGCGGTGAAACTGGGCTGCGTGGCAGACAAGGCGCTGTTTGAGCTTTTTGAACAGGTGTCGTCGGACATGGATATTTACCGGGTGCTTCCGGAAATCATCCGCCGCTGCTGCGCCATCAAGGCTCATTATGTGGAAATCGATCCTTTCTCCAAGGGAGAGCGGCGCATCCTCGATTTCGGCCACACCATCGGCGGTGCCATCGAACGGTGCCTTCGGTATAATGATGCGGAAATCACCCACGGCGAGGCTACAGCCATCGGTATGTACCTCATTACCCGCCGTTCGGAGCTGGAGGGCCTCACCAAACGAGGCACCACGTCCCGGCTGGAGTATGTGCTGAAGTCCCTGTCCCTGCCTGTCAGCACCACGGTGCCCTATGATATCCTCTATGAGGCTGTAAAGCATGACAAGAAAATCAAGGGCGATGTAATCCAGATCACCCTGATTAAGGAAATCGGGAAAGGGTTCCTCTATACCCTTCCGGTAAAGGAAATCGGACAGTTCCTGAAGAGCTGACGGGCGCGAGGGTTCATTGGACACACCTGCGGTGTGAAGGTTCTTAAGATGGATGGGCCTTCGGCCCAAGGGTTCTTAAGTTTGACGGGGCCTTTGGCCCCGAGGGTTGTGGTGGCGGCTTCGCCGCAGTTTTATAAAAAAGGGGCGCGGCTGACGCCGCGGGTTGTGTAGAAGGGTTGTGAAGGGAAAGGTTCTTAGGATTGACCGGCCCTTGGCCGGAGGGTTCGTAAGTTTGACGGGGCCTTTGGCCCCGAGGGTTGTGGATTGCCCTTGGCAATGCTTATAAAGTCAGCGTTACGGGATTTACTTTTCTGTGTCATAGGGCTTGAAAAGCATTACGTCGATCAGCCACCTTCGGTGGCATTTCCCCCCTTTGGTGCCTTACGGCACCAAAGGGGGAAATGCTGCAGTAGTACATGAAGCATATGACCCCCCTGTTTTTCTCTTCATATCTCTCGTTTCCCCTTGAGGGGAATGCCCGCGCAGCGGGAAAGGGTGTACGGGGCAGAGCAACGATGTGATACTCTATCGCTATCCTGACCGCCAATCGGCGGCCCCCTGAGCGAAGCGATGCAACCTTTCTACACAACCCTTGGCACCGAGGGCCAGAGGCCCGATGGATGCCATATGCCCCTCTGCGCCGCAGGCGCAGGCCCCTACGGGAATACTGGAAAGCACCGTCCCAATCCCGACCGCGCCGAAGGCGCTTGAACCCTCAAACTCTATTTATGCATATAAAAAACCGGCACATTTCGTGTCGGTTTTTTGATTGCCTCTTTGATTGTCCTTATTTCAGAACGGAAGGCAGCCAGGTGGCAATGCCGGGGACGAAGCAGAGGAGGGCGATTTCCAGGACCATAATCACTGCAAAAGGCGCGGCCCCTACGATGATGTCCTGAATGGAGCTGTCTTCGCTGATGCCTTTGATGACGAAGAGGTTCATGCCTACCGGCGGTGTGATGAGGGCCAGTTCCATGTTGATCAGGAGCACTACGTTGAACCAGATGGGGTCAAAGCCCAGGGCTTTGATAATTGGGTAGAGCATAGGCAGGGTGATGAGAATGATGGAAACGGTTTCCAGCACGCAGCCCAGAATCAAAAGGACGATGTTGATGCCGATGAGGACGATCCATTTGTTTAAGTGTCCTTCGGTAACCAGGGACATCAGGGCCTGGGGTACCTGGAGCACGGTCAGGATGTAGCCGAAGAGCATGGCGCCTACCATGATGGCAAAAATCATGCAGGATGTTTTGATGGTAGCGCGGAGGATGGCCGGCATGTCTTCGATGGTTATGCTGTGGTAAATGAAGAAGGTAATGATGAGGGCGTACACCGTACCTACGGCAGCGGCTTCGGTGGGGGTGAAGATGCCGGTGTAGATGCCGCCGATAATGATGACCGGCAGGAGGAGGCCCCAGATGTTTTCCCGAAGGGATTTCATCTTGGCTTCATGGGAGGCCCTTTCTTCCCGGGGTTTGTTCCAGGAAGCAAAGACGATGTAGGCCACGAAGGCCAGGGTGAGAAGGGCGCCGGGCACTACGCCGGACATGAAGAGCTTGCCCACCGATTCATCGGTAATGGTGCCGTAGAGAATCATGGGGATGGACGGCGGAATGAGGATGCCCAGGGTGCCGCCGGCAGCTACGGAGCCTACCACCAGTCTCCGGTCATAGCCCCGTTTGAGCATTTCCGGAATGGCCATGGCGCCAATGGTGACGGCGGTAGCCACAGAGGAGCCGGAAATGGCGGCGAAAATGGCGCAGGCAAAGATGGTGGCAATGCCCAGGCCGCCGGGAAGGTGGCCCATCCATTTGCTGCCCAGGTCGAAGAGCCCGCTGCCCACCCGGCCGGTGAGCATGATCTGGCTCATGAGGATGTAAAGGGGCACTGACGTCAGTACGTAGGAGTTCAGTGTCTTAAAGGCAATCACCGGTACCTGGGAAAGGGTGGACATATCCACGAACTGGATAATACCCAGAATGCCTGCCAGGGACAGGGTGAAGGCCACAGGCATGCCGATGATGAGGAGGGCAATGATAAACAGTGCGAAACCTGCCAGAACCATTTATTTTCCCTCCTTTTCTTCTTTAAAGAAATCACCCAGAAGATGGTTGATGATTTCCAGAAACAGCAGTACGAAGCCTATGACCATGAAGGTCTGGGGAATCCACATAGGTACCCGGAGCAGGGAGGGAGAAACCACTCCCATGGCCTGGCTCATGAGCATGTAATTGGTGGATTCCGTCATGCATACATACACAGCGAAAAGGGAAAGAATGGATGTGACAATGTCCAGTCCCCGCTGCAGGGGTCTGGGGAAACGACTGTAGAGAAAATCAACGGTAATATGCCCGTTCTTCCTCATGGTGTAGGCCATGCCGAAGAAGCCGGCCAGCACCAGAAGGTAGGTGGAAATTTCCATGACCCACACCGTGGGACTGTGGAAAATACTGCGGGCAATGATTTCATAGCAGATCATGAAGGCTGTCAATAAAATGGCAAGCCCTGCAATGGCTGCGGCAAAATTGGTGATATAACCGAGAATGCGGTCATATATATGATAAATAGAACGCACAGGACAGCCCTCCTTTGTGAAATAATTTATTAGTGAGCTAGTGAGCTAGTGGGCTAGTGGGCTAGTGAAATAGTGGGACATAAAAGGTTCTTAAGATGGATGGGCCCAGGGGGCCGCTCCGCGGCCCGGGTTCAAAGGGTTCAGAGGGTTCGGCCTGCCTTTGGCAGGCTGGTTCAAAGGGTGGTGGTATCGCCCTTTGGGCGATGAGTATAAAGTCAGCGTTACGGGATTTGGCTTTCTGTGTCATATGGCATGATAAGCATTACGTCGATCAGCCACCTCCGGTGGCTTTCCCCCCTTTGGTGCCTTACGGCACCACCTTCCCCCCGCTGAGCGGTGGGACAATAAAGATCCGCAAAGCAATCCTTTCATAAGCAGCTCACAGCATAACGGAGCTTTATAGTGCCCCCTCATAGAGGGGGAAAGGTGGTGGCGCCAGCCACCAAAGGGGGAATTGCATTTCCTCGCCCGTCAGGGCGGTTGGCCTGTTTTCCGACGTCCGCAGGGCGGTTGTAAAGGTTTTTTTATAAGAGGGCGCCATCTATAAATTAGAGGCGCCACCACAACCCTCGCGCCAAAGGCGCGTCAAACTTAAGCCCCTTAAGAACCCTCGGCCCAGCGGGCCGTCAACCTTCACGCCCGACAGGGCGTGTCACCTCAGTCCTTCGCAGCAGCGCTGGCTTTCAGGCAGTCATCTACCAGCTGCTTACCGAAGTCGCCCTGTTCCTGTTCGAACTTGGCCACTACCGGAGCGGTAGCTTCCTGCCAGAGGTGGATTTCATCCTTCGGAATTACATAGACATCCATACCCTTGTCAGAGAGTTCTTTCAGGCAGCGTTCGTCTTCTGCCTTGGTTTCCTTGCGGATTTCATCCTGGATTTCTTTGGCGGTGTCGGTGATGATCTTCTGCTGTTCCGGTGTCAGTTTCTTCCAGGAGTTGTCGTTCATGGATACCAGGAATTCTACGTAGGAGTTGTTGGTCACAGTGAGGTACTTGGCCACTTCGTAGATCTTACGGGACAGGATAGCGGTCTGGCCGGAGGACTGGCCGTCGATGGTGCCGTTCTTGATGGCCATGTATACTTCCGAGGAGCTCATGGTCGTAGGGGATGCGCCGAGAGCCTGGATGATGTCGGCGGAGGTTTCAGAGTAGGAACGGATCTTCATGCCCTGGAAATCTTCCGGTTTTTCGATTTTCTTCACGTTGTTGCAGAACTGTACGTAGCCGTAGTCTGCCCAGATCAGCGGATGAACGCCTTTCTTTTCCATTTCCTGGTTCAGTGCCTTGCCCAGGTCTCCATCCAGTGCATTATCCACGGCGGAATAGGAGGTGAGGACGAAAGGCATATCCAGTACTTTCAGTGCCGGCACTACCATGGACCAGCGGGCAGTGGAGTTCATGCCGATATCCAGGCCGCCGCTCATGAGGGCGTCGTTCATGTTCTGGTCGTTATACAGCTGGCCTGCCGGATAGACTTTGATGTCGATCTGGCCCTTGGATCTTTCGTTTACTTCTTTCGCAAATTTTTCAACGCTCTTAGACAAATGATGTTCTGCAGGGAGCTGGTACGCCAGCTTCAATTCCACTTTCTGTCCATTGCCGGATGCAGCGGCCTGTTTCTGATCGCCGCCGGACATACCGCAGCCTGTCATCACGCCTGCAATGGCAAGGGCTGCTAAACCTGCTAAAACTACCTTATGACTTCTCTTAAACATACCCATAGTGAAATCCTCCTTTAATAAAAATCATTTGTGTTCCCCATTTCAAATCAAGCTGTACCAGCCTGCCAAACTACAAAAAACGCCCTGATTGATTAAAATCAACCAGGGCGTCACATCTACGCGGTACCACCTCGCACTATACTCATGCGGCTTTGTAACGGTGCCAAACGCCATATCTTACTCTGTTCAGATACAGGACTTGCGGACGACTCTGTGAGGACCTCCTGCTGCCTTCCACCCTGCGGCAGCTCTCTGTAAGAAAGCCGGTTCACTCGCTTCCGTTCCTTGTCTTTCATGCACAAGTGTGCTGTGAAGCTTTATTCAAAATTGAAGTTGGAAATAGTATACATGGACTCTACCGGTTTGTAAAGGGGAAATTGAAGAAATTTCGCCCCTTTTTTCGCTATCTGAAACCACCTGCTAATCAGTGATTTAATTTCTCCAGATCCATCATGGCCTTGTACACCATATCAAAAGTAATGTCATAGGGCTTCACCCGCATATCCTTGGTGTGAAGGCAGTTCTGCACCAGTTCGTCCGGATGGGCCGGGTCGATGCCGATATCTGCCAGGCAGTGGGGCAGGTCGATGGACTTGGCGAAATTATAAATCTTATCCCTTTCCTCCAGCTGTCCGTCCATGGTGAGCATCACCTGAAGGCCGTAATTCACCACGGCGCCATGGAGGTGATTTCCCTTATGGGGCGTCCTTGTATGGCTGTTGTAAATGGCATGGGCCAGGGAGGAATCCAGGTCATCCTCAATGCACACAGAGGCCATGCCCGGTGCCACAATGATGGAAAGAATGGCCGGTTCCAGGGCGTCATTCACTTCCTGCCGGTCCACTGCCGCCAGCGCTTCCTTGCCGTATTTCAAAATCCCCGGTGCCACATTCTGGGCATTCCGCACCCCTGTCTGCTGCACCCAGGTCAGATCCATGCCCCGGGCAGAGAAGGGAACTTCATACTGCTTGGCCAGGGCATCGCCCAGTCCGGCCCAGAAATATTCCCGGGGCGAGTGGGCAATAATTTCTGTATTGATAAACGTATGGTAGGCATTGCGGTCCCGGTAAATGGAACCCCGGAAGCTGTGATCCGGATTGTACATAATGCACACCGCCGTCACGGAAGCGCAGTTCGATGCCAGCGTGGGGAACGTGAAGAGAGGCTTCTTCAGAAGATGGGACGCCCACTTGGACGTATCCACCGCCCGTCCGCCGCCTACCGCAAAAATCATATCCGCCTTCTGGATTTCCGGAATCTTCGTCAGGGCCTCGGCATTCTCAAAAGTGGCATCATCGCCGTAAAGAAAAGATCCCGTGATTTCGATGGTCCCCTCGCAGGCCTTCCGGATCAGCGGTTCCGCTGCAGCCCTGGACTTATTGCCTCCCACAATCACCGCCGTCTTCCCGTACTCACGGCAGATACCGGGAATGGCGTCATAGGCATCGGTGCCGATAGTGAAATGGGGGAAAAATGTACTTTTCATAAGAAACTCCTTTTGACCATAACCATATATTGACCATAACATGTAAAAGAATATCAGTCTATCATTGCTTCATTATACTCCCCTTTCCATGAAATGTCAGTGATGAGTGGGACACACCTTCGGCGTGAGGGTTGACGGGGCTTCGCCCCGAGGGTTGTGGCCGCCTGTCGGCGGCGGGTTATGTTCGCTTCGCTCAGGGGGCGACAGCCCTGACGGCTGAGGGTTGTGGTATCGCCCTCTCGGGCGATGCTTATAAAGTCAGCGTTACGGGATTAGCCTTCTATGTCATAGGCATGATAAGCATTACGTCGATCAGCCACCTCCGGTGGCTTTCCCCCCTTTGGTGCCTTACGGCACCACCTTCCCGCCCCGCTGGGAAGCGTGTCACACGATTCTCAGGTCGCTTTGCTCCCTTACGAATCGTGTTCCCTTGCCACCGCTGAGCGGTGGGACAATAAAGATCCGCAAAGCAATCCTTTCATAAGCAGCTCACAGCATAACGGAGCTTTATAGTGCCCCCTCATAGAGGGGGAAAGGTGGTAGCGCCAGCCACCAAAGGGGGAATGCATTTCCAACACCCGCAGGGCGATTGTATGGTTTTCGCCGCCAAAGGCGGTATAAAAAATGGCGCCGAAGGCGCCGTA
>ENA-UOJC01001924-UOJC01001924.1-human-gut-metagenome-genome-assembly--contig:-C104-NODE-1924-length-24781-cov-10.098156_pt1 | contig 24781 bp, 22 predicted proteins | sample MGYA00242339_ERZ723886 | MGnify/ENA metagenome assembly ERZ723886 | reverse complement strand
GTCTCTTCCGTGTTTGTCAAAGGGGCAAAATCGGCATTAACCGACAGCCCCTTTTCATCTTATTGAGAAATTATTCATTTGACATCCAGAGGGTTTGGATGTATTATAACAGTGTTATATAACAATGTTACATGGAGGCTAAGGATGAGTGAAAAAGATCAAAGTACACTTGAAAATATTCATGAAGCGGGGAAGAGGGAGTTCTTGGCTAAAGGTTTTCGGGCGGCTTCGCTTCGGAGTATTGTCAGGGAAGCCGGCGTGACGACTGGAGCATTTTATGGATATTATAAGAGTAAAGAAGAGTTATTTGACAAGTTGGCCGGAGAGCAGGCAAGGGCAATACAAGCACGTTATATGCAGGCTCATGCGGATTTTGCAAGGTTATCATCGGAACAACAGCGGGCGGATATGTCTTCTATATCTTATGAGTGTATGGATTGGATGGTGGATTATGTCTATGACAACCTGGATGCTTTTAAGCTGCTCATCTGCTGTTCTGAAGGTACGAAGTATGAGGATCTGATTCATGAGATGGTGGAAATTGAAGTGGAAAGTACACGGTGTTTTATTCAAAATCTCAGGAATCTTGGTCAGGAAGTACCGGAGGTGGATCCCCAGTTGGAACATATTTTAGCCAGCGGAATGTTGACTGCGTTTTTTGAAATGGTGGTTCATGACATGACAAAGAGCCAGGCGGTGAATTATGTCCGTGAATTGCGGGAGTTTTACACGGCAGGCTGGGGAAAAATCATGGGATTATAAAAGCCTCGAATTGTGCCGCATTAAATGCGGCATAAGTTTTTATCAACAGTTAGTTTAAGCTAATTATCAACAAAGAAGAGGAGAAATTGAGTTGAGGAAGACAACAAACTTATCCAGGCTCATGGAGTATGCCGGGAAACACAGATATCTTACCTATACTTCATGGATATTATCGGCGTTGAGTGCGTTAATGGCGCTGGTTCCTTTCTGGTATATCTGGAAGATTATTAAGGAAGTGCTTGAGGTGGCGCCGGATTTTGAAAGAGCTGAGAATTTGGTACATAATGGATGGATGGCAGTACTCATAGCGGTTTTAGCTGTATTGGTTTATATATGTGGTCTGATGTGTTCCCATATAGCGGCTTTCCGGGTGGCAACGAATTTAAGGAAAACGGCTTTGCATCATATAGTGAAACTGCCGTTGGGTTTTGTGGATAGCTTTGGAAGCGGACGACTGCGTAAGATTGTCAATGAGTCCAGTGCGGCTACAGAAAACTATCTGGCGCACCAGCTTCCGGATAAAGCAGGTGCTATAGCAACTCCGATAGGGTTGTTGGTGCTTCTTTTGGTATTTGACTGGAGGTTGGGAATTTTAAGTCTGATTCCGGTATTTTTAGGCTTCTTGATTATGATGAGTATGACTGGGGCAAAAATGCAGAAAAAAATGCAGGAATATCAAAATTCTCTGGAGGACATGTCTAATGAGGCGGTGGAGTATGTTCGTGGAATTCCAGTAGTAAAAACTTTTGGCCAGACAGTGTTTTCCTTTAAGAAATTTAAGGATTCCATTGACAGTTATGGCCGCTGGGTCATTGACTATACGAAGGACCTTCGGATGCCGATGTTGTTCTATACGGCGGCCATTAATGGTGTATTTGTCTTTTTGATTGCCGCAGGTATTGTATTTACCCAAAATGGCGTGACCAGCGAATTTTTATTGAATCTGTTATTTTATATTATTATTACCCCTGTAATTTCTGTGACCTTGACAAAAATCATGTTTCAGAGTGAAAATGCCATGATCGTGGATGATGCGCTGAAACGGATCGACAGTGTATTAAAACTTGAACTTTTGTCGGAAACAGAAGATTCCGAACATCCGGTAAACAGTTCTATTGAACTTCAGAATGTAAGCTACAGTTATGACGGAGAGAAAAATGCACTGGAAAATATTTCTCTGCGCATAGAAGCAGGAGAAACAGCCGCCTTTGTCGGACCTTCCGGCGGCGGCAAATCCACCCTTGCCAGTATAATTTCCCGGTTCTTTGATCCCCAGTCAGGGCGGGTACTCATAGGAGGCGTAGATGTCCGGAATATTGGCAAGGAAGAGCTGATGAACAAGGTTTCCTTTGTATTTCAGAATAGTAAATTAATTAAGACTTCGATTTTGGAAAATGTCCGTCTTGGTAAGTCGGAAGCAAGCCGTGAAGAAGTTATGAAGGCTTTGAAAAATGCACAGTGCATGGATATTATTGAAAAACTTCCGCAGGGCGTGGATACTGTCGTTGGCACAAAGGGCGTTTATCTTTCAGGCGGAGAACAACAGCGAATCGCCATTGCAAGAGTTATGCTTAAAAATACGCCGATTATTATTCTTGACGAGGCCACGGCCTTTGCGGACCCGGATAATGAAATCCGCGTCCAGCAGGCCTTTAATCAACTTTCAAAGGGAAAAACGGTCATTATGATTGCCCATCGGCTGTCTACTGTGGTCAATGCGGATAAAATATTTGTTCTCAAAGAGGGACATATTGTAGAACAGGGAACTTGTAGGGAACTGGAAGAAAAGCAGGGATTATTTGCCTGGATGTGGAAAAATTATCAGACTTCGGTACAGTGGGAGGTCAAAAAGGAGGCGTGATATAGATGGTAAAGATGTTGCAGAAAAAATATGCTTTGTCTGAACAGGGAGCAAAAGATTTAATCAAAGGCTGTATTGCCTGCATGTGTCAAAACTTGTCTTTTATGTTTCCTGTCGGACTTTTATATAATCTTTTCGGTGATTTGATGGACGGCGGTGTTCCGTCGGAAAAAGTTTCATTTTATATTGTTGGTTGTGTTCTCTGTGTTGGCTTGATCCTTCTGACTACCTGGTTTCAGTACAATTCAACCTATTTTGCCACATATGTCGAAAGTGGTGTCCGGAGAATCACCCTGGCTGAGCAGCTTCGTAAGATTCCATTATCCTTTTTTGGAAAGAGGGATTTAGCAGACCTGACCAGTGCCATTATGGCTGACTGTACTTTTTTGGAAACGGCTTTTTCCCATTTCATTCCTGAACTGGCCGGTTCTATGATATCCACAGTGATTGTGGCCATCAGCCTTTTCACCTTTGACTGGCGTATGGCCCTGGCAGCTTTGTGGGTACTTCCGGTGGCTTTTGCCATTGTATGGCTTTCGGCAAAAGTTCAGGAACGGCTGAATGCAAAGGCTATGGATGCAAAGATGGCCTGCGCTGATGGAATTCAGGAGTGTATAGAGACTGTGCGGGATTTGAAGGCCAGTAATGCGGTAGAAGATTATCTGAAAGGATTGGATAAAAAGATTGAGGCGGTGGAACACAGGGCAATCATCACTGAATTCGGAACGGCAGCCTTTGTTGTATCTGCATCACTTATCCTGAAGCTGGGTATTGCCACGGTGGCTTTGGCCGGTTCGTTTTTTCTGATTCAGGGAAGTTTGGATGCTTTAACGTTTTTTATGTACCTGCTTGTCGTATCTCGTCTCTATGATCCGCTTCAGGGGGCGCTTCAAAATCTGGCGGCGATTATCAGTGCCCGGACAAATATCGGGCGTATGAAAGAAATTCTGGATTGTCCGATACAGAGCGGCGAAACAAAACTTTCCAATAAAGGTTATGATATTGTGTTTGATCACGTAGGTTTTGCATATAACAGCGGAGAAACCGTTCTGAAAGACGTTTCCTTTACAGCAAAACAGGGTGAGGTAACGGCTTTGGTCGGACCTTCCGGCGGAGGAAAGACAACCGTGTCCCGTCTGGCATCCAGATTCTGGGATATTAACAAAGGAAAAATCACAGTGGGCGGTATGGATATATCCAAAATCGATCCGGAAACATTACTCTCCCTTTATTCGATTGTATTTCAGGACGTAACGCTTTTTGATAATACGATCATGGAAAATATCCGTCTCGGCAGAAAGGATGCTGCGGATGAGGAAGTGATTGCCGCCGCCCGTCTGGCCAATTGTGACGAATTTGCGGAAAAGCTTCCGGAAGGATGGAACAGCCGTATCGGAGAAAATGGTTCCAATCTTTCCGGCGGAGAACGGCAGCGGATTTCCATTGCCCGGGCTTTTCTTAAAAATGCACCGATTATTTTGCTGGATGAAGCGACAGCCTCACTTGATGTGGAAAATGAAACACTGATTCAAACAGCTCTATCAAGGCTGATTCAGGATAAAACCGTTCTTGTCATTGCTCATCGTATGCGTACCGTGGCTGGGGCAGATAAGATTATAGTTTTGGCTGATGGCCAGGTGGCTGAGCAGGGAGCTCCGGAGAAACTTTATAAGAAGAACGGTATTTATACCCATATGACAAAACTTCAGACTGAAAGCCAGAATTGGGTTATTGGTAATATTTCTTGACAATACAGCTTCAATTTAATATAATAAAAAAGTAAAAATCAGCGGAGGACGATGGTGTCAAAGATGCGTTTGATGACCTTGTGTTCCGCTTTTTTAAATCATTTTGAGGAGGAATTATAAAATGAAAAAACCATTGGCATTATTATTATGTTCCGCTATGGTCGTTGGAGCACTTGTTGGATGTGGTTCCAAAAAAGAAGAAACAAAGGCTGCTGAAACGACCGCTGAAACAACAGCAGAAACCGGTGAAAGCAAAGAAGCAGCAGGCAGTGACAAAGAATGGATCATTGCTACAGATACGGTTTTCAAACCTTTCGAATATACCGATGAAAGCGGTAACTTCGTAGGTATTGACGTGGATATTCTTGCAGCAATTGCAGAAGATCAGGGATTTAAGTATGATTTACAGAGCCTTGGTTTTGATGCGGCTGGTATGGCTGTACAGGCTGGACAGGCTGATGCCATCATCGCTGGTGCAACCATCAAACAGGAACGTATTGATTCCGGCTGGATTTTCTCTGAAGGCTACTATAATGCAACACAGACATTCGTCGTTGCAGCAGATAGTGATGTTGCATCCTATGAAGATTTAAGTGGTAAGAATGTTGCCGTAAAACAGGGTACAGCAGGTGCTGATTTTGCTAACAGCCTGAAAGATGAATATGGATTCACAATAACTACATTTGAAGATTCACCATCTATGTATCAGGATGTTGTTCTCGGAAACAGTGTTGCTTGTGTTGAAGATACACCAATCATGGCTGCTAACATTAAGGAAGGCGGACTTGATCTGAAGATTCCGGAAGGTATGGAGAGCGAAGGCGCACCTTATGGTTTCGCAATCATGGACGAAAAGAATCAGGAATTACTGGATATGTTCAATACCGGTCTTGCCAACATTAAAGAAAACGGTAAATACGATGAGATTATCGCAAAATATTTAGGTGAATAATTATTCGTAAATTGAATACTTGATATGTTAAAGGAAACGCCGGAGATTCTAAAAGAGTTTTCGGCGTTCTTGTTTTTTCTCTATCAATATGATAAAATTATAACTATTCAGTAAATAAATATATACAGAAGGAGAAGTGCGAATGGGTGCGATACTTAATACTTATTTCAGCATGTTGTTGAAATCCCTCGGAAATACAATGCTGCTGACATTGCTGGCATTGATTTTTGCTTTGGTCATCGGTTTGATTTTTGCCTTGATGAACGTTGGCAAAAACAGAGTATTTAATCTGATAGGTACGATTTATGTGGATGCGGTACGAGGGGTGCCTTTAATTGTTTTGGCATATTTTATTTATTTTGGTATACCTCAGGGAATGAAATCTCTGGGATTTACGGATTTCAGATTGACGGCTTTGCAGGCTGGTGTTGCCGCGCTGGCGATGAACTGCGGTGCCTATATGGCGGAGATTATCCGTGCTGGTATTGAAAGTGTTGACAAAGGCCAGATGGAGGCTGCCCGGAGTCTGGGACTTCCGTATGGAACAAGTATGCGGAGGGTCGTTCTTCCTCAGGCGATTCGCACGATGATTCCTTCCATTATCAATCAGTTTATCATTACATTGAAAGATACATCCATTCTTTCTGCGATTGGTTTTCCGGAACTTACCAATACAGGTAAGACGGTGGCCAGCAATACGATGGCTCTGATACAGACATGGGCTGTGATTGCCCTCTTCTATTTGGTCGTTATTACATTACTCAGTAAACTGGCCAAGTATATGGAAAGGAGGATAAAACGTGGAACAGAAGAATACTAAAGTTCATGTAGCAAATCTGAAAAAAAGTTTCGGAAAGCTGGAAGTTTTAAAAGATATCAGTATGGATATCACTGAGGGCGAAGTTGTCGTTCTCCTGGGACCTTCCGGAAGTGGTAAATCCACCTTCCTCCGTTGTCTGAACCAGCTTGAGGTGGCAACGGACGGTACGATCATTGTTGATGGCTTTAATGTGACAGACAAGCATGTAGATATTAATAAAGTCCGTGAAAATATTGGTATGGTGTTCCAGCATTTCAATTTGTTCCCGCATATGTCGGTCATTGAAAATATCATGCTGGCGCCGGTGGAATTGAAAAAAATGACGAAGGATGAAGCCAGAGAGAAAGGTATGCAGCTTCTCAGACGTGTTGGTATGGAAGCGAAAGCAGATGTCTATCCGCCGCAGCTTTCCGGTGGTCAGAAACAGCGAGTGGCTATTGCCAGAGCTTTGGCTATGAATCCGGATATCATGCTTTTTGATGAACCGACCTCTGCATTGGACCCGGAGATGGTTGGTGAAGTTCTGGAGGTTATGAAAGAATTGGCCCGGGGCGGTATGACTATGGTGGTCGTTACCCATGAGATTGGTTTTGCCAGAGAGGTCGCAAACCGTATCGTTTTTATGGACGGCGGCTATATTGTGGAGCAGGGAACACCGGAAGAAGTTCTCAAAAATCCAAAAGAAGCAAGAACTATTGATTTCCTGAATAAAGTTTTATAAGCCGAGGGGGAAAGTCTTTATGAGGAAAATTATTACGATCAGCCGTGAATTTGGAGCTTATGGCGGAACGATTGGTCTGAAAGTTGCAAAAAAGTTGGGTTATGAGTTTTACAATAAAGAGATCATTCTGCAGGCTGCCAAATATTCCAATGTGGATATGGACAGCTTACAAAAATGGGATGAAAAAGTGCCGATTAATTTTGGCTTTGCCCAGAGCTTATTTGACTTTTATAATAAACCTTTAAATGAAAAGCTTTTTGCGGCACAAAAAAGGGTAATCCGGGAGATCGGTGAAAAAGGCAATTGCGTCATTGTCGGAAGAAATGCCAATTCCATTCTGAGAGAATTTGATAATGCTCTCCATATTTTTGTCCATGCGGAACCTTATTTCCGAATTATGCATCTCAAAGAGAAAATGCCGGATTCATCGGAAGCAAAGATTATTGAGCGGATGCGGGCCGTGGACAAGACACGAAGAAAATATTGTTCTTATTATACCAACACAGAGTTTGGTGTAGCTGATTTTTATGATCTCTGTTTGAGTTCGTCCACGTTGGGCGTCGATACCTGTGTGGATATCATTTGCCAGCTGGCAGAGAAATAAATTTATAGAATACAAAAGATAAAACGGTGGAGTCCATGCAATACATGTGATTTCACCGTTTGATTCTTTGGAGCAGAAAGGTATTGGGTAAAGCAGCGATGAAGATTTTAATTATCGAAGATGACGAGGGATTGAATCGGGGATTGTCTTTTACGCTTTCTCAGGAAGGTTACGAGGTGGCGGCTGCAGCTTCGGCCGGAGATGGCCTTGGCCTGTTCGAAAAGGAAAATCCGGGAGATTTCAGAGTCCCCTGTACTGATGCTGACGGCCAGAGATATGGAAGTCGATGAGATTATGGGATTAAAAAGCGGCGCCGATGATTATATGACAAAACCCTTTTCTGTTGCAGTTCTGAAAGCACGTCTGGAAAATCTTCTGCAGAGGAAAGGCAGCAGGAAGGTGAAGAGTGACCGGGAGTCCGGAAAGGCTGTATTGATTTCAGGTTCTATAAGACTGTATCCGGATGGATTGAAGGTTTACAGGGAAGATGAGGTGCTGGATTTAAGTTTAACGGAATTTCGCCTGCTTCAATATTTTATGGAAAATAAAAATCGGGTGCTCTTAAAGGAACAGATTTTAGAGCGGATCTGGGATGATGGCGGTAACTTTGTCGAAGAAAATACTCTTCCGGTCAATATTAGTCGGCTTCGTAAAAAGATTAAAGAAAATCATATACGTACGATTCATGGTATGGGTTATCTCTGGGAGGATAGTCTATGACAGTCAGTGTTTTGGATATATGTCTGGCTGTCGGAATTTTGCTGTGTCTGGCGGCACTGATTACTTGGGCATGCTATTATTTCAGACAGCTAAAGAAAATGGATGCTCTGCTTGAAAATTATAGCCTCTGGCAGTTAAGTGCGGAGGATGTACAGGATATCCAGGAAACCCGGGAATCCAGAATTATCAGCCAGCTTCGTCAGATATTAAGCGATGCGTCGGAGAAGGAGAGTCTGGCAGTTTCGGAGAAGAATCAGGTTATGGAGCTGATTTCTGATCTGTCTCATCAATTAAAGACGCCATTGGCAAATATCGTTATGAATACGGAAATTTTGATGGATGATGGACTGGATGCGGAGAACAGAAAAGATTTTCTGGAGCGTACAAGGGGACAGGCGGAAAAGATGCAGTGGTTGATGGCAAACCTCATCAAAGCTTCCCGATTGGAGAATGGAATTATTGATTTTAAGGCGGAAAATGCGATGATCAAGCCAACACTGGCTTCGGCCATTGGTACTGTCTACGCCCAGGCATCTAAAAAGAATATTGAGATTTTTATGGAAGAATTTCAGGACAGAACCCTATGGCATAATCCAAAGTGGACAGGTGAGGCCATTACTAATATTTTGGAAAATGCTGTAAAATATTCTCCGGAACACAGTCATATACGAATTGGAATTCGGCCGTTAGACATTTATACGTGTATTACTATTGCCGATGAGGGAATGGGGATTTCGGAAGAGGAATATCCGAAAATATTTCAGCGTTTTTATCGAGGTGAACAGGCAGAATCCAATGATGGCAGCGGTTTGGGGCTTTATTTGTCCCAACTGATTCTCCAGAGCGAAAAGGAATATGTAACCGTGTCTTCAAGGCCGGGTGAAGGAAGCTGTTTTTCGGTATTTTTGTTAAATCATGGGTAGGTTCTTACAAAATTGTAAGAACTTACCTTCTTTTTTGTCAATGGGCTGTAAGGTAGGGATGCTAGAATAAAGACCAATCAAATAAGAGGGTATCGCTCATGAAAATATTGGAGACAAAAGATTTAAAAAAATATTATGGGAAAGGCGCTGGCCCAGCTCTGTGATCGTGTCATTCATATTGAGGATGGCCGGATTGTCGGCGATTCTGTCCGGCATGAGAAATAATAATCAGGCGGTCATTCGGAAGATTTCGGGAAAAAGTCTCAAAAATAACCGTATGCGTAATATTTTTGCGATATTGGCGATCATTCTTACGGGAATGCTTTTTACAGCCGTATTTTCTCTGTGCGGCGGAATGATCCAGGTGGCTCAGGAGCAGACGATGCGCGAGGTTGGAGGAAAATTTCATGCGGGATTGAAACGGGCGACGGAAGAGCAATATGAAAGGATTTCAGCGGATCCATCGGTCAAGCAGAGCAGTTATAATATTTTTCTTGGCTATGCGGAAAATGTTATGAAACGTCAGGCAGAACTGAGATATATCCCGGATGAAAAGGATTTGGAGGATTATTTTATCATTTTAGAAGAAGGCCGTCTTCCAATGGAAGAAGATGAGGTCGTTGTCGATACCATTGTTATGGATGAATTTCAACTGCCCCATAAGGTCGGTGAAAAGATCCCATTAAGTTTTTATTTCTGTGGTGAATTCATTGAGAAGGAATTTACTGTCAGCGGCTGGTACGAAGGCGATTATGTCAGTCACGCCAGTGAACTGTTTCTTTCCGAAGTATTCTGGCAGGAACTTCGGGGTGAGAGGACGGATGAGGATTTTCTTGATTGGTTTGAGACACATCCAAATGACAGCGGCGTTGGTCAGCGACGGATTAATTTGTTTTTTTCAAATACATCGAAGTTGGAAGAAAAGGTTTGTCAAGTCATTGAGAATGCCGGATACGTGCCGGGCACAGAATTGGATTACGGTGTCAATTGGGCTTATATGCAGAGTCGTTTAGAGTCGGTAGATCCTCTGACCTATGTTTTTTGGGGAGCAGCGGTTCTGGTCATATTGATTACGGGCTATTTGATTATTTATAATATTTTCCAGATTTCTGTCGTATCCGATATCCGATTCTATGGATTGTTGGAGCGGAATGAAAATACAAGACTGAGGCTTGAAATGGTTCTGGATGGGGAAATGCCATTTTCTACCCATTTCTATGGTTACAGCACACCCCTTCTGAAGAATTTGAAAGTTATCGAAGGAACATTGGATATGGAGAAGTTTCAGTCTGGCGACTATATTTTGGCCGGAGATATCATGGGCTGCGGAGAATTTACCAGTGAAGAGCGGGTATACCGCCCGGGGGATAAGATTAAGGTGAGCCGGCGTACAGAGTCCTCTGAGCTGCATGAAGTAAAAGATGAACATGGAGAGACTCTGGATGTGTGGTATGACAATCCGGAGACAAAGGAATATGAAGTTATGGCTGTCGTATCGATCCCATATAGTATGAATTCTCATATGTACCCGGTGAATGGTATGGATCTGGTACTTCCTTTAAAAGAATTCGAAGGCAACCCGTTTGTAAAGCGGCTTGCATGGCGCTTGCTCTGTGTTTTTAATAACATCATCATGTTTTTTGAATATCGTTTTTAGATTTTACCGTTCCTGATCATGATTCCGATTCTTCTTTTTGTCGCGGTTATTGGTCCGTTGGCGGCCTATCATCGCATACAACGAAAGAGTATTGTGGAAAGGTTGAGGGAAGCAGAGCAAAATAGGTGTTGACTTCTTAATCTTACAAGTGTAATATTATAATATATATATCCTACATTTGTAAGATTAAGGAGGTATACACGATGAAAAAGCAATATATTTTAAACTTCTTAGCAGCTATATGGCGGATTTCGGGTTGTATTTTGTTGATTTTAGTATTTGCTGCCGGATGCGGATATAGATTACAGGAAGATAATGAGAAGGACATTTTGGAAGCTGGCTGTGATATCGGAAAATGTTTTCAGCATATTTATACAGCGGCATTGGATGAAGGGACCTTGGAAAATCCGAACACCATGGAAGAAATTCTTAAATGCCTTGGTGACACAGGATACAGTGCTGTGGATGAAGACAATTACTTCAATATGACCCATCCGGAACCGGTGGAAGAATTTTGCCAGAATGTCAGTGAGGGCTATCCGGCCAAAATGCGGCTGATCGTGGTCATGTCTACGGGCAGCTTTCATCTTTATGATTTTTCTTCGGATGGTAATGGTATCGAAATTACAAAATGCGTCGTCAATTGGAATGATGATCAGCCTGAAGCCGGATATAAGGAAAACTTTTCAGTGGTATCCTGGTTGTACACGGATAAAGGCTATTTGTTTTTTGAACGTTCCCTGCCGGAAGGTTATGAAAAAAATATGGCCTATACGGCCATTCGGGTAAAACCTCTGGATTCCCGATGCAGGGAAGCCTGCAGGAATTATATAGCTCCGATAAATTATTATTTAAATAATATGTTTATCTATGACTGGGATGAAACGAACTTTAATGTATTGAATTTTTATGATTTATTCGAGCCTCTGTATCGAATGGCCTATGGCTGCGAATCTCCCTATGGTGTACATACAGCAGATGACCGTTATGAGATTCCGGAAGAGGTATTTGAAACATTGTTTCTGAAATATTTTAATATGGAAAAAGATATACTTCGAAAACGTACGGTCTATCAGGAAGAAAGTCATGTCTATCAATATCGTCCCAGAGGTATACATGATGTGGCACGGATCACGAATATTCCTTATCCGGAAGTAGTGGAATGTGTGCAAAATAACGATGGTACTTTGACTCTGACGGTGGATGCGGTCTGGTCGGAAAAGATGCTGGAACGGGCCTTTTCACATAAAGTTGTGATTCGACCGATGACGGATGGCAGTTTCCGGTATGTATCTAATGAGATGCTGCCTTTGGAAGATTCTGTAGAACCGAACTGGTATACAGAGCGGACAGCCATAAGCATTTTGTCAGAGGAAGAGCGAAACAGATTGATGAACGAAGCACTGGAATTTGCCGTCAATGATGTCGATATATGCAGCAAAGTCGATGAGATGAATGAGGCGCAGTACGAAGAAGCAGTTCAGTTCTATGAGAATTATAAAGAAGGAAAAGACAGTCAGTTGACCTTATATCGGTCTTATAACAACGGAATATTTGGGGCGATTACCTTTACTTATCGGCAAGGGCGGTTACAGACCTATTATGTGGGTGTTCACTGGAACCGGGAAGGAGCCGCGGAAATCTATCAGACAGGGGACGGCAATATTGTCGATTTGAAGCTGACAGAAAAAGGTTATTTCATTTACATGAATGAATCGACAGTCATGCATGGAAGCCTGAGGGAATATTTTCGGCTGAAACCTTTGCCGGAAGGTTGTCAGGAATTGACGGAAAAATATATTTCCGGTTTAAGCTATGTGGATTATGAGCTGCTTTTGTCAAATTGGGATAGCGATAGTATTGGAACATATTTGAATTCTTCTGTGTTTTTAGATGTTTACCGTATGCAGATTGGAGGAACTCCTGAATTAAAAGATGGTAAAATTCCTGCAGAGATTTTCGAATCGGTGATGATGAAAAGCTTTCCAGTGACCGCAGAGCAGCTTCGAAGCGGTTGTGGTTATGATGAAGCGAGTAGGAGCTATTCTTTGGAACGGACTTGTTCCCGACAGTTCGCACCTTTTGGTGAGGTGGTCGGTTATCAGGAAAACGGGGATGGAACGCTGACTCTTTTTGTGGAGGCTGTATGGCCGGATTATAATACGGATTGTGCCTATAAAAATGAAATTGTCATAGAACCTCATGGGGACGGAACCTGTCGTTATTTGTCGAATAAGGTAGAGAAAACGGCAACGGATGGAAAAACTCTGGCGGAGGAAGGCTTTGTTGTCCTGGGAGCCGACGATTATGAAGGCATGGCAAATTATGAAAAAATGGAAGAATTTCTGGAGAAGGCTTCAGGCGGCGCGGTTTGTGAAATCGAAGTTTATGAGGTCCATGCCGATGGCGGTTACTGTAAGCATCGATTTTATTTTGACGGACAAAATATGAGTGTGACAACTTCTATCGTTATATGGGACAGTCAGGGCCCGGTAAGTACGGGGAATTATGAGCATAGGATTAAAACCTGGTCCTATACGGAAAAAGGTTGGCTTTGTTATGTGCTGGATGTACCTGAACCGCCGGAAGTATCGGAAGTGATTCAGAGCAATGTTCTGATGCGGGTACGGCCTATGGATGAGACCTGCAAAGATTTTACAAAACGATGGCTTGTTCCTGTGGGTTATCAGCGAAATAATTTGTTCAGTACCGAGTGGGACAATGAAAATATATTGGATCTGGATTTTAATGGACTTTACGAATCGCTTTATATGTTGGATTGCGGAGAAACCTTTGAAAGCGATAATTTACCAGAAGGAATACCTGCGGAGGATTTTGAAAATCTTTTGATGAAATATCTGCCGGTTTCACTGGAAACGCTGCGTGAATATGCGGTCTATAATGATGGAACAAATACTTATAGCTGTGCGAATTTAGGCTGTGGTAATTATACGGTGAATGCTTTTTGGACATCGATTCCGGAGGCCACGGAAATTCGGGAGAACGGAGACGGCACATGGACAGTGACAGTGGATGCAGTATGCGAGAGAAAGGGAACAGACTGTATACTGACCCATGAACTGACGGTGGATTTCCCGCAAGGGGATACCATCCGGTATTTGGGGAATCATATTTTGGGTGACGGAGCAAGTCAGATTCCCCTGTACCGGTATCGGGTCAGTGAATAAATCATTGTTGGAGAGCCGATAAATCAATGGAGAATACCCAGGTCTGATAAAATGGCTTGGGTAATTTCTGCGGCCCGGCTTCCGGAAACATCGTCAGAACCTTCGATATGGGTTGCAAAAAAGAAGGTCCGGCCATAGCTTTCTGTAAATCCCACAAACCATCCATTGACATTGTGATCATTGATATTTCCTGTGCCGGTCTTGCCATAAATGGCACCGCCTGGAATATTGTAAAGGCAGAGGGCATTTTTTACGGTCTGGATATGGGCGTCAGAAAAAGTATGTTGGATCGTTGTGTCTTCTTCGGATGTCTGTCCGGAAAAGATTTCTTTTAAAAGGGAAACCTGTTCGGCCGGAGAGATTTTCAGGGAAGATTCAAGCCAACAGGAAGGAAAATCACCGTTTAAATTTCTGTTCCCATAGCTGATTTCATCGATGTATTGTTGAACAACGGCTTTGCCCATTTGTTCTTCCAATGTCTGAAAATACCAGTTGACCGAGTTTTCCATGGCGGAATTTAAATCCTGATTTTTATTCCAGGCATCAAATGTCCGGATTTCACCGTCCCACGTCATCTCAGAACTTTCCGGGGTGATGAGACCCGCATCCAGAGCAAAGAGCGCAGCATAAATTTTATAGGTCGAGTCCGGTGACTTACGGGTGAAAGCATCGGCTTTATTATAAATCTGCCATGAGTCGGCGGATAAATCATATAAGACAAAGCTTCCGTCGATATCTTTAAAATAAGAAGACAGGTCAATGTCAACGATTGCGGTGTTTTCAGCAAAAAGAGACGATGGCTGACCACTGTCCCGGCTGTCTGAGCTGATTCGGCCTGTCTGAGCTGCTGCCAAATCATGATAAAGGGCATTGGCAGCAAGTGTGGGAGACAGGGAAAGGAGTAATGCCGATGTTGCCAGACCGATGCAGGCGCTTTTGATTACCATGGTTCTTGTAGGTCGACGATAAGCGGCAATGTGCCGGATACGCCGTGTCATCTGACGCATATTTCCACTCATACCGGAGACGGACGGAAAAATATCCATGGAAATTTTTTCTGCCAGATTAATCAGGGTATTTCCGTAATCAAAGGCATTTTTTTCACCGAGGACTTTAAGAACTTCTGTGTCACAGGCGATTTCCCGGTCATTTCGCATTTCGTTTACAGCAAACCATATCACAGGATTTGACCAGTAAAGCAGGTGAAACAAATTTATCAGGCCGTTTGTAAGAGCATCTTTTTGTTTATAATGAACCAGTTCGTGCAAAAGCATATGACGCAGAGCCGGGAAGGAAGGGCCATGAGATTGGCGTATATCGCACAGCAAATGAGCCGGCAGATAGATGGACGGCCGAATGATGCCGGTCATTACCGGTGACTTTAAAATCGATGTACGAAAGAGTTCCGGTTTTTTTGTAATTCCCAATTCTGCACAGCACTGGTCATAAAGTTTCCGAAGGGATGGGCCCTCTATCCGGATGGCGGACTGTTTCATCAAAAAGAGTTTCCGGTGAGCTTTTAAGTGAATGATCAGCATGAAAAAAATACCGGTCAGCCATATGCCCAGGAAGAGGGTTCCGAGCGTTGCCGGGGCTTTTTTACTTACGGAAACGGTGAAGTCATTCATCCACTCCTGTGAAGTGTCCATTATTTTTTGCACGGTTTCATTCCCTTGTCCCGGAGCGGCCGGAAGGGCTTGAAAATCCGGCATCCGGGCCGTAACACGGAAAATTTCAGGCAGTCGTACCGGGATAAAAGGTAATGCCATGAATACAAAAAGAACATACCAGAGACGGTAGATGACCTGGGCGGATAAATAGTTTTTAAACAAATGCTTTACAGCAGTGATCATCAGGATACATAATGCAATGAAAAGGTTGCACATCATAAAATGTATAGCAATGGATGTCATTCGGATTCTCCTTTATGTTTGGTTAGAATAGCCCGCAGAGCGTCAATATCATTTTCCGAAAGAGTTTCTTCTCCAAGACAGGCAGACAGCATCCGGGACATGTCTCCGTCAAAGTAGCGTTTTAAAAAAGATTGGCTTTGCTGGCGTACATAGGAATCTTCTTCGACCAGCGGTGTGTAAACAAAGACCCGTCCCTGTTTTTCGTAGGTCAGAGCCCCCTTGTTCACAAGGCGTTTTAAAAGCGTTTGAATGGTTTTGGGACTCCAATTTGTTGTTTTTGTCAATATTTCAGTAACGCTATTGGTGCTGACAGGGGCTTTCTGCCAGACCACTTTCATCACTTCATACTCTGCTTCGGAAATCTGAGGCAGGTCTTTCATCATATCCCCTCCAAATCTTACATATGTAGTATAAATAGTATAGCTGTCAAATTTCTGGTTGTCAATGTAAGCTCTAAGTTAAATTTCAAATAAATGGTTGACATTCCATAGAGTGGAAGGTATATGCTTTTTATATCATAGTTTACAGGGAGGTAAAAATAGTGCTTGAAATAAAAGATTTAACGAAAACCTACCACGGAGGTAAAATTGCCGTATCAGACTTGAGCCTTGATGTGCAGTCGGGAGATATTTACGGATTTATCGGTCACAATGGTGCCGGTAAGACCACAACGATCAAATGTGTCGTTGGTATTCAGAAATTTGATCGGGGAGATATCTTCATTGACGGTGTATCCATTAAACAGGATCCAATTCTATGCAAATCAATGATGGCATATATTCCGGACAATCCGGATGTATATGATTATCTGACGGGAATTCAATATTTAAATTTTATTGCAGATATTTTTGGACTTTCAGCCAGTGAGAGGGAAGAGCGGATTCGGGAAGAAGCGGAAGATTTTGAGATCACGGAAGCTCTGGGAGATTTGATTTCTTCTTATTCTCATGGAATGAAACAGAAACTTGTCATCATTGGGGCTTTGATCCATCAGCCGAGACTGTTAATACTTGATGAGCCCTTTGTGGGACTGGACCCGAAAGCCACGCTGGCATTGAAAAATAAAATGCACAAAATGTGCAGCGAAGGAGCGGCCATTTTCTTTTCTACTCATGTACTGGATGTGGCGGAAAAACTCTGTAATAAAGTCGCTATTATTAAAAAGGGCTGTTTAATTGCCAGCGGACCGATTGAGGAATTGACGAAAGGAGAATCCCTGGAATCCGTATTTATGGAGGTGGTCAGCAATGCTTACTCAGATTAAAATATTAACCCATATCGGATTATGTAATGTGTTCGGTATTAATGAGGCCCGTTACACAAGGGATTCGGGAAAGAAGCAGAGATTTGTCCTTCTAAGTGTAATCTGGATTTTTCTTGCCGTATTGCTCATGTTTTATATGCTTCTGCTGTCAGTTGCTTATATCGGTATGGGACTGGCGGATGTACTTCCGATGTATTTCTATACGGTCGCCAGCATGGTTATTTTGTTCTTTTCTTTTTTTAAAGCAGGAGATATGATGTTTTCCTTAAAAAGTTATGAACTTCAGGCCCCCTGGCCTGTGTCCACGGCCGCCATTGTGATCAGCCGGTTTATTACCATGTATGCGACAAATCTTTTATTCAGTCTGGTGGTCATGGTCCCGGGACTTGGCATTTATGGATGTATATTGCGGCCGGCCCTTTCTTTTTACATTTATGGAATGCTTGGAATCTTGTTTTTACCGGTACTGCCGCTCTGCATTGCCCTTTTGATCGGCGCTGTGATTACGGCCATCGGTGCCCGTATGAAACATAAGAGCCTTGGCATTGCCCTTTTGACATTAATCTTTTCAATAGCGGTTATTGTTGGCAGTATGTTTTTTTCACGGAATGTGGAACACATGGGGATGTCCTTGTTTGAAGATATGGCACTGGCGATCACCGAACTGCTTCAGAGAATATATCCTCCGGCCTGGGTGTATGGAAAAGCAGTGGTGGAAGGTCGCTTTTTGTGGATTTTAGGGCTGTGTGTCGGTATGATGGCTTTGTTGATATGTGTTGCCGGGATATTGAAAAAGTATTATGTGGCTATATGCAGTCTGCTAAATGCGACTTCTGCCAAAAATAATTATACGTTGGGGAGCCAGGTAAAAAGTTCAAAAGTGAAGGCTCTGTGGCAGAGGGAATTGCGGCGGTATTTTGCTTCAAGTGTTTATGTCAGTAATACGCTGATCGGTTATATTTTGATGGTTATTGTGTCGGCGTTCCTGCTTTTCTTTGGGGCGGAAAAGATGGAGACGATGATAGGGATTCCAGGACTGGTGAGTCGGTTATGGCCTTTATTTCTTGGATTTATGCCGGCGATGATGCCGACAACGTCCTGTTCCATTTCCATGGAAGGAAAATCCCTCTGGAGACTGCAGTCGCTGCCGCTTCAGCCAAGGGAAGTATATAACGGGAAAATTCTTGCCAACCTCTCTTTGGCTGCGCCGTTTTATGCAATATCCGTGATTTTGAGCATTCTGGCCCTGAGACCGGAGCCTTTGAAATTGGTTTTTATGATTCTTGTGCCGGTCTTTTATATTGTATTTTCGGCAGTGGCCGGGTTGGCAGTGAATATGGCCTTGCCATTGCTCATATGGGACAGTGAGGTTCAGGTTGTCAAGCAGAGCGGAGCGACCCTTGTATCAATGCTTGCAGCTTTTGCGGTCTGGCTGGTTCCGACGGGAATTTTGATGGCTTTTCCAAAGATTTCGATGGAATTGGTATTGTTGGCGATCATGGTCATCCTTGGTGTTTTGAGTGCGGTACTGTATATGAAAATTCAGGGAAGAGAAATAGATTTTTAATTTGAAAAACAATCCTATGTCTGTCTGGAAATTTTTGTTTTGTAATTTTCACCCCATGTCCACATGGCATCTAAAATAGGTTTCAGGCTATAGTCGAGCTCTGTCAGGGTGTATTCTACACGGGGCGGTACTTCCGGATAAACTTTTCTGGTAAGCAGGCCGCTTTCTTCCATCTGGCGGAGCTGGGCCGTCAATACCTTCCATTTATCACTGATCAACATCAGGGTGGTTTCCACAGGACAGGTTGGTAAATCCTTTGATGGTTTAATGGTACTTTCTTTTTGGCTTTCCATGAAGTAATCCTCCTCTTGTATCAACGGTGATATTGGTGAAATTTTAGATAGGCTATAACCTTTGGGTATAAACTGATGAACGAATCGAGACTTCTGCAGAAGCCTCGATTTTTTATACTATAGATGGTAAATGATACAGAAGAACAAAGACATATGAAAAGGGAATGCCGATGCATTGTACCAAAGATAATTGTTTGGAGATGTAATCAAAACTTTGATAAATAAGCCGGTGGCCAATATCAGTTTGCCGAGGTGAAAAATTTTTTGAAATAAATGTTGACGGAGTCCACAAAGATTCAAGGGGGTTATTATGAAAGCAGTATATTATCAGTGTTTTTCAGATTGCGATATGTCAGGGCTGGTAACATGGCATGAAGGGGCAAATGTACCGGAAAATGTTTTGATAGTACATTCTCTTGGAGATGTGGATTCGGGATATTTTGGAAAAGCGCAGCCGAGGTATATGAGAAATCTGCTGCTTGCCTATGAGAAAAACCGCAAAGATCTTGGATTAACGGATTATCAGGTGGTTACGGAAGCAACCCATTGGTCAGGCGTGCATGCGGGACATGGAGACCCGGCATTACTTGTGCAGTATCCTGTTCCAATGGTTGATATCGAAGTAGGCAGCAGCCCGAAATGCTGGAATGATGAGACAGCCTGCAGGGCATTGGCCCGCACCCTGACTCATGTATTTGATGATGATGAGAGAATCGTCCATAATATTTTATGTGTCGGCGGAATCCATTTTGACCCCAATTTTGCAGAAGCTGTTTTTACTGCATGGGATAATGAAGCTTTTGGAGTGTCACATATTCTCGCAAATCAATGGCTGGTATCGGGCGAATATGAAAACGAAAGTGGATTTGAACGTGCAAGTGACTGTATCCGTTCGATTGCAGGTGGTGTTGAAGCTATTTTTTTCCATGATAAACTAAAAGGCTGTTATAAAGATTTAGTTCGGAACCTGGGAAAAAAATTTCAAATTCCGATCTATAAACATCAAAAATTACGAAATCCGAAGGAATTGGAGTGGAAAATTATATGAGAAATGATTCAGGCGCAAAGATTATGCTTAGTGCTTCCATGGCTATTTTTGGAACTCTTGGTCTTTTTACCAGAAATATTTCATTGAGTTCCGGAGAATTGGCATTATACAGGGCAGTTTTAGCTTCTGGAGTGATTCTGATTTATCTGGCTGTTTCAAAACAACGAATTGATTTAAAAGTAATAAAAAAGGAAATCCCTCTATTGCTGGTATCCGGCATTGCCATGGGAATTAATTGGATTTTGCTTTTTCAGTCTTACAAATATACGACAATCTCGATAGCGACCTTGAGCTATTATTTTGCTCCGGTGATCGTGACCATTACATGCCCTTTTTTATTTCATGAGAAACTGACAGGGAAGCAGATTCTTTGTTTTTGTATGTCAACAGTTGGGCTGGTTCTGATTATTGGGATTGGCAATATGGGACAGGGCGGAAATGATTTGCTGGGGATTCTATTTGGGCTGGGAGCTGCTGTCTTTTATGCATCAGTTATCCTACTGAATAAATTTATTAAAAATGTAGCAGGCGTACACCGCACACTTTTACAGTTTTTTGCAGCATTTTTAATTTTGATTCCTTATGTGGCAGGTACAGGCGGCATGCACCTTACAGAATTGAACATTTCTGGATGGATATGTTTGCTTACAGTTGGGATTGTCCATACGGGAATTACCTATTGCATGTATTTTTCCGCACTAAAAGATTTAGCTGGGCAGGAGGCAGCTATTTTAAGTTATATTGACCCATTGGTAGCAGTTCTTGTTTCGGTGTTGATTCTTGGCGAGAGAATGACCTTTATGCAGGTGCTGGGAGGGATGTTCATTCTTGGTTTTACATTATGGAATGAAAAAAGTTCATGACAGTGATATAATATTTACATATCCAAAGGAAAAGGGGTGGCAGGATTGTTTTCGCCGGATCAGGTAGCAGATGTTCAGGGATTTAACAAGGTTTATTTGTATCTGTGCAAGCAGATTGATGATGCGATACTAAATGCAGGATATTCGCTTACGGAAAAAGATGTTTTGCTGGAAATCAGCAAAACGGAACGGTGTACGGCAAATATTTTGACGCAGCGGCTTCATATTGATCGAAGCTATATGAGCAGGATGATTGCCAAGTTTGAAAAAAAGGGATTGATTGAGAAAACGCTGTCCAAAACAGACAGCAGAGTCCGCTATATCCGTCTGACAGAGAAGGGCAGAAAAGAGTTTAACCGATTAAGTGATATTCAAAGCTCGCAGATTCAGAAGATTTTTCAACAGTTGAATGAAAATGACCAGCAGGTTGTACTAAGTGCAATGGTTATGATTAGAAATAAACTTTCTGATGCAAATGATGTGATTACTATCAGACCGTTTAAACAAAGTGATATTGAATATGTAATTTCAAGACATAAGACACTTTATTATGCAGAACGCCATCTATCAGAGGTTTTCTCAGATTATGTAGACTGTATTGTGTATGAATTTGTTGATAAATTCATACACAATACAGATTGTCTGAATATTCTCGAATGTAACGGTGTTCCTGCAGGGAGTATAGCTATTGCCAAAGTTGATGATATGACAGCACAATTACGATTTTTTATGCTGGAGCCGGAAATGCGTCAGCGAGGATATGGGAACAGGTTGATTGAGCTGGCGTTGGATTTTTGCAGGCAAAAGGGATATAAAAAGGTGTTTTTGCTTACGATCACGGTTCAGGTTATCGCGCGTCATGTTTATGAACAGCATGACTTTTATAAGGTTTGGAGCAGGGACAAGTCTGAGTGGGGAGAAGGGGTAATTGAAGAACGCTGGGATTTGGAATTATAAGGCGATTCATGTTGAGAAATCCGTATCCAAGGAGCATCTGTAACAGTGCATGGGACAGCATATATGCTTTTGACTTATATGTTATGCTGAAGGAAGGAAACAAAGAGACAATTATTGAGATGTTGACGGGACTTCAACGATAAAATGGCGTTGGCCCGGTGAAAGAAATAATATTTTTCATATCCTGCGGCATTGGTGCGGTAAATTCCATCCATTTTCTGCTGATAGGATGCTTGAAAGACATTTTATAGGAATGCAGAGCTTGACGATGGATGAGTGCCATATCCGGGTTATACAGATAATCTCCAATAAGCGGATAGCCAATATATTTCATATGAATACGAATTTGATGGGTACGTCCGGTTTCCAGATGAAGAGAAACCAGACTGTGCCCATTTTCCCGTTTTAAAACCTTGTAATGGGTAACTGCAGTCTCACCATGCTCGCAGTCAATCGTCCGTTCAATAATGGAACCGGGTTTTCGACCAAGGGGTACGTCAATTTTTCCTTCGTCCGGCAGGCCATACCCTTTGACAATAGCAAGGTATTCCCGGTTGATTTCATGCCGGACAGCCATATTAAAAAGAATTCCGGAACTTAACAAATGTTTGGAAATGACGGTGACACCGGAGGTATCCCGATCCAGCCGGTTTGTGCATCGAAAAATAAATGCCTCGTTCCGGCTTTTAAAATAGTAAGCCAAGGCATTGGCCAGAGAATTGTCATAATTATTTATGGAAGGATGGGTTGGCATTCCCGCCGGCTTATTCACGGCAATAATATCTTCGTCTTCATAGAGAATATCCAGCGGCAGTTCCACAGGAAGAATCTTTTCAGAAACCTTATTTTCACAAATATGAACCGTCAGCAAATCTCCGTTAGCCAGACGTTCATTCATATATTTTGGACGGTCATTGACAAGAATGCTTCCGGCTTGTTTTTTCAGTTGAGCTAAAAGCTGTCTGGAATAACCTTGACGGTGCAGAAAATATTCAATTTTAGCAGCGGCATTCTCAGGGCCTATGGTGTAAGTTAATGTACGATTCATAAAATTCTCCTTTAGAGATTATCATAGCATAAAAAATATATTATGACAAAATAGATCATGAAAATGTGGTATACTTGATAAATGAAAATATGAGAAAGGCGTAATTATATGAAATCACTAGAAGATTTAAAGGAGTTATTGGAACGTATCGACCATCGGGGTTATCCGGCCTATAAAGACATTCGGGGACGTTATCAGTTTCGCGGTTATGTGCTTTCAATCGATCATGTTCAGGGAGATCCTTTTGCCTCACCGTCAAAAGTGAGTGTGGAAGTCTTGGGAAAAGTTTCCGGTTTCCCCAAAAGTTTATATGAAAATTCATGTCGTCGTATCGCTTTGCAGGATGAACTTCTTCGGCAGTTTGGACGGCAGGCGGAGAAGGCTGCTTTTAAGGCAAAAGGTTCAGGAAAAAGCGGGCTGATTTCAGTGAGCCGATGTGGTCAGGAAATTCTGGAACGAAGTGCTTGTGAAATAAAATCTGTCAGCGGAGATATTTTACTTCGTATGGAGGTAGGCCTTCCGGCCAATGGGCGTACGATTAATGGACGTGAAGCTGTAAAGATATTTTTTGAACTGATTCCGGCCTGCGTGCAGAAGTCATTATATTATCGAGCTTTAGACAAAAGTCGTTTGGAAAAAATTGCAGAGCTGGCTGATGATCAGGCATATATTCGTTATATGCTGGAAGAAAAAAATTTGTGTGCTTTTGTGGCGGATGGTTCTGTTCTTCCAAGAGAATCGGGAATTTCACAGAAGCCAATGCAGGGGGCTGTGGCATTTAAAGCTCCGGAATCTATGGCTATAACGATGGAATTACCTTATGGCGGAAAAATTCATGGAATGGGAATACCAAAAGGTGTGACTTTGATTGTCGGCGGAGGTTATCATGGAAAATCTACTCTCCTTGAAGCCCTGGAACGTGGTGTATATAATCATATCATGGATGATGGACGGGAATATGTGATTACTGATGATACATCTGTGAAAATCCGGGCAGAGGATGGACGGAGTATTCGAGGAGTCGATATTTCTATGTTTATTAACGGCCTTCCGAATGGTAAAGACACAGAGCATTTTGAGACAGAAGATGCCAGTGGCAGCACTTCTCAGGCGGCTAATGTGATTGAGGCAATGGAAGCAGGCAGTAAAGTATTTCTTATTGATGAAGATACCAGTGCAACAAACTTTATGATTCGGGATGAGTTGATGCAGTCGGTAGTGAGCAGAGATTCAGAACCAATTACACCCTATATTGATCGATTGAGGGAACTGTATAAAAATTACGGAATATCTTCAATTATCGTAGCCGGAAGCTCCGGTTCTTATTTCCATAAAGCAGATCATATTATCCAGATGCGTCAATATATCCCGGAAGAGATCACCGAATTTGCCAAAGCTAAAGCGGCGGAATATCCACTAAAAATGGATAAAGCGTTGTCCTGCAAAGAACCTTCCTTTGACAGAAGACCGAAAGGTGTCAAAGAACGTCCGGGTGAGCGGACAAAAATAAAGGTTCTTGGAAAAGACAGTATCCAATTGAATCGGGAAAACATCGATCTGCGGTATGTGGAACAGCTTGTGGACAGTGAGCAGTTAACGGCTTTGGGGTATTTGTTGAATTATGCCCAGAAACATTTCATGAATGGTCAGCGTACGATGGTGGAGATTGTCGATGAACTGACGAATGTTCTCAATAAAAATGGTTTGAGAGAAATATGTGAAAGCAGCTATCTTCCGTCAGGACTGGCTATGCCGAGAAAACAGGAAATTTTAGCATGTTTTAATAGATACAGGAAATTAAATTTCTGATAAGGTTGTTCTTGAGTTTCCGCAAACTGTAATTTAAAAATGAACGTGTCTGTCCAAAGTGCC
>ENA-UOJC01001919-UOJC01001919.1-human-gut-metagenome-genome-assembly--contig:-C104-NODE-1919-length-24815-cov-12.489943_pt1 | contig 24815 bp, 27 predicted proteins | sample MGYA00242339_ERZ723886 | MGnify/ENA metagenome assembly ERZ723886 | reverse complement strand
AGTCCATGACCAGCTACGGCGTGTTCGTGGACATCGGCGGCGTGGACGGCATGGTACATATCTCCGAGCTGAGCTGGAGCCGCATCAAGACCCCCTCCGAGGTCTGCAAGGTGGGCGACACGCTGGAAGTGTACGTCATCTCCTTCGACCCTGAGAAGCGCAAGATCTCCCTGGGCGTCAAGGACCGCAGCGTGGATCCCTGGACCAACTTCATGAACACCTACGGCGTGGGCGATGTGGCCAATGTCCGCATCGTCAAGCTGATGACCTTCGGCGCCTTTGCCGAGGTCGTGCCCGGCGTGGACGGCCTGATCCACATTTCCCAGATCGCCGACCGCCGCATCGACAAGCCCGAGGATGTCCTGTCCGAGGGCCAGATGGTGGACGTCAAGATCACCGCCATCGATGAGGAAAAGAAGAAGATCTCCCTGTCCATCCGCGCCCTGCTGGCTCCCGCTGCGGAGGAGCCCGCGGAGGAAGCTCCTGTCGAGGAGTAAAAACCGCCTGCAGCGAGGCAGACCCCCAGGGGTCTGCCTTCAGCTTGTCGAAAAGCCTCTGTTTGGAGAAAAAGCGTTCCGTTTCGCAGGGGGAGTACGAGGGGGCGGGAGCCCCCTCGTGTTGAATCGAATGCCTGCAAAAAGCCTGCGTCAGCAGGCGTTTGCGCCGCGAAGCGGTAGCTTTTTGGGCTGCAAAGCAGACAAAAAAGCGAGGCATTGTTCAGGCTGTCGAAAAAGTCCAGACTTTTTCGACAGCCTGGAGGCAGACCCCCAGGGGTCTGCCTTGTTTTTTGAAAAACTTGTGATTTTTTTCACGTTTTTCGTTGCAATCAAAGAAGCAGTGTGTTATAATCTTGACGATTTGAAGTAATACAACGCGGCACCGACATCATACAATATAAGGGGAAACAGGAGGAAGAGATTATGAGTTACCAGGATGAATACAAGCAGAAACTGACTTCCGCCGACGAGGCGGTCAAGGTTGTCAAGTCCGGCGACTGGCTGGATTACGGCTGGAGCATCTGCAGCGCCAACGCGCTGGACCGCGCGCTGGCCAAGCGGGCTGAGGAGCTGACCGACGTGAAGATCCGCGGCGGCATCCTGACCCGCCGTCCCGCGATCTTTGATGTGCCCAACGCGGCGGAGCATTTCACCTGGAACTCCTGGCATATGTCCGGCATTGAGCGCAAGGCCATCAGCGAGGGGTTTGCCTACTACATCCCTCTGCGCTATTCCGAGCTGCCCGGCTATTACCGCAACTGCATCAAGTCCCTGGACGTGGCCATGTTCCAGGTGGCGCCCATGGACGAGCACGGCTGGTTCAACTTCGGCCCCGGCGGCTCCCACCTGAAGGCCGTGTGCGAGTGTGCCAAGACCGTCATCGTGGAGGTCAACAAAAACATGCCCGTCTGCCTGGGCGGCTTTGAGAACTGCGTCCACATCAGCGATGTGGCTATGATCGTGGAGGGGGAGAATCCCCCCATGGAGACCCTGGGCGGCTCCGGCGAGCCCTCCGAGGTGGACATGGCTGTCGCCAACCTGGTGGTGCCCGAGATCCCCAACGGTGCCTGCCTGCAGCTGGGCATCGGCTCCATGCCCAACGCCATCGGCAAAATGATCGCCGAATCCGATCTGAAGGATCTGGGCGTCCATACCGAGATGTATGTGGACGCCTTTGTGGACATGTCCAAGGCGGGCCGCATCACCGGCGCCTGCAAGCCCTTTGACCGGGGCCGCCAGACCTATGCCTTCGCCGCCGGCACCCAGAAGCTGTATGACTTCATCAACAACAACCCCGAGTGCATGGCCGCGCCTGTCAGCTATGTGAACGACATCGCCCGTGTGTCCCAGATCGACAATTTCATCTCCATCAACGGCGCGGTGGACATCGACCTGTTCGGCCAGGTGTCCTCCGAGTCCTCCGGCACCCACCACATCTCCGGCGCCGGTGGCCAGCAGGACTTCGTCATGGGCGCGTATCTGGCCCGGGGCGGCAAGAGCTTTATCTGCTGCTCCTCCACGGTGAAGGACAAGAAGACCGGCCAGCTCCACTCCCGCATCCGCCCCACGCTGCTGGAAGGCTCCGTCGCCACCTGCACCCGCACCAACCTCCACTGGCTGGTGACGGAGTACGGCAAGTTCAACGCCAAGGGCAAGTCCACCTGGGAGCGGGCCGAGGGCCTCATTTCCATCGCCCATCCCCAGTTCCGGGAGGAATTGATCGCCGAGGCGGAAAAAATGCACATCTGGCGCCGCTCCAACAAGAAGTAAAATTTTTCTTTTCGTCTCCAGGCGGACGGCTTTTCAGCCGTCCGCCTTTCTTTTTTCCACTTTTCAAAAAAAATAGTTGCGGAATTTTCAAAAAACGCTTGTAAAGGCGGCTGGAAGGATTTATAATAAATTTGTATTAATATTTGCAGGAAACAACAAAAGCGGTGGACAGGGAACCGCACGGACGGGAAAGGGAAAGGTCTTGCCATGTTCAGCATTGGAGATCTGGTCGTGCATCCGATGCACGGCGCCGGCGTCATCGCAGATATTGTCCAGGAAAAGACCGCGGGAGTGACCAGGGAGTATTACGTTTTCAAAATGCCCATGGGCGGGCTGATCCTGAAGATCCCCGCCGCCAATTTTCAAATGATCGGCGTCCGGGCCATTCTCTCCCCCGGGGAAGTGCAGGCGCTGCTGGAGGCCATCCCCGGGCTGAAGGTGGAGTCCAGCGCCAATTGGAACAAGCGCTATCAGGAAAACCTGCTGCGCCTGAAAAGCGGGGACCTCTACGAGGTGGCCAGAGTGGTCAAGTCCCTGATGCGGCGGGATCAGCAGAGGGGGCTCTCCACCGGGGAGCGCAAAATGCTCCACAACGCGAGGCAAATTATCGTCTCCGAGATCGTGCTGGTGGAGAACTGCGCCTATCAGGAGGCGGAGTCCCGGCTGGACCGCGCCATGCTGCAGGAAGCCGCCGTGTAAAAAAATTCCTGAGAGAGGATATTTGCCATGCTTCCATTTTTGAAAAAGATGCGGGAGAACCGGCGTCCCCGCTGTACCGCGCTGGTGGCCGCCGCCGGCAGCTCCAGCCGGATGGGCGGCGTCAACAAGCTGCTGCAGCCGCTGGACGGCGTGCCGGTGCTGGCGCGGACCCTGACGGCCCTCCAGCTGGCGCGGCAGGTGGACGGGATCGTCATTGCCGCCCGGGAAGAGGATCTGGTGGAGATCTCCCGCCTGTGCCATACATACGGCATCACGAAATGCGCCAAGGTGGTCCGGGGCGGTGAGACCCGCGCCCACTCCGTCCTGCTGGCCGCGCTGGAGGCGCCGCCTGAGACGGAACTTCTGGCGGTGCAGGACGGCGCGCGGCCGCTGGTGACGCCGGAGCTGATCGACCGCGTGATCTCCGCCGCCGCCCGCTGCGGCGCGGCGGCTCCTGCCGTCCCGGTGAAGGACACCGTTAAGTCCGTCCGGGAGGGCGGCGCGGTGGCCGAGACCCTGGACCGGAGCAGCTTGCGGGCCGTCCAGACGCCCCAGGTGTTTGAGGCCAGCCTGCTGAAGGCCGCGCTGCAGTCCGCTGTGGAACAGGAGATCCCCGTGACGGACGACTGCTCCGCGGTGGAGCGGCTTGGCAAGGTCGTCTTCCTGGTGGAGGGCGATGAGGAGAATCTGAAGATCACCACGCCGACGGATTTGATCCTGGCGGAGGCGGTCTTACAGGCGAGGGAGAATGGATCATGACGAATCTGCGTATCGGACATGGCTATGATGTCCACCGGCTGACGGAGGGCCGCCGCCTGATCCTGGGCGGCGTGGACATTCCCTGGGAGCAGGGGCTTCTGGGCCACTCCGACGCCGACGTGCTGACCCATGCCGTGATGGACGCCCTGGCCGGGGCCGCCCGGCTGGGGGATATCGGCAGGCTCTTCCCGGACACGGACCCGGCCTACGCGGGCATCTCCAGTTTGAAGCTGCTGACGGAAGTGGGGCGGCTGCTGGAAGAGCGGGGCTTTGCCGTGGTGAATATCGACGCCACGCTTCTGGCCCAGGCGCCGAAGGTGGGCCCCTATAGGCAGGCCATGGGGGAAAACATCGCCGCCGCCCTGGGCATCGGGCCGGAGCGGGTCAACGTGAAGGCCACCACGGAGGAGGGGCTTGGCTTTACCGGAGACGGCTCCGGCATGGCGGCCCACGCTGTCGCGCTTTTGGAAAAAACAGGCGGACAGGAAACAGATAAAAGATAAGCGTGAAGAGATAAAAGATATTTGCCGGAAGAGGCTATCTTTTATCTCTTATCTTTTATCTCTGATCTCTCACCGTGTTTCGCACTTTCACGCCTCTCCGGCATAAGATGGGCAGAGAGGAGGAGTGCCTGTGGAATACTATTTGATCCTTGCCCGTTCCGTCACCTATGCCCAGCGGATGCAGCGCACCCTGGGCCGGACGGGCATCCGCAGCCAGATATTTCGCGCGCCCAGAGATCTGACGGACCTGGGCTGTGCTTATGCCGTGCGGGTCGCGGTAAACGACCTGTCCAAGGCTTTGATCGCGCTTCACAGGGAGTCGCTGGACCCCATTCAGGTGTTTTTGTTCCAGAGCGGCGCGTACCGGGAGGTGGGGGCATGATCTATCTGGACAGCGCGGCGACGACATTTCAAAAGCCCAGAACAGTGGCGAGTGCCATGCAGGAGGCCCTGATGACGATGAGCTCTCCTGGCCGGGGCGGGCACCCTGCCGCCATGCGGGCCGCGGAGACGGCGTTTCAGTGCCGGAGCGAGCTGGCGGAGCTGTTCGGTTTGGAAAACCCCGAACAGGTGGTCTTCACGTCCAACGCCACCCACGGGCTGAATATCGCCATCAAAAGCCTGGTGCCGCCCGGCGGGCGGGTGGTGGTCTCTGGCTATGAGCATAACGCCGTCACCCGGCCCCTGACGGCGCTGGGGGCCCGGATCGCCGTGGCGGAAGCGCCGCTGTTTGATTCTGACGCGGTGACCGCCGCCTTTGACCGTCTCATTGTCCCGGGGACCAGCGCCGTGGTCTGCAATTACGTCTCCAACGTGTTCGGTTTTATCCAGCCGGTGGAGCAGATCGCCGCCATCTGCAGGGCCCGCCGGGTGCCCTTCATCATCGACGCGTCCCAGTCGGCGGGTGTGCTGCCCCTGGATATGAAGCGCCTGGGGGCGGCCTTTGCCGCCATGCCGGGGCACAAGGGGCTTTACGGCCCCCAGGGCACCGGCGTGCTGCTGTGCGGAGACGGCGGGACGGCGCGCCCCCTGCTGGAGGGCGGCACCGGCAGCCTCTCCATCCAACAGGAGATGCCGGACTTCCTGCCGGACCGGCTGGAGGCCGGCACCCACAACATGCCCGGCATCGCCGGGCTGCTGGCAGGCGTGCGCTATGTCCGACAGCGGGGCCTGCGGGATATCTGCGACCGGGAGCGGCGCCTGGCGCTGCTGGCGGCTGAGGGGCTGCGGACCCTTCCCGGCGTACAGGTCTTTGCCCTGCCAGGGCTGCGGGATCAGGCGGGGGTTTTGTCCGTGGTCCCGAAAAACAGGGATGTGGAAGCGGTTGGGGACGCGCTGGCGGAGCAGGGGATCGCCGTCCGGACAGGGCTGCACTGCGCGCCGCTGGCTCACCGCAGCGCCGGGACGCTGGATACCGGCACCATCCGCCTGAGCTTCTCCGATTTCAACACGCCGGAGGAGGTCTACCGCACACTGACGGTGCTGCGGGACCTGCTGGGCTGATTTTTCTGAACAGACCGTGAATTTTGGCGTTTCACCTTGCAATCTACTGCCAGATTTTATATAATCAAGGTATTCATGGCCTGAAAGGGATGATGACGTGAAATTAGACTGGAACCTTGCGGAGCTGCCCGCCATTGCCGGACGGTATCTGCTCTCCCTGCAGATCACGGATATTCTGGATATCGCCATCATGGTGTTTCTGCTGTTCAAGGTCCTGACACTGGTGCAGAGCACCAAGGCGGCCAATCTGCTGAAGGGCCTGTTCGTCTTTTTGGCGCTGCTGGCGCTGTCCTCCGCCTTTCAGCTGCACGCTATCAACTATTTGATGAGCAAGATGGTGGAGTGGGGCGTTTTGGCGCTTATCATCCTGTTCCAGCCGGAGATCCGCCGGATCCTGGAGCAGATGGGCAGCAAGCGCTTTATCGCCTTCTTCACCCATACGGAGGCTGGGAATGTGCTGGAGCAGACCATCGGCCAGACCGTGCTGGCCTGCACGGAGATGTCCCAGACCCGCACCGGCGCGCTGATCGTGTTCGAGCGGGAAATGTTGCTGGACGATATGGTCCGCAGCGGCACGGTGCTGGACGCGTCTGTTTCCAACGAGCTGCTGAAGAACATCTTCTTTGTCAAGGCACCCATGCACGACGGCGCGGTCATCGTGCGCAACGGGCGGGTCCTGGGCGCCGGGTGCATGCTGCCGCTGAGCAAAAACGTGAATCTCAGCCGTGATCTGGGCATGCGGCACCGGGCCGGCATCGGCATGAGCGAAAATTCCGACGCGGTGGTGGTCATCGTGTCGGAGGAGACCGGCTCTATCTCCGTGGCCATCGGCGGTATGCTGAAGCGCCATTTGAAGCCGGAGACCCTGGAGAATCTCCTGCGGAACGAGCTGCTTCCGCAGGAGGACTCCGACTCGGACAAGCAGAAGTTCGGCCTGATGAATCTGCTGCGCGCCAAGAAGAACGGAGGTGCGGACGATGCAGAGTGAAAAAAAGAGCCCGCGGCAGATCCTGTATCTGTTTATGGCCTTTCTGGTGGCGGCCGGCATTTGGCTGTACGCGGACCAGACCAACAACGGCAACGGCAGCCCCCGCACCATAACACGGGAGATCAAGGGTGTGCCCATTACCTACACCAGTGTGGACACAGTCCTGGCGGACCGGGGCCTGATGCTGCTGGACGAGGGGACCGACGCCACCATTGACCTGACGCTGAAGGGCGGCCGCTGGATGGTCAATGTATTGGACGCATCGGATATCCGGGTCACCTGCGATCTTGGCAGCATCGCCAATTCCGGCGTACAGCGGGCGTCCGTCAGCATTTCGGTGGACCCCAAATACGGCCAGGTGACCAAGCAGAGCCTGTACATGGCCACCGTCAATATCAGCGAGCTGTACAGCAAGACGGTGGACGTCAAGTGCGAGATGAAGGGCAATGTGGCGGAGGGCTATTCCGCCGGACAGCTGCAATTGTCCGTCGAAAAGCTGGAGATCCGGGGCCAGGCGGAGGACATTGACCCTGTCAGCTATGCCAAGGTGACGCTGGATCTGGGCAAGGACGCGGTGGAGACCGTTTCCAAGACCCTGACCTGGCAGTTTTACGATGAAAACGACCAGCTGATGGCGGAGACGGGCATCCATCCCACGGTGGAGAGCGTACAGGCAACGCTGCCGGTCTATGTGACCAAGGATCTCCGCCTGGTGGTGGACTTCAAGGAGTATCCCGGGGCCAGGGCGCGGAATCTGGACGTGAAGATCGAGCCGCAGGTCATCACCGTCTCCGGCGACGCGGCGCAGCTGCGGGACGTGGAGACCATTACCCTGGCTGAATTCGATCTGCTGGAGCTGCTTGGCGACAACGCCACAAACCGCCACTCCTATCCCATCATCATTCCCGACGGCTGCCAGAATCTGAACGGCGTGACCCGCGCCACCCTGACGGTCTCCTTCAAGGACATGACCAGCGCGGAAGTCGTGGCGAACCGGTTTGAGGTCGCCAATGTCCCGGAGGGCAAGAGGGCCCGCATCCTGACGGAGGAGCTGCCCGTGACCGTCTTCGGCACCGCGGCGGATGTGGAGGCTGTGACCGGAGATGACGTCACCATGATCGCGGACCTGAGCGATTACTCCGGCGCGTCCGGCACCTATACGGTCCCGGCCACTGTGCGGATCGGCACATCCGGAGATGTGGGCGTCACCGGCGTCTATCAGGTGCAGGTCACGATCCAGGAACAGCAGGAACAGCCGGAAGAGGATACACCGCAAGAATGACACAGGAGAGGTATTATATGACACAAATCGCAACTGTTGAGCGGATTCTCGACGCCGATCACGCCGAGATCTCCGTTCCCCGCAAATCCGCCTGCGGCCACGACTGTGAGGAGTGCGCCGGATGCGGCGTTACCGGCACGGCGGTCCACGCCAGGGCCGTCAACCCCATCGGCGCCCGTCCCGGCCAGAAAGTGGTGGTGGAGAGCAGCACCCAGAAGATGCTTGGCATCGTGGCGCTGGTCTACCTGATCCCCGTGGTGCTGTTCATGCTGGGCTATCTGGTGATGAACGTTCTGAAGGCCAGCGTGGGGGTGCAGTATTTTGCCGCTGTCGCGGGCTTTGCCGCCGGCATCCTGCTGGCCGTCCGCTATGACCGGCGGCTCCGGAAAAAGGGCGGACTGGTCTTTACCATCGTCCGGCTGTTCTGAGACGGTGTTCGGTTATGTGAGGCCGCCAGTCCAGGATCTGCCCGCTGAGGAGACGGAGCGTTTCCGCCGGGCCTACTGCGGGCTTTGCCATACGCTGGGCAGACGGTACGGTCCCGCCGCGCGGTTTATCCTGAATTACGATTTCACCTATCTGGCCATCCTGCTCTCCGATGGGAAGGAGGGACCCGGCCACAGCGCCCGGTGCATCGCAAGCCCTCTCCGAAAGCGGGCGTATCTGGAACCGGACACCGCCATGGAGCTTGCTGCGGACGAGAGCGTGATTTTGGCCTATTGGCAGGCGCGGGACGGCGTGGCGGACCACGACTGGCTCCACGGCTTGAAGTACCGCGGCGCCTCCGCGGTTTTGGAACCGGCCTACCGAAAGGCGGCGTCTTTTCGGCCCGGCTTTGACGGGACGGTGCGCCGCCAGCTGGCGCTGCTGGGAGCGCTGGAGAAAGAGAACTGCGCCTCTATGGACCGGGCCGCGGACGCCTTTGCTGTGCTTTTGAGCGCCGCCGCCCGGGAGATGGACGACCCCATCCGGCGGCGGGTGCTGGAGCAGCTGCTTTACCATCTGGGCCGCTGGGTCTATCTGGTGGACGCGGCGGACGATCTGAAAAAAGACGCCGTCTCCGGGAACTATAACCCTGTGGCCCTGCGGTATTCCCTGACAGACGGGGCCTGGACGGCGGAGGCGCGGCGGGAATTCACCGCCACCCTGGACCACTCCGTCCACATGATGACCACGGCCTTTGAGCTTTGGGATTTCGGCGTCTGGACGCCCCTTTTGGAGACGACGCTTTATACCGGCCTCTTCCGCGTGGGAAAATCCGTTTTGGACGGCACCTTCCGGGCCAAACAGCGCGGAGCAGATAGAGAGAACAGCAAGAATGTTGAGGAGACTGCATGAACGATCCTTATGAAATCCTCGGTGTGTCGGAGAACGCCACAGATGAAGAGATCAAAAAAGCATATCGGGAGCTGGCCAGGAAGTACCATCCGGACAACTACCACGATAATCCCCTGGCGGATCTGGCTCAGGAGAAGATGAAGGAGATCAACGCCGCTTATGAGCAGATCACCAGGGCCCGCAGCGGCGGGGGGAATCGCGGCCCTTCGGCGGGATACGGCGGCTATCAGAGCGGCGGCTACTCCTATCGGCAGTATGGGCAGTCCGCGTCAGGCAGTTCCGTCCTTCAACAGGTGCGGATCGCTATTCAAACCGGCAACATCAGCCGGGCGGAGGCACTGCTGGCCAATTACAGCGACCATAACGCCGAGTGGAACTTCCTGCGGGGCGCGGTGTGCTACCGTCGGGGCTGGATCGATGAGGCGAAGCGGTATTACCAGACCGCCTGCCAGATGGATCCCGGCAATCAGGAGTACCGGCAGGCGCTGGAATTCATGGAGAAAGGCACCCAGTCGGCCTACCGCCCCGGCGGCGGTCAGTTTGGCACGGAGCTTTGCGGCGGGAATATGTGTCTGCCGCTGTGCTGCCTGTGGTCGCTTTGCAACGGCGGCGGATACTGGTTCTGCTGCTGAGAGATGAGGGAGGAAACAGACGTGATCAAAAGTATGACCGGCTATGGCCGGGCAAGGGAGACCTTGCATAAGCGGGACATCACCGTGGAGGTCCGCTCCGTCAACAACCGCTATCTGGACTGCGCGGTGAAGATGCCCCGGATGTATACCTTTGCCGAGGACGCCGTCAAGCAGCGGGTGCAGAAAGCGGTCTCCCGGGGCAAGGTGGATGTGTTTATTACGGTGGACGCCTCCGCCGCCGATGTGGCGAAGGTCACGGTCAACCGGGAGCTGGCCGCCCAGTATGCCGCCGCCCTGCATGAACTGGCGGAGGTCTGCGGCCCTACGGCGTATCATGTGACGCCGGATCAGCTGGCCCGGTTTCAGGACGTTCTGACCGTCACCAAGGCGGATGAGGACCTGGAGACCGTCAGCGAGGATCTTTGCGCCGTCCTGGACGAAGCCCTGGCATCCTACAATGCCATGCGGGCCGTGGAGGGGGAAAAGCTGGCGGAGGACATCGGAAACCGCCTGCGCAGCATCGAGACCTATACCGGCCAGGTGGAGGAACGCTCGCCGGCGACGGTGGCGGAATACCGCCAGAAGCTGACCGCCCGGATGCAGGAGGTGCTGCAGAGTGCCTCCATCGACCCCCAGCGCATCCTGACCGAGGCCGCCATCTATGCCGACAAGGTGGCCGTGGACGAGGAGACCGTCCGCCTGCGGAGCCATGTGGCCCAGCTGCGGGCCATGCTGGACTCCGACGAGCCCATGGGCCGGAAGATGGACTTTTTGATCCAGGAGGTCAACCGGGAGGCCAATACCATCGGCTCCAAGTGCAATGACGTGTCCATCGCCCAGGTGGTGGTCGGACTGAAGGCCGAAGTGGAAAAGATGCGCGAGCAGGTCCAGAACGTGGAGTGACGGCATGAAGCTCATCAACATCGGTTTTGGAAATCTGGTATCCGGGGAGCGGCTGGTGGCCATCGTCAGCCCGGATTCCGCGCCTATCAAACGCATGGTCCAGGAGAGCCGGGAGCGGGGGATGCTGATCGACGCCACCTATGGCCGCAAGACCGCGTCCATCTTCATCATGGACAGCGACCATGTGATCCTGTCGGCCCTGCCGCCGGAGAAGTTTGCCGCCCGCCCATCGGATGGACATACAGAGGAGAGAGGGGAAGCATGAGAAAAGGAAAGACATTTATTGTTTCCGGGCCTTCCGGCGTCGGGAAAAGCACGGTGCTGAAGGCACTGCTGGAAAAGCGGAAGGATCTGTATTTTTCCGTCTCCGCAACCACCCGGGACCCCCGTCCGGGCGAGCTGGACGGCGTCCACTACCACTTTATGGACGTGGAGTCCTTCCGCAAGTGGATCTCCATGGAGCAGTTTTTGGAGTACGCGGAGTACGTCGGGAATTTCTACGGTACGCCGAAGCGCTATGTGGACGAGGCCATGGAGCACGGCAGGGACGTGATTTTGGATATCGAGGTGCAGGGCGCCATCCAGGTCACCAGCAAGCGGCCGGAGACGGTGCGCATCTTCATTGCCCCGCCCAGCTGGGCGGAGCTGGAACGGCGGCTGACCGAGCGCGGCACCGACAGCAAGGATAAGATCCAGAAGCGATTGCTGCGGGCCAAAGTGGAATTTCAGACCGCCCATACCTATGATTATTTCGTCATCAACGACACCGTGGAAAACGCGGTGAATGAGCTGGACGCCATTATGACCGCGGAGCACTGCAAGCCCAAGGAGCGCATGGAGATCATCAGCGGAAAATAACGCGTGTCCCGGAAAGTGGCAAAAAATTTAGCCGAAATCAGGCAGAATGGAAGTAGATACTATGTCAATGCTGTATCCCGCAATGAGCAAGCTGAACACCTATGTCCCCAACCGCTATATGCTGGTAAACGTTGTGGCCCGCCGGGCCCGCCAGATTGCCGAAAAGGCCGAGGATACCGGCGAGATTCTGGAGGAAAAGCCCGTGACCCTGGCCATCAACGAGGTGGCGGCGGGCAAACTGGACGCCAGCAGCATGGATCTGCGCATCAACGAAGAGGACACATCAATCACCGCGTAAGACACCGCGAAGGAGGGGCGAGGCATGGAGACCGCTGTGATCGTAAAAGTCGCGGTCAGCGCCGCGCCCTATTCCATTGACAAGCCCTATGACTATCTGGTGCCGGGGGAGCTGCTGGAAGCGGCGGTCCCCGGCGTGCGGGTAACGGTGCCCTTCGGCCGTGGAAACCGGAGAACCGAGGGGATCATCCTGGCCCGCGGGACTGGGGAAAAAACGCCGGGGCTGAAGCCCCTGGCGTCTGTGCTGGACCGGGAGGCCGTATTGGACCGTGCCGGCATCGAGCTGGCCCTTTGGATGCGGCAGCGGTACTTCTGCACATTGTTTGAGGCGGTGAAGGCCATTCTGCCCACGGGGCTGTGGTATCAGCTCCGGGAGGTCTGGCGCCTGGCGGAAGGCATGGACCGCATGGCCGCCGACGAGGCCGGTGGGAAGATCAAAAAAGCGCCGGCGGTGCTGGACGCGCTGTTCGCAAATGGCGGAAGCGCCGAACTGCCGCTTTTGCGGGACGCCTGCGGGGAGGATGTGGAACATACCCTGCGGGCCCTGCGGAAGGCCGGCGTCGTCGTCTGTGAGACTGCCGCCAGGCGGAAGATCGGCGATAAGACCCGCCGCATGGTGGAGCTGGCGGTCAGCGCGGAAGACGCCCTGGCGCTGGCTGAACCGAAGCGTCGCTCCGCGCCGGCCAGGTATGAGGCGGTGCGCCTGCTGGCCGCTGCCGGAAGAGCCTCCGCCCAGGATATCTGCTATTTTACCGGCGTCTCCACACGGACCCTCCGGGGCCTGGAGAAGGCCGGCATCGTGTCCTTTTCAGAGGAAGAGGAGCTGCGGGTCCCGCAGCTGAGGCAAACGGAGCCCGGGCCGCCCATTGTCCTGAACGAGGAGCAGCAATCCGCCTTTGAAACCGTCCTGGGCCTGACAAAGAGCGGCAGGGCGGAAGCGGTGCTGCTCCATGGCGTCACCGGCAGCGGAAAGACCCAGGTCTATCTGCGCCTGGTGCAGGAGATCCTGAAGCAGGGCCGGACCGCCATCGTGCTGGTACCGGAGATCGTGCTGACGCCCCAGATGATGCGGAAATTTTCGTCCTATTTCGGCGAAAAGGTGGCGATGCTCCACAGCTCCCTCCATATGACGGAGCGCTATGACCAGTGGAAGCGCATCCGCCGGGGAGAAGTGCAGGTGGTGCTGGGCACCCGCTCCGCCATCTTCGCGCCGCTGCGGAACCTGGGGCTCATCATCCTGGATGAGGAGCAGGAGAGCAGCTATCAATCGGAAAACCCGCCCCGCTATCATACCCGGGACATTGGAAAATACCTCTGCGCCAGGGACCGGGCGGTTTTGCTCCTGGGCTCGGCCACGCCCGCAGTGGAGACCGCCTGGGCCGCGGAGCAGGGGTCTTACCACAAGGTTTCGCTGCGGCGGCGGTATAATGCCCAAAGCCTGCCTCAGGTCACTGTGGCGGATCTCAGGGCGGAGGTCCGGGAGGGGAACCCCGGACTGATCGGCGCTGTTTTGCGGGGGGAGCTGGAACAAAACCTTGCCCGCGGGGAACAGAGCATCCTGTTTTTAAACCGCCGGGGCAACAGCCGGATGCTGCTGTGCGGGGAGTGCGGTCATGTGCCGGAGTGCCCCCGATGCAGTGTGCCGCTGACTTACCATTCCGCCAACGGGCGGCTGATGTGCCATTACTGCGGCCACTCGGAGCCCGCGCGGGCCGTCTGCCCGGACTGCGGGGGGATCATGAAGCGCATCGGCACCGGCACCCAGAAGGTGGAGGAGGAGCTGCGGGAGCTGTTTCCGGAGGCCGGCATCCTGCGGATGGACGCGGATACCGCTGCCGGCGGCCATGAGAAGATCCTGAATCAGTTTGAAAAGGAGCGTGTCCCCATCCTGCTGGGCACACAGATGGTGGCCAAGGGGCTGGATTTTGAAAATGTGACGCTGGTGGGCGTTTTGTCCGCCGATATCTCCTTGTATATAGACCACTACCGCGCCGCCGAGCGGACCTTCGACCTGCTGACCCAGGTGGTGGGGCGGGCCGGACGGGGCGGCAAAACGGGACGGGCCGTCATCCAGACCTACACGCCGGAAAATGACGTGATCCAAAGCGCATCCCGTCAGGACTATGACAGCTTTTATCAAAGCGAGATCCGCATGCGGCGCCTGCGCCGCTATCCGCCTTTTGCGGACCTGTTCACCTTTACCGTCTCCGGGACAGAGGAAGGGGCCGTCCTGCGGGCGGCCGCCGGGGTCCGGGAGACGCTGCGCCGTGTGTGTGCCGCTCCGGAGCTGGCGGAGAGCCAGCCGGAGGTCCTGGGCCCCGCGCCCGCTCCCGTGCTGAAGCTGAACAACCGCTACCGTTACCGCTGTCTGCTGGTGGGAAGAAACGACCGGGCCACCCGGGACCGGGTGAGCTGGCTTTTGAAAGAATTTGCAAATGACCGCGCCAATCGCGGATTGAATATTTTTGTTGACTGCAACACCCTGGAGTGAGGCAGTCAGGGAGGTCACAATCATGGCATTGCGAAAAATCGTAGAGATGGGCGACGAGTGCCTGAACAAGGTCTGCCGCCCCGTCACGGAATTCAATTCCCGTCTGCACGACCTGCTGGACGATATGGCGGAGACCCTGGCGGACGCCAACGGCGCGGGCCTGGCGGCGCCGCAGGTCGGCGTCCTCCGCCGGGTCTGCATTGTGATGGACGAGACCACCGAGGAGTATCTGGAATTGGTCAACCCTGAGATCATCGCCCAGAGCGGAGAGCAGACCGGCCTGGAGGGCTGCCTCAGCGTGCCCGGCAAGTGGGGCATCGTCACCCGCCCCAATGTGGTGCGGGTCCGGGCCCAGGACCGGGACGGCAGATGGTTCGAGGTGGAGGGTGAGGGCATGAACGCCCGGTGCTTCTGCCACGAGATCGAGCATCTGGACGGCCACCTGTACACGGAGCATATCGACCACTTCCTGTCTGAGGAGGAGCTGCGGGCGTATCTGGAAGCCGAGGAAGGGGAGTAAGCCCATGCGCATCTTGTTCATGGGAACGCCGGAATTTGCCGTGGCGTCCCTGAAGCGGCTGGTGGAGGACGGCCACGAGATCTGCGGCGTGTTCACCCAGCCGGACAAGCCCAAAAACCGGGGACACAAGCTGGTGTTCTCTCCTGTGAAGGAATATGCCTTAACACAAAATCTGACAGTTTATCAGCCCTTGAAAATGCGGGACGGCGAGGCGCTGGGCATTGTGAAAGCCCTTGGGCCGGAGCTGATCGTGGTGGCGGCCTACGGCAGGATATTGCCGGAGGAGATCCTGGACGCGCCGGAATACGGCTCCATCAACGTCCATTCGTCGCTGCTGCCAAAATACCGGGGCGCGGCGCCCATCAACTGGGCGATCCTGGACGGAGAGACCGAGACCGGCGTTTCCATCATGTATATGGCCAAGGAACTGGACGCGGGCGATGTGATTTTGCAAAGGCGCACCGCCATCGGGCCGGAGGAGAACGCCCAGGAGCTGACGCGGCGTTTAGCGGAGCTGGGGGCGGAGGCGCTGTCCGAGACGGTGACGGCCCTGGCCGGCGGCACCGCCGTCCGGACGCCCCAGGACGGGAGCAGGCAGAGCTACGCCTCCATGCTGACCAAGGAGATGTCGCCCATCGACTGGACCCGCTCCGCCCACGAGATCAGCTGTCAGGTGCGGGGCCTGATCCCCTGGCCCTGCGCCTCCACCGACGTGATCAGCGGCGACGCCATCAAGCTGTATGCGGCAGCTGAGACGGGGGAGAATACCAATGCCCTCCCCGGTGTCATCGTGGCGGCGGGAAAGCAGGGCATCGACATTGCCTGCGGCGACGGCAAGGTGCTGCGGGTCAAGGAACTGCAGGCCCAGGGCGGAAAGAGGATGACCGCCGCGGCCTATCTGCTGGGCCATCCGATCCGGTGCTGAGGACCGGCGCGCTTTGAATCCTGTGAATCGAGGAATGCTATGCCTTACTACTATGATTACGGCTATTTTCTGGCGGACAATATCTACTGCATCCTGCTGGTCCCGGTGTTTCTGCTGTCTGTCTGGGCCCAGATCCAGGTCAGCGGGAACTTCCGGCGGTACAGCGCCGTCAATAACCGCAGGCGCTTGACCGGCGCCCAGGCGGCGGAGGCGGTGCTCCATGCCCACGGCGTTTATGATGTCGCGGTCCGCTGCTGCCAGGGGAACCTGACAGATCACTATGACCCCAGGGACAACACCATCTATCTGTCGGAGACCGTCTACGGCGCGCCCACCATCGCGGCGGTGGGAGTGGCCTGCCATGAGGCGGGCCATGCGGTCCAGTACGCGGAGGGATATGGCCCCATCCGCCTGCGGAGCGCCATCATCCCCGCCACCCAGCTGGGCTCGAAGCTCTCTTTCATTCTGCTGTTTGCGGGCCTTCTGCTGTATGCCCAACCCCTTTTTCTGGCGGGGATCCTGCTGTTTTCCCTGACCACCCTTTTCCAGCTGGTGACACTGCCGGTGGAGTTCAACGCCTCCCACCGGGCCATTGAGACCATTGAGGGCCAGTTCCTGCTGGATGACGACGAGATCACGGGAGCTAAAAAGGTGCTGCGGGCGGCGGCCATGACCTATGTGGCTGCGCTGCTGATGTCCGCGCTGCAGCTGCTTCGGTATGTGCTGATCTTCCTGAGCCGAAATGGCGGCGGCCGTAACGGACGGGGAGGAGGCAGGCGATGAACCCCGCTGACAAGAAGACAGGCGCTGCCCGGCAGGCGGCTTCCGCCCGGGAGACGGCCCTGCGGGTTTTGGTGAGCTGCCGGACCAACGGAGCCTGGGCGGACGCCGCCCTGAAGGCACAGCTCAGCCGGGACGGGCTTTCCGGCCCTGACGCGGCGCTTTGCAGCCGCATCGTCTACGGCGTGATGCAGAACCGGATGCTGCTGGACTTCTATATCGGCGCTTACTGCTCCCAAAAGCCGGAGCATTTGCAGCCGCCGCTGCCGGAGATCCTGCGCATCGGCGCGTACCAGATTTTATTCCTGGAGAAAGTGCCGGACAGCGCCGCGGTGAATACCTCTGTGGAGCTTGCCAAGCTGGCAAAGCGGGGGCAGGCGTCCGGCCTTGTCAACGCTGTCCTCCGTAAGATCGCCCAGAATAAAAATGCCCTGCCTGCCATTCCGGACCGGGACGAGGCGCAGTACCTTTCCATCCGCTACAGCCACCCCAAGTGGCTGGTGAAGCGGCTGCTGGCCCTTCTGGGCCGGGAGGAGGCGGAAGCGTTCCTCGCCGCCGACAACGGCATAGCGCCGCTGACCGTCCAGGTGAATCCCCTGAAGACCACGGTGGAGACGCTGACCGCAGAGCTGACGCAAAGCGGCGTCACGGTGCGGCCCCATCCCTGGGTGCCCGGGTGTCTGGAGCTGTCCGGCAGCGGCGACCTGACCCGGCTCCCGGCCTTCCAGGCGGGAAAATTCCTGGTCCAGGACCCCGCCGCCCGGCTGGTGTCCCTGATCACGGACATGAAGCCGGGACAAAAAGTACTGGACGTCTGCGCCGCCCCCGGCGGCAAATCCTTCGGCGCGGCCTTTGCCATGGAGGACCGGGGCGCGATCCTGGCCTGTGATCTCCATGAAAACAAGCTGAAGCGGATCCGGGAGGGGGCGGCCCGGCTGGGATTGGGCTGCATCGAGACAGCCGCCGCCGACGGGCGGAAGCGGAATCCCGATTGGGCGGACCGCTTCGACGTGGTGCTGGTGGACGCGCCCTGCTCGGGGCTTGGCATCATCCGCAAGAAGCCGGACACCCGGTATAAGAAGCCAGACGATCTGTTTACCCTGCCTGTGGTCCAGGCGGCGATTTTGGACAATGCCGCCGCCTATGTGCGGCCCGGCGGCATCTTGGTCTACTCCACCTGCACCATTCTGCCGGAGGAGAACGAACAGATCACGGACGCGTTTTTGGCGGAACACCCGGACTTTTCCCGAGAGAGCTTTACACTGCCGCAGCCGGTGGGCGAGACGGACGGCCAGCTGACGCTGTGGCCCCAGCGCCACGGCACCGACGGCTTTTACATCTGCCGCATGCGGCGGCAAATCTGACACGAGGCGCTTATGACCGATTTGAAATCACAGACGCTCCCGGAGCTGACGGACACCCTGAAAGCCATGGGCGAGCCGGGCTTCCGGGGCAGGCAGGTATTCACCTGGCTCCACAGGGGCGTTACCTCCTTTGACGAGATGACCAATCTCCCCAAGGCCCTGCGGGAAAAGCTGAAGGAAACCTGCATCCTGACAGTGCCCAAGGTGGCGCGGAAGCAGGTGTCCCGGCTGGACGGCACTATCAAGTACCTTTGGGAGCTGGGGGACGGCAACTGCATCGAATCCGTTTTGATGCAGTACCACCACGGAAACACGGTGTGCATCTCCTCCCAGGTTGGCTGCCGGATGGGCTGCGCCTTCTGCGCGTCCACAATAGCTGGCAAGGTGCGGGACTTAACACCCGCCGAGATGCTGGACCAGGTGCTGTTCACCCAGCTGGACTCCGGGCTGGAGATCTCCAACATCGTGCTGATGGGCATTGGCGAGCCGCTGGACAATCTGGACACGGTGCTGCGCTTTTTGGAGCTGGTGAACCATCCCGACGGCATGAATATCGGGATGCGGCATATCTCCCTGTCCACCTGCGGGGTCATTCCCGGCATCCGGCGTCTGGCGGAGCAGGACCTGCAGCTGACGCTGTCCGTGTCCCTTCACGCGCCGGACAGCGAGACCCGGTCGAAGATCATGCCGGTGAACCGGGCCTATGATGTGGACGCGCTGTTTGACGCCTGCCACGACTATTTTAAAAAGACCGGGCGGCGGATATCCTTTGAGTATGCCATGATCGACGGCGTCAACGACCACGACTGGCAGGCGGACCTGATCGCTGCCAGGCTGCGGGGGATGCCCGGCCATGTGAACCTGATCCCGCTGAACGACGTGGTGGAGAGCCCCTTCAAGCCCTCCAGGCGCGTCGCGGCGTTTCAGAAGAGACTGGAATCCCATGGGGTCACGGCCACCGTCCGGCGGAGCCTGGGCGGGGACATCGACGCCTCCTGCGGGCAGCTCCGCCGGAAGGCCATGGAAGAAGCACGGAAAGGGGAGGATTCCCAATGATGCACATATGGGGCATGACCGATGTGGGCCTGGTCCGCAAAGAGAACCAGGACGCGTATCTGGTCAGAGAGGAGACCGCCACCGGCCATACCATCTGCGTGGTCTGCGACGGCATGGGCGGCGCCGCCGGCGGCCGGATCGCCAGCCGGATCGCGGTGGAGACCTTTACATCGGAGCTGGAAAAAATACTGACCGCCGGGATGCAGCCCCAGCAGCTGCGGGAGGCGTCTTCTTACGCCGTCTCCCTGGCCAACAAGGCCATCCGGGAGGCCGCGGAGCAGACGGAGGAATACCGGGGCATGGGCACCACCCTGGTGTCCGCCGTCTCCTATGACGGCGGCGTGGTGGTCTCCAACGTGGGGGACAGCCGGGCCTATCACATCACCAGGCGCGGTATCACCCGGGTCACCAAGGACCACTCCCTGGTGGAGCGGATGGTGGACCGGGGTGACATCACCGCCGAGGAGGCTCGCCGCCATCCCAACCGGAACCTCATCACCCGGGCCCTCGGCCCGGACGCCGACGCCCAGTGCGACGGGTATATCTGCGCCATGGAGCCGGGGGAATACCTCCTGCTCTGCACCGACGGCCTGGTGGATACCGTCACCGACCAGGAGATGCTGTTTGAGGTCATCCACGGCGACGGGCCTGACAGCTGCCTGGGCCGCCTGCTGGACATCTCCAAGAGCCGGGGCGCGTCTGACAATGTCACCGCCGTCCTGATGCAGATACTGTAAGAAAGGGGGAGGCATATGGATATGGACCAGTATATCGGAAAAATGCTGGACAACCGCTATGAGATCCTGGAGCGCATCGGCACCGGCGGCATGGCGGTGGTCTACAAGGCGAAGTGCCACCGCCTCAACCGCCTGGTGGCCATCAAGATCCTGAAAAGCGATCTGGCGCAGGATGCGGATTTCCGCCGCCGTTTCAACGCGGAATCCCAGGCTGTCGCCCAGCTGTCTCACCCCAACATCGTGTCGGTCTACGATGTGTCCAAGGGCGGCGATATCGAGTATATCGTCATGGAGCTCATCGACGGCATCACCCTGAAGCAGTATATGGAAAAGCGGGGCCAGCTGAACTGGCGGGAATCCCTGCACTTCATCACCCAGATCATGCGGGGCCTCAGCCACGCCCACAGCCGGGGCATCGTCCACCGGGACATCAAGCCCCAGAACATCATGGTCCTGCGGGACGGCAGCGTGAAGGTGGCCGATTTCGGCATCGCGTGCCTGGAAAACTCCGCCCAGACCCTGACCCAGGAGGCCCTGGGCTCCGTCCACTATATTTCGCCGGAGCAGGCCCGGGGCGACCGGACCGACGCCCGCAGCGACATCTATTCCGCCGGCGTGGTGCTGTATGAGATGCTGGCGGGGCGGCTGCCCTTTGAGGGGGATTCCGCCGTGTCTGTTGCCATCCAGCACCTGAGCTCCATCCCTCTGGCGCCCCGGGAGATCAACCCGGACATCCCCGAGCAGCTGGAGCTGATCTGCATGAAGGCCATGGCGCCGGATCTGGAGCGGCGCTACTTCTCCGCCGACGCCATGATCGCCGACCTGGAGGCCTTCCGCAAGAATCCCGGTGTCAGCCTGGATTTTGAACTGGAGGATCTCCGGCCGACTGAGGAGGACGAGCCCACCCAGCTGCTGCGGACGGCGTCCGTCAGCGCCGCCGCCAACACGGGGCGGTCCCACAGGGCCCCTCCCGCCGAGCGGGAGCGCCGCCGGGACTATGACGACTATGGGGAGCCGGAGAGAAAAGGCAGCAAGGGGCGCACGGCGCTGGTCGTGGTGGCCTGCATCCTGGCGGTGGCGCTGGTGGCCGTGCTGTTCAGAACCATTTTCACGTCCTTTAACGCGCCGATGGACCAGTATGCCGTGCCTGATCTGCTGGGCTGGAAGGTGGAAGAGGCCCAGGAGCGGGCGGACATCAAGGATATTTTCACCATCGAGGTCCAGGAGGAGACTTATTTCAGCGACGAGTACGAAGCCGATGAGATTGTCAGGCAGTCTCCCGATCCCGGTGAATACCGCAAGGGCGGGCAGCTGGTCATCGAAGTGTGGCTGAGCGCCGGGCCGGACATCGACACCATGCCGAATGTGACCAATAGGACCGTGATCGAGGCTTCCAGCATCGTTCTGAAAAGCCTGAAGGAAAAATATGACCTGAACATCGAAGCCCTGGAAGAGGACATGCAGTACAGCGCTGATGTCCCGGCCGGCAATATCATCTCCAGCATCCCCGCCGAGGGGGAGCGGCTGGAAAAGGGCCAGACCATCCATCTGGTGGTCAGCAAGGGGCCCCAGCCCACCGCCTATATCCCCTTTATCGGCATGAAGCTGGATGATGTGGCCAAGCGGCTGGAGGACATGGGCCTGACGCTTGGAGATGTGAAGAAAGAGCCCAGCGATCAGGAGGCCGGTATCATCATCGGCCAGGATCCCGACCCCGAAACGGTGACGGAGGTGCTGCCGGGGACCGTTGTCAATTTTGTGGTCAGCCAGGGCCCGGATGGAGAGGTTTCCACTTTGGGAAGCGATAATGTGGTTTTCACGCTGCCCACGGACCGGATCAACGGCCAGCTGGAGGTCTATCAGGACGGCAAACGGATCTTTAACGAGACCGTCCTGTGTGAACCGGGGGCCTATTCTCTGCAGGTCTATGGAAGCGGAGAGACCCATATCACCGCCTATTTGGACGGCGAACTGATCTACGACAAGTGGATCACCATTGACCCGTACTATGGCTGAGGGACGTATTCAAAAAGCCCTGAGCGGCTTCTATTATGTGGACACCGGCAGTGAGATCCTGACCTGCCGGGCCAGGGGAAAGTTCCGAAAAGAGGGCGTCTCCCCCCTGGTGGGCGACCGGGTGGAGGTCCGGGAGCTGGGTAGCGGCGAGGGCTTCGTGGAGAAGATCCTGCCCCGCCGGAACGCCTTTTCCCGCCCCGCGGTGGCCAACATCGACCAATTGGTGGTGATCGCCTCCGCCGCCATTCCCCGGACAGATCCCTTCCTCATTGACCGGGTGGCCGCCATCGCGGCGCTGAAGGGCTGTGAGGTCATCGTCCTGCTGAATAAGTGCGACCTGGACAGGGCCGACGGGCTGTACGGCATCTATCGTGCCGCCGGTTTCCAAACCCTGCGTGTCAGCGCCGAGACAGGGGAGGGGCTGGAGGAGCTGAAGCCGCTGATCGCTGGAAAGCTGTCTGCCTTTACAGGCAATTCCGGCGTAGGGAAATCCAGCATCCTCAATGCCCTGGATCCGGCATTCCACCTGCAGGTGGGGGAGATCAGCGAGGCCCTGGGCCGGGGACGGCACACCACACGCCATGTGGAGCTGTACCGTCTGGCGTGCGGGGCGGAGGTCATGGATTCCCCGGGCTTTTCCTCCTTTGAGACGGAGGAGTTGAACCTGGAGCTGAAGCGCCGCCTGCCGGAGACCTTCCCGGACTTTGGGCCGTATCTGGACGGCTGCCGCTTTGTCGGGTGCAGCCACACCAAGGAAAAGGGCTGCGCCGTGCTGGAGGCCGTCCGCAGGGGCGATATCCAGAAGAGCCGGCACAACAGCTATCTGCGGCTTTACGAGGAGCTGAAGCCCCTGAAGGACTGGCAGGAGGCCAAGAGATCCTAATGAAACGCCGGATGCAAACGCATCCGGCGTTTTCCTTTGAACACGGGACAACACTGCCGTATATAATGGACCAGAAGAGGAGGTGAGACGCATGTTTGGACGGCGGGGAGGCGGCTCCTGTCTGCTTGGCATCTGCGCGGTGGCTCTGGGCGCGGGGATCCTGATTGCCGCGATCTTTCCCGTGGGCGCGCTGCTGTTTCTGGTGGCCTTCCTGCTGATCGCATGCGGCTGCGCCTGCTGCAGGCGTTGATACGGCTGCCGTATCGGAAAGGAGCGTTATCATGAATATCGTGGTTTGGAAATCTCCCAAGGCGCTGCGGGGCATTCTGCGAAAAATATTCCGGGTGAAGGCATAACCGATCCAGGCGGTTCATAGAGTAGGACATGAACTGCCGGGAAAGGAAGGGGTCCTTCATGGAACTGGAACTGAAAAAAGAGAGCCTGGATGCCTATGAGACAGGCGGGGAATTGACCTTGACCCAGGAGGAGACGGCGGAGACCATCGTGCCGGACTACTGTCCTGATATCGCGCGGATCATTGAGGCCGACGGCAAGGTGTATCTCCACAGCCGGGAGCTGCGGGACGGCAAGGCGGAGGTCTCCGGCACCGTCCGGGTGACGGTGCTGTATACCCCGGACGGGGAGAGCGGCATCCGCACCCTGGAATTCGCCATGCCCTTTACTGTGGAGAGCGACAGCCGCAGCCTGCCGGACTGTGTCTATCTGACGGCGGAGACGGAGCCGGAATTTCTGGAGGCGCGGATGCTGAATCCCCGCAAGATCTTTACGCACTGCAAGCTGGTGACCCATATCGCCGGATACCAGAAAACGCCGCTGGCCTTCTGCACCGACACGGAGGCGGAGGAAGCGCTCTGCGTGGAGAAGCGGCAGGAGACGCAGCACGCGGTCCTGCTGACGCACATTGCTGAGAAGGATTTTACCTTTACAGATGAAATGACCCTTTCCCCAGGGAGGGAGGGGGCCGCGGAGCTGCTGACCAGCCAGGTTTGCAGCGCCGTCACGGAGACGAAGATCGTTGGAAGCAAGCTGATCTTCAAGGGCGTCTTTTCCGTCGCGCTTCTCTACCGCACCGCCGACGGAAAGTGCTGCTCCACCACCGGGGAGCTGCCGTTCTCCCAGATCATGGAGGTGGAGGGCGCCGCGGAGGGAGCCGCCGCATCCCTGCACCTGCAGCTGACAGGCACGGACATCCAAATCGACGGGGACGACGCCGAGGGGCGCCAGATCGCCGTGACGCTGTACTTCCACGCCACGGCGCTGCTGCGGGAGGAGCGGGACCTGACGCTGCTCAGCGACCTCTATTCCACCGCCTACGATATGACGTATGAGGCGTCGCCTCTGGCGCTGACCAGCTTCTGCGAGACCATGAGCCGCCGGCAGACCGTGCGGGAGGTGCTGGAGATCGGCGTGGTGGCGGAATCCATCCTGTCCCTCTCTGTGTCCTGCGGCACGGTATCCGTCAGCCGGGAGGGGGAGAGCACGGTGCTGCGCGCCGGCGCCACGGTCCGGGCACTGTATCTGGACGAAGGCGGCGTGCCGCTGGTGGCGGAGCGGTGCATCGATGCCAGCTGCCAGCTGGAGCTGCCGGAGGACTGCCGGGTCACCGCCAGGGCCGTCTGTTCCGAGGAGGTGCAGGGCAGCCTGGGGGACCGGGGGATCGAGGTGCGTTTCCCCGTGGATTTCCGGGTGGAGGCCGCCAGCCGGGTCAAGCGGGTCTGCATCACCGCCGCCAAGCTGGACACGGAGTCCACAAAGGACATGACCGGCGCGCCGTCCCTGGTGCTGCGCTGTCTCGGGCGGCAGGAGAGCGCCTGGGACCTGGCGAAGAAGTACAACACCACCATCGGGACCATTCTGGCCGCCAATCAGCTGGAGGATGAAGCGGAGATTCCCCGGGAAAAGCTGCTGCTGATTCCCAGAAAGCGGGCGTAAAAATAAGCGGACGGCCAGTGGCCGTCCGCTCAGGCTGTCGAAAAAGTCCGCTGGACTTTTT
>ENA-UOJC01001916-UOJC01001916.1-human-gut-metagenome-genome-assembly--contig:-C104-NODE-1916-length-24843-cov-8.891560_pt1 | contig 24843 bp, 18 predicted proteins | sample MGYA00242339_ERZ723886 | MGnify/ENA metagenome assembly ERZ723886 | reverse complement strand
AGAAATACTGCTGCTTCAGCCGCAGGGACTTGCCCTCGTAGTGGTTGTCCTCGGGATAGAGGATGGTGCTGATGGAGTCGGCCATGGCCCGCTCCTCGTTGGCCTTCAGGTACTGCCCCTGGCTGAACAGCTGCATATCAATGGGCTTGGGGCTCTTGGCGTCCCACAGGCGCAGGGTGTTCACATGGTCGGTGTTGTAGCCCGCCACCAGCATATCGCAGGGGATGGCCAGCACCCGGGTATAGTCCTCGTGGACCACCATCAGGTGGCCGTTGTCCCACCGGGTGCGGACCCGGCCGCCGAAGTGAATTTCCTCGGCCTCCTGGGGCTTGGGCATCAGCCACGCATCCCCCAGGTTCAGCCAGTCGTCGGGCAGCTCCACCTGCTGACCGTCCACGATCTTCTGCTTGAAAATGCCCAGCTCATAGCAGATGGAGTAGCCGGTGGCGGGAATGTCCAGGGTGGTCATGCTGTCCAGATAGCAGGCGGCCAGGCGGCCCAGGCCGCCGTTGCCAAGGCCCGCGTCCGGCTCCATGTCGAAGATATCCGGGGCGGAGAAGCCCAGCTCCTCCACCGCCTGGGTCAGCTGGGGCAGAATCCCCAGGTTATAGGCGTTTTTCATCAGGCTGCGGCCCATCAGGAACTCCAGGGACATATAGTGCACCCGCTTTTCCTGCTGCTCCTGGGTTTTCTCCTGGGTGTCCACGCTGCGCACGGCCATAATGTCCCGCAGGGCCAGGGCGCAGGCCTTCATGATCTCCCCGTCGGTGGCCTGCTTTTCCGTGCAGCCATAGTTCAGGCGCAGCTTCTGCTGGATGGCCTCCTTCAGGGCGTCTTTGGTATAAGTCATTTAGTGGTTCCTCCGTGATAGATCTTGGTAAATGCGCCGGTAGGCCCCGGCGCTGCGGTTCCAGCTGAAGTCCTCGGTCATGCCCCGGCGGCGGACGGTGTCAAAGCCCATCCGGTCCCCCCGGTACAGGCCCACCGCCTGCCCCACCGTCTGGCACAGGTCATGGGCGGTGCAGCCAGAGAACACATAGCCGTTGCCGTCGGGCTGGCCCACCTGGCAGGAGCGGACGGTGTCGTTGAGGCCGCCGGTCTGGCGGACAATGGGCACCGCGCCATAGCGCATGGCGATCAGCTGGCTCAGGCCGCAGGGCTCGCTGCGGGAGGGCATCAGGAACAGGTCCGCCGCGCCGTAGATCCGGCGGGACAGATTGTCGGAATAGGTGATCTGGGCCGATACCCGGCCGGGCCACCGGTTCTGGGCCCAGCGGAAGGCGTCCTCAAACTGGGACTCCCCCTGGCCCAGCACCACCAGCTGGCAGCCGGTGGCCATAATGCCCTCCAGACCCTGGCACACCAGGTCCATGCCCTTGTGGCCCACCAGGCGGCTGACGATGGCCATCAGCGGGGTGTCCGGCTCCTGTGCAAGGCCCAGCTGCCGCTGCAGCTCCGCCTTGCACACGGCCTTGCCCTCCATATGGTCGGGGTCGAAGGTCCGGGGCAGGGAGCCGTCGTGGGCGGGGTCATAGCTTTCGGTGTCCAGGCCGTTGAGCACGCCGGAGAGCTTATAGTCGATCAGGTGCACCACCTGCTCCAGGCCGCAGGCATAGGCCGGGTCGTGGAGCTGGGCGGCGTAGGTGGGGCTGACGGTGGTAACGGCGTTGGCGGTGAGCATGGCCCCCTTCATCAGGTTCACGCACCCGTCCATCCGCAGGATGCCGCCGTCGTACCAGCCCCGGTTCAGGCCGAACAGGTCCTCCACGGTCTCGGGGCCGTATTTGCCCTGATACTCCACGTTGTGGATGGTGAACACCACCGGCAGGTCGTTTCCGGCGTCCCGCAGGTACACCGGCACCAGGGCCGTCTGCCAGTCGTTGCAGTGGACCACGTTGGGATACTCCGCCAGATGGGGCAGCAGGGCCACCGCCGCCTTGGAGAAGAAGGCGAAGCGCTCCCCGTCGTCCATGTCGCCGTACAGGCCCCGGCGGCGGAAATAGCGCTCGTTGTCCGCGAAATACCAGGTGACGCCCCGGTATTCCAGGGAGAACAGCCCGCAGTATTCGTGCCGCCAGCCCAGGTCCACATAGATATAGCAGCGGAAGTTCATCTTCTCCCGCCAGCGCTGGGCGATCTGGCCATACAGCGGCAGCAGCACGGCGGTATGGTCGCCCTCCGCCGCCACCGCCGGGGGCAGACTGCCCAGCACGTCCGCAAGGCCCCCGGTTTTGCAGAACGGGGCCGCCTCGCTGGTGATATACAGAATATTCATATGGTCACCTCCGGATGAACGTGTGTCATATTTCAGATCGTGACGCCCCGGGCCACCACCAGGGGATAGTTCTCGTGTCCCATCAGGGTGCGCCCCTCCTGCACGGTGACGTATTTGTCTGTGATAACGCCCCGCAGGACGGCGCCCCGGCGGACCACGGTGCCCTTGAACAGGATGCAGCCCTCCACGTCGGCCCCCGGCTCGATGCGGACGCCCCGGAACAGGATGCAGTTTTTCACCGTGCCCTGGATGTCGCAGCCGTCGGCGATAAGGGAGTTGACGCAGGAGCCGTCCATATAGGACGAGGGGGAGTCGTTTTCCTTGGCGAAGATGGGCCGCTGGGGGGCAAACAGCTCCATGCGGATCTCCGGCCGCAGCAGCTCCATGCTGCGGCGGTAATAGGCCTCGATGGTGTCGATGCGGGCGGCATAGCCGTCCCAGACATAGGCCCGGAAATGCAGGGCATCCTTCCTGTCCTGGAGAATGTTGTGGCGGAAGCTGTACTGGTTGTGTGCCATGCAGTCGGTGACCAGCTGGATCAGCAGGTCCCGGCGCAGCACGAAGATGTTCAGGCAGCGGAAGCCCTCGGGGGTGAACACGTCGTGGGCCACGTCCACAATGCGCCCGGAGTTATCCAGCTGAAAATAGGTGTCGCTTTCCGGCCCCGGCAGGGAGGTGCACACCGCCGTCATGTCCGCGCCGGAGGCGATGTGGTCCCGCAGCACGTCGTCCAGGGGCAGGTTCACCACCAGGTCGCTGTCGGTCAGCACCACATAGTCCTGCCGGATGTCCTTGAGATAGTCCATCACGCAGCCCAGGGCCTCCACCTTGCCCCGGAACCGGCCTGCGTCGCCCCGCCGCTCGGCATAGGCGAAGGCAGGCAGCAGGGTCAGGCCGCCGTGGTTGCGGCTCAGGTCCCAGCTTTTGCCGGTGCCCAGGTGGTCCAGCATACTCTGGCACTTGCCGTGCATGATGACGCCCACGTCCCGGACGCCGGCGTTGACCATGTTGGAGAGCATAAAGTCCACCACCCGATAGTTGCCGCCGAAGGGGATGGAGCCGTGGATGCGCTGCTCGATGAGCTCCCGCAGTCCGGTTTTCTTTTCATAGGAGAAAATGATGCCGTGCATTCCGTTCATGCTTCCACCTCCCCGTGATGACGGTCCAGCAGGGCCTTGGCAGGCACCACCTCGCCGGGGGCGATAACGGTGTCCGGCCCCAGGACGGCGATGCTCCAGTCGTCGGGATTTTTGGCGGTTTCCGGCGGCGTGCCCACCTGGGCCCCCCGGCCCACCCGGCAGCGCTCGCCGATGATGGCGTACTGCACCACCGCGCCCTCCTCGATGACGGCCCCGGGCATGACCACGGAGTAGCACACGCTGGCCCCCTGGCCCACCTGGGTGTTATAGCTCAGCACGCTGTTTTTCACCTCGCCCAGGATGCCGCAGCCCTTGGCCACGGCGCTGTTGCCCACGTCGGCGTGGGGCCCCAGAAAGGCCGGCGGGCAGGAGGGCGTTCGGCAATAGATGGGCCATTTCTTATCCAGCAGGTTCAGCCCGCTGCCCGGGGCCAGCATATCCATGTTGGCGTCCCACAGGGAGTCCAGGGTGCCCACGTCCTTCCAGTAGCCCTCGAAGCGATAGGCGGACATGACCTCTCCGGCCTCCAGCATGGCGGGGATGATGTTCTTGCCGAAGTCGTTGTCGGAGGTGGGGTCGGCCTCGTCCGCCAGCAGATAGGCCCGCAGCTTCTGCCAGGTGAAGATATAGATTCCCATGGAGGCCAGGTTGCTCTTGGGCTCCTTGGGCTTTTCGGCGAAGGCGGTGATCCGGTCGTTTTCGTCCACGGACATGATGCCGAAGCGGCTGGCCTCAGACCAGGGGACCTCCATCACGGAGATGGTGCAGGCAGCCCCGGCGTCCTTGTGGTGCTGGAGCATCCGGGAATAGTCCATCTTATAGATGTGGTCCCCGGACAGCACCGCCACATACTCCGGGTCGTACAGGTCCACAAAGCCGATGTTCTGATAGATGGCGTTGGCGGTGCCCTTGTACCAGGAGGCGCCGGAGGCGCTCTGGTACGGCGGCAGAATATGCACGCCGCCGTTGAGCCGGTCCAGCTCCCAGGGCTGGCCGCTGCCGATATAGCTGTTGAGCTCCAGGGGGCGGTACTGGGTCAGCACGCCCACGGTGTCGATGCCGGAATTGGTGCAGTTGGACAGGGGAAAGTCAATGATGCGGAACTTGCCCCCAAAGGGCACCGCAGGCTTTGCCATGTCGCCGGTGAGGACATACAGGCGGCTGCCCTGTCCCCCGGCCAGCAGCATGGCCACGCATTCTTTTTTCATGTCTGTTCGTTCCCTCCAGTCTGTCGGTTATGCCTTGTTGCTTCTGCGCCGGACCCGGCCCTGCAGAAACACCGCGCCCAGGGGCGGCACCCGCAGGGCAATGGACTTGTCCCGCCCGTGGGACGGGATATCCTCCACGGGGATGGGTCCGGTATTGCACACACCGGAGCCGCCCCAGGCGGCGTCGTCGGTGTTGAACACTTCCTCATAAAACAGCTTGCCGGGCACGCCGAAGCGATATCCCTCGTGGGCCTCCGGCGAGAAATTCACCACGCAGATCAGCTCATGACCCTTGTTGTCCCGGCGCAGGAAGGCCAGGACGTTGTTGTGGTTGTCGTCGGCCACCAGCCACTCAAAGCCGTTCCAGTCCCGGTCGTTTTCCCACAGGGGGCGGGACTTCTTATAAAACCGGTTCAGGGCCTGGATGCAGGCGTGGGTGCGGCCGCAGTCGTCCCGGTCCAGCAGATACCAGTCCAGCTGGCCCAGGAAGTCCCACTCGTGCCACTGGCCCAGCTCCGCCCCCATAAAGGTGAGCTTCTTGCCGGGGTGGGCCAGCATATAGGCCGTGAAGCCCCGGACCCCTGCCAGCTGCCGCCAGTCGTCCCCGGGCATCTTGCCCCGGAGGGAGCCCTTCATATACACCACCTCGTCGTGGGACAGGGGCAGCACAAAGCGCTCGGAGAAGGCGTACATCATGGAGAAGGTCACGTCCTTGTGGTGAAACTGGCGGAACCAGGGGTCCATCTTCAGATAGTGGCACACGTCGTTCATCCATCCCATGTTCCACTTCAGGCCGAAGCCCAGGCCGCCCTCCTCAATGGGCCAGGTGACCTTGGGCCAGGCGGTGGACTCCTCCGCCGCCGTCAGGGCCGGGGGATCCATGGCCGCCGCCAGGCGGTTCAGGTCCTGCAAAAACGAGATGGCCTCCAGATTTTCGTGGCCGCCGTGGACGTTGGGACGCCACTCGGTCCGGCCATAGTCCAGATACAGCATGGACGCCACGGCGTCCACCCGCAGGCCGTCGATGTGGTATTCCTCCAGCCACCACCGGGCGGAGGACAGCAGGAAGGACCGCACGTCGTCCTTGCCGAAGTCAAAGACCCGGGTGCCCCAGCTCTCGTGCTCCCGCTTCAGGGGGTCGCCGTATTCATACAGGCTGGTGCCGTCAAAGTCGATGAGGCCGTGGGCGTCTTTGCAGAAGTGGGCGGGGACCCAGTCCAGGATCACCGCCAGCCCCGCCCGGTGCAGCCGGTCCACCAGATACATGAAGTCGTGGGGGTCGCCGTAGCGGCTGGTGGGGGCGAAATAGCCCACGCACTGATAGCCCCAGGAGTCGTCCAGGGGATACTCCGTCACCGGCAGCAGCTCCACGGCGTTGTAGCCCATGCTGCGGACATAGGGGGCCAGTCGGTCCGCCAGCCGGCGATAGTTCAGGAACGCCCCGTCCTCTCCCCGCTGCCAGGAGCCGCAGTGGACCTCATAGATGTTCAGGGGCCCCTCGGTCAGGGGCGTCTCCCGGCGGCGCTCCCGCCACACGTCGTCGTGCCAGTGGAAGCCGGACACGTCGAACAGGCGGCTGGCGGTGTCGGGCCGCAGCTGGGCATAGGTGCCGTAGGGGTCCGCCTTCCAGCGGACCTGGCCATCGGCCCCGGTGATGACGTATTTATAGCAGTCGCCGGGCCGGGCGTCGGAAACGGTCAGGACCCAGTCGCTGCCCTGCCGCTCCATGGGAACGGGCTGCCAGTGGTTGAAGTCACCGGCCAGGGCGGCCTCCCGGGCGCTGGGGGCATAGACCCGGAAGGACCAGCCTTCCCCCGCCGGATGCGCGCCATAGGTCCGGTAAAGCTCTGTGTTTTCGGAAACGTTCATGGAATGATCTCCCTATATCAGCGTAATGTTATCATAACGGCCCCGAAAGCCGGGGCGAAGTGGGTCGATGGCAGGACAAAATACCGCATTCTGGCCCTATTGTAACGCAAACCGCCCCCTTCGTCAAGGAATCCGCCGTTACCGGAACCGCCATTTATACGAAACATAGGATGCCGCCCTCCGGCCCCTTCACCGCCGGGGCAAGAAAATCACCCGAAGGGGGCCTCCCTTCGGGTGATGGGATCATCGGAACACCTGGCCGTCGGCGTCCAGCAGCTCCCGGCGGCGGACCCGGACGAAGTCCGGCGTCAGCTCCGGCAGGTACCGGGCGATGGCCTTTTCCAGCAGCTGGGGATTCAGGCCGGGGTTCTGGGCCTGCACCGTGACAAAGGCCCGCAGCAGGTTCTCCTCCTGGGCAAAGGTAATGTCCCGGATCATGGAGGCGATGTCCACCTGGGCCAGCTGCTTGCGCTTGGTGCGCTTTTCGATCAGCAGCTCTTCCCGGTGAAACAGCTCCTCCAGGGCCTGCACGGCCCCCTCCGGCACCCCCCGGTCATAGTCCAGCTCCACCTCCGCCCGGAGATAGGCCAGCTCCCGCACCGGCCGCAGGGCGGGATAGCAGTCCAGGATCCGCAGCCCCTCCGGCAGGCCGCCGTTGAGCTTTTCGGCCAGGCCCGCCCCGTCGGTGTCCTGGGTCACCTCAAAGTCCAGCAGCTCGCAGTCGCTGGACTGGCACACCGGCAGCGGCAGCACGATGGAGATGATGGGATGGGGATGGAAGCCCTGGGAGTGCCTGATGTCCAGCTCCGTCCGGGGAAAGGCCCGCTGCACCGTCCGCAGCAGGTCCAGATTGGAGATATAGGCCACCGGGCCCTCCTTCACAAACAGCAGTCGCAGCTTAGACATCGCATTTCCCTCCTACCAGCCGGTTGGCGCCGCAGGCGTTGCAGTGGGTGCGGCAGTCCGGGGTGGTGACCCCGGCAAAGGCCCGCTCCCGCTCCCGCCAGAGATAGCTCTCCGTGACGCCGCTGGAGATCATGGCCCAGGGCATCAGCTCGTCCTTTTCCCGGGTGCGGTTGGCGTAAAAATGGGGGTCCAGCCCGCACTGGTCAAAGGCCTCCAGCCAGCGGTCCAGGGAGAAATACTCCTCCCAGGCGTCCAGCTTGGCCCCCTTGCGCCAGGCGGTCTCCAGCACCCGGCCCATGCGCCGGTCCCCTCGGGCCAGCACGGCCTCCAGGAAGCTGGTGTCGGAATCGTGCCAATTATAGGTGACGGTTTTGGTCTTGATGGCCTCCCGCAGCAGGTTCACCCGCCGCTCATACTCCTCCTTGGAGATCTGCGGCTCCCACTGAAAGGCCGTGTGGGGCTTCGGCACGAACCAGGAGGTGGACACGGTGATGCGGACGCCCCGGTTCTTGTTGCTGGCGCTCTCCCGCCAGGTGTGCATCACCCGGGCTGCCAGATCGGCGATGCCCAGCACGTCCTCGTCGGTCTCCGTGGGCAGGCCCAGCATGAAATACAGCTTCACGGCGCTGTAGCCTCCGGCGAAGGCCGTCCGGCAGGAGGCCAGCAGGTCCTCCTGGGTGACGTTTTTGTTGATGACGTCCCGCAGCCGCTGGGTCCCGGCCTCCGGGGCAAAGGTCAGGCCGCTTTTGCGGCCCTTGGCCAGCCGCTCCATCAGGCTCATGGAGAAGTTGTCCGCCCGCAGACTGGGCAGGGACAGATTCACGTGCCGCTGCTGGCAGAAGGGCTCCAGCTGGTCGCACAGCTCCGTCAGCGGGGGATAGTCGCTGGTGGAGAGGCTGGACAGGGTCACCTCCTGATAACCGGAGTCGTTGCAGGACTCCACGCCGTACTGGGCGCACAGCTCCCGGCTGCGGTTGCGGACCGGCCGGTACACATACCCCGCCTGACAGAACCGGCAGCCCCGGATGCAGCCCCGGAACAGCTCCAGCATCACCCGGTCCTGGACGATCTCCGTGGAGGGGACGATGGTTTTGGTGGGGAAAAAGGCCTTGTCCATATCCCGGACGATGCGCTTGGTCACCACCGCCGGGGCCCCGTCCCGGGGGGTGATGGCGGCCACGGTGCCGTCGTCGTGATACGTCACGTCGTACAGGCTTGGGACGTAGATGCCCGGCAGCTGGGCGGCGGCCCGAAGAAACGCCTCCTTGGTCCAGCCCTCCCGCCGGGCCCGGCGGTGCAGCTCCACCAGCTCCACGGTGATGTCCTCCCCCTCGCCCAGGCTCACCAGGTCGATAAAGTCGGCGATGGGCTCGGCGTTGTACATGGCGGTGCCCCCGGCGATGACCAGGGGGGTCAGGGCCGTGCGGTCGGCGCTGTGAATGGGAATGTTTGCCAGGTCCAGCATATTCAGGATGGCGGGAAAGGCCATCTCATAGCCCACGGAGAAGGCCACGATGTCAAAGTCCGTGATGGGCTGGCCGGATTCCAGGGCGAACAGGGGCATCCCCGCCCGGCGCATCTCCTCCTCCATGTCGCCCCAGGGGGCGAACACCCGCTCGCACCACACGCCCTCCATGTTGTTCATCACGCCGTAGAGAATCCGCATGCCCAGGTTGGACATGCCGATCTCGTATGTATCCGGGAAGCAGAAGGCGATCCGGGTGTCCACCCGGGCCGGGTCCTTCTTCACGGCGTTGTATTCCCCGCCCACATAGCGGGCAGGCTTCTGCACCCGGGGCAGAATGCGTTCCAATCGTTTATCCACGGTACGTTCTCCTTTATACACGCTCTTTGCGGCCCAGGAAGGACCAGTCGCCCTCCATAATAAACAGGCTCAGCAGCATCAGGGCCGCGCCGATATAGCCCCGCAGAGACAGTACCTCGCCGGTCATGACAAAGGCCACCATGGAGGCAAACACCGGCTCCAGGGTGAAGATCAGGCCCACATGGCTGGCGGTGGTATATTGCTGCTGCACGGACTGGATGACAAAGGCAACGCCGGAGCAGAAAATTCCCAGAAACAGCGCCGCCGCCCAGGTCTTGCCGGAGGTGGGCAGATGCACCGGTTCCCCCAGCACCAGGGCCAGGGCTAAGGTCACGATGCCCACCACCGCCAGCTGGCACACCCCCAGGCCCAGGGGGTCCACCCGGGGATCCCGGACGGCCTTCTCCGTGATCAGCAGGTCCACGGCGTAGCACAGGGGGGTGATGAGGCAGATCAGGTCCCCGGAGGCGGGCCGCAGCTCCCCGTTCAGGGTCAGCAGGGCCATGCCCACCGTGCACACCACCAGCGCTGCCCCCAGCTTCCAGCCGGGCCGCTGCCGGAAGAACAGAAAGCCCAGCAGCGGGGCGAAGATCACCTGCAGGGCGCAGATGAACGCGGCGTTTGACAGGGAGGTGCGGGTGATGCCGTAGTTATAGGCCACATAGGTCCCCGCCAGGGCCAGACCCACGATGAGGCTGTACCGCAGGGTGGTGCGGTTGATGTGGACCACGTGCTTCCAGAAAATCAGCCCCAGCACCAGAAACGCCACAATAAAGCGGAAGGCGTTCAGGGTCATAGGCGGCAGATCCGCCAGGCAGATATCCGTCAGGTAATAGCTGGCGCCCCAGAAAAAGGTGGTCATCACCAGCAGCAGGTCGGCGCGGCGTTGCTTGTTCATGTCTGTGTTCTCTCCTACCGAAAATCTTCACTAACATCCCATTATACCACAGATCATCCGGCAAGAAAACAGCTTTTTTCGCTTTTTGCGGCTATTTCCACAGGCCCACATACCCCTCGTCGTGGAGCTGCTTGACAAACAGCAGCGCCATAGGCAGCAGGATCATCCCCGCCACGCCCAAGGCCCGGAACCCGGCGTACATGGCCGCCAGAGCCGCCAGGGGAGGCAGTCCCGCCTGGGCGGCCATGACCTTGGGCTCCAGAAGGCTGCGCACGGCGGAGATCACCGCGTACAGGGCCGCCAGAGCCACCGCCCGGGGGGCCTGCCCCGCCAGCAGACACACCGCCGCCCAGGGCAGCAGCACCGTGCCGGTGCCGAACACCGGCAGGGCGTCCACCAGCGCGGTAACGGCGGCCAGCAGCAGGGCATACCGCTGGCCCATCAGCAGGAACCCCGCCAGCAGCTGGCAGAAGGTGACCCCCAGCAAAATCGCCTGGGCCCGGCACCATTTTCCCAGGGTGGACAGCAGATTGGCCTTGACCCCTCTGGCCCGGTCCAGCCGGTGCCCCAGCTGCCGCCGGAAAAAGGCCATCACCCGGGGATAGCTGCCGGCGGTGATGAACACCGCCAGGGCCGTGGTGCCCAAGACCAGTTACACCCCCGGCAGGGCGGCGGCCTGGGCCGCCGCCGCGGTGATGCAGGCCCCGCTGGCCCGCTGGGCCGCTCCCGCCGCCAGGGTCCCCAGCAGGGCGGGGACCTCCTCCAGCCAGCTCCGCAGCCCCTGGGGACAGGCGGCGCAGAAGTCCTCCAGCCGCTGCCGCAGGTCCTCCGTCATGCCCGGCAGCCCCGCCAGAAGCCCGGGGAGCTGCCCCAGCAGCTCCGCCGCCTGGCGGATCAGCTGCCACACGATCACCGCCGCCAGCGCCAGTATGGCCCCGGTGACGGCGATGGTCACCACCGCCGCCGTAAACCCCCGCTTCAGGCCCATCCGGCGGCGGCACCAGGCGATCACCGGCTCCACCGCAGCCGCCAGGGCCAGGGCCAGCAGAAACGGTAGCAGCCACCGCAGCAGATACCGCACCCCCAGCCACAGCAGCACCGCCCACACGGCCCAATAGGCAGTCCGCACCAAAAAAGCCCGCTGCTTTTCCTGCATTTTTGTATGCTCCCTCCTACGAAAACAGTTGTGTTTTGTCAAACAACATGGTATGATAATGGCCAAAAGAAACGGCGGGGCCGCGTCTCCGCCGGACACATCAGCGGAGGTTTACGGCCATGAGCAATCAGAAGTATTACATCGTATCGACAGAAGCCCTGCCGGAGGTATTCATAAAGGTGGCGGAGGCCCGCCGGATGCTCCAGGTGGGCGAGGCGGCCACCGTGGGCGAGGCGGCCCGGATGGTGGGCATCAGCCGCAGCGCGTTTTACAAGTACAAGGACGCGGTGCAGCCCTTCCAGGACATGAAGGCCGGCCACATCATCACGTTTTACGCCCTGCTGAAGGACAACCCCGGCGTGCTGTCCAACTTCCTGTCTATTTTTGCCAATTCCGGCGCAAATATTCTCACCATCAACCAGACCATCCCCACCAACGGCTGCGCCGGTGTCACCATCTCCGCCGAGACCCGGGACATGGTGGAGGATCTGGAGTCCATGATGACCCGCATCTCCGCCGCCGAGGGCGTGCTGAAGTTCGAGGTCCAGGCCGCCTGACGCCGATTATAAGCGTATACATCAATATGCGCGGATAGAATGACCCCGCCTGAAAAGCCTCGCAGAGTTTGCCGCCCGCAGGCGGCAGACTGCAAGCCTTTTGCCAAAAAGGGCTTTGCCCTTTTTGGCAAACAAAACCCCGCTCTGCCCTCCGGCAGGGCGGGGAGTCTATCTCTTATTTTACTTTTTCTTGCCGCCGTGGGTAGCCTTCATGCGCTTTTCGTGGTTGAGAATGGTCTTGCGCATGCGCAGGCTCTCGGGGGTGACCTCCAGCAGCTCGTCGTCGGCCAGGAACTCCAGGCACTGCTCCAGGCTCAGCTTCCGGGGCGGCACCAGGCGCAGGGCCTCGTCGGACCCGGCGGCCCGCATATTGGTCATCTGCTTCTTCTTGCAGACGTTGACGGTGATGTCCTCCTGCTTGGGGGACACGCCCACGATCATGCCCTCGTACACCTTGACGCCGGGGCCGATGAACAGAGCGCCCCGCTCCTGGGCGTTGAACAGTCCGTAGCTGACAGACTCGCCGGTCTCGAAGGACACCAGGGAGCCGGTGTTCCGGCGGCTCAGGTCGCCCTTATAGGGGGCGTAGCTGTCGAACACGGAGGCCATGATGCCCTCGCCCCGGGTATCCGTCAGGAACTCGTTGCGATAGCCGAACAGGCCCCGGGCGGGGATCAGGAACTCCAGCTTCATACGGCTGCCCACGGGGGTCATCTCGATCAGGTCGCCCTTGCGGGAGCCCAGCTTCTCGATGACCGCGCCCACGGACTCGCTGGGCACGTCGGCCACCAGCCGCTCGATGGGCTCGCACTTCTTGCCGTCGATGGTGCGGTACAGCACCCGGGGGGGGGACACCTGGAACTCATAGCCCTCCCGGCGCATGGTCTCGATAAGGATGGACAGGCTCATCTCGCCCCGGCCCGCCACGTTGAAGGCGTCGGTGGCGCCGTCGATCTCCGTCACCCGCAGGGACACGTCCTTCAGGGTCTCCCGGAACAGGCGGTCCCGCAGCTGGCGGGAGGTGACGAACTTGCCCTCGCGGCCGGCATAGGGAGAGTCGTTGACGGAGAAGGTCATCTCCATGGTGGGGGCGGAAATTTTCACAAAGGGCAGAGGCTCCACGCACTCCGGGGCGCAGATGGTGTCGCCGATGGTGATATCGCCGATGCCGGACATGGCGATGATATTGCCGGCGGTGGCCTCGGTGATGGGCTGCTTGCCCAGGCCCTGGAACTCGTACATGGACACGGCCTTGGCTTTCTTGGCCGGTGCGTCGGGGTCGTGATAGTTGCACACGGCGATCTCCTGGTTCTGCTTCAGGACGCCGCGCTCCACCCGGCCGATGGCGATGCGGCCCACGAACTCGTTATAGTCGATGGCGGACACCAGCATCTGGAAGGGCTGGTCCAGGTCCGCCTCGGGAGCGGGAATATAGCTGAGGATGGTGTCGAACAGGGGCTTGAGGTCCGTGCCCGGCACGTCGGGGGAGTAGGACGCGACGCCCTGGCGGGCGGAACAGAACAGCATGGGGGAGTCCAGCTGCTCCGGGGTGGCGTCCAGGTCCAGCAGCAGCTCCAGCACCTCGTCGATGACCTCATGGATGCGCTGGTCGGGCCGGTCGATCTTGTTGACCACCACGATGACCCGGTGGCCCAGCTCCAGGGCCTTGGAGAGCACGAAGCGGGTCTGGGGCATGGGGCCCTCGGCGGCGTCCACCAGCAGGATAACGCCGTTGACCATCTTCAGGATGCGCTCCACCTCGCCGCCGAAGTCGGCGTGGCCCGGGGTGTCCACGATGTTGATCTTCACGCCCTTGTAGTGGACGGCGGTGTTCTTGGCCAGGATGGTGATGCCCCGCTCCCGCTCCAGGTCGTTGGAGTCCATGACCCGCTCCACCGTCTCCTGGTTCTCCCGGTACACGCCGCCCTGCTTGAGCATCTGGTCCACCAGGGTGGTCTTGCCGTGGTCCACGTGGGCGATAATGGCTACGTTTCTCAGTTTTTCGTTCTGCAAAGGAAAAACCCCTTTCTTTTGGGTATAAAACTTCATGCGTGAGCACTGCACCACGAAAATGCGCAAATGTTAGTGCATGAAGTTTTTGTGCATCATTTCCGGTTGCCCCACAGGGGCGAGGAAATGGCACATTTCTTGTTTTGCTATGCTTTTGCATAGCAAAATTCATGCACTGTGCGGCGCACCACGAAAACAGGCAAACTCTTCTGTGCATGAAGTTTTGTGCATCATTCCCGGTTGCCCCGAAGGGGCGAGGGAATGGCACATTCTATTTTTTGCTATGCTTTTGCATAGCAAATCTCTCAACCTTCACATTATATCCCCTGATTTTTTCAATTGCAAGAACTTTTTGCGAATTCCGGCGTTTTTATGGATTTTGCTTTTTCTTCGGGCCGGAAGGGGGGATAGTGGGGGCGAACAGGCGGCAGAAGCATGGCTGCACCGGCGCAGCGGCGCAGAATGGCGGCCCACCGCACCACCCTGCAGCAGGCACGGGGGGAATACGCGGTGCTGGTGCCCCTGGTGGAAACGCCCCGGGGGCTGAGCCTTTTATACGAGGTGCGCCCGGCGAAGCTGCACCACCACAGCGGGGAGGTGTGCTTCCCCGGGGGACGGATGGAGGCCGGGGAGACGCCCCGGCAGTGCGCCCTGCGGGAGACCTTCGAGGAACTGGGCCTTCCGGCGGAGGCCATTGAGATTTTCGGGGACCTGGACTTTCTGTACCTGCGGTCCGAGGGGCTGATGTATCCGGTGCTGGGCCGGGTGGACCCGGCGGCGGTGCTGCGCCCCAGCCCCGACGAGGTGCAGGACACCTTCACGGCGCCCCTGTCCTGGCTGGCGGCCCATCCCCCGGCTATCTACCGCTATCCCCTGCGGCCGGAGATCGGGCCGGACTTCCCCTATGACCGGGTGGGGGCCTCCGCCGGATATCCCTGGCAGGCCGGGTGCATGGAGGTGCCGGTGTACGAGGGGCTGCCGCATCCCCTGTGGGGGCTGACGGCCCGGATCACCTGGTGGCTGCTGGAGCAGTACGGGGACATATTGACAGATATGGTATAATATATCCTGGCTGAATATATAGAAAACGAGGAAACTGCTATGGAATTTACACAGGGCGCGCCCTTTGACAGCTTCGGCCTGTCCGAGGCCACCATGCGCGCCATAAGGAACAAGGGATATGAGATCAGCACCCCCGTCCAGGCCGGGTGCATCCCCCCCATGCTGGAGGGGAAGGACGTCATCGCCAAGGCCCCCACCGGCACCGGCAAGACCATGGCCTTCGGCATCCCCATCATCGAGCGCATCGACCCGGAAAGCGAGGAGGTCCAGGCGGTGATCCTGGCCCCCACCCGGGAGCTGGCCATGCAGATCACCGACGAAATGCGCCAGATCGCCGTGTGCCATGAGGGGGTGCGGCTGGTGTGCCTGTACGGCGGCCAGCCCATCGGCAAGCAGATCAACGCCCTGAAGCGGCGGCCCCAGATCGTGGTGGCCACCCCGGGCCGCCTGTCCGACCACATGAAGCGCCGCACCGTCACCCTGGGCCAGGTGCAGACCGTGGTGCTGGACGAGGCGGACCGTATGCTGGACATGGGCTTTATCCACGATGTGACCCGCATTCTGGACAAGATTCCCCACCGGAAGAATCTGGGCATGTTCTCCGCCACCATCTCCCGGGAGGTCATGGACATCTCCTGGGTGTATCAGCGGGACCCGGAGGAGATCACCGTCCAGGCCACCCGGGAAAACAAGCCCGATATCCTGCAATACCGCATCGAGGTGCCGTCTGACAAGAAGGTGGACGCCATCGCCTCCATCATCCGCGCCCAGCAGCTGGACCGGGTCATCTGCTTCTGCAACACCAAGGGCTCCACCGAGCGGCTGACCAAGTTCCTGCAGCTGCGGGGGCTGGACGCCCAGTGCATCCACGGCGATATTCCCCAGCGCAAGCGGGAGGAGGTCATGGCCCGCTTCCGGGATGGACAGCTCCGTGTGTTCGTGGCCACGGACGTGGCCAGCCGGGGCATCGACGTGGACGACGTGGACGCGGTGTTCAACTTCGAGGTGCCCGAGGAGAATGAATATTACATCCACCGCATCGGCCGCACCGGCCGGGCCAAGAAGCACGGCGTGGCCTATACCCTGCTGTCGGACTTCCCCTCCCGCATGCGGCTGGACGACATCGCCCGCAACACCCGCAGCCAGATCATCCCCGCCACCCTGGAGGAGGACGGCCGGGTGACTCCTGCGGAGCCCAAATCAAAGTAAGGAGCGTGGCCCCTATGAAACGACGGATACGGTACATGGCCCTGTTGCTGGTGCTGTGCATGCTGGCTCTGACCGGCTGCGCCCAGCCGCGGGACACCATGACCCTGCGGGTGTGCCTGGACGCCGCCCCGGCCACCCTGGACCCCGCCATGGCCTCCTCCGATGCCGAGCGCACGGTGGTGGCCCACCTGTTTGAAAATCTCATGAAGCTCTCCCGGGGGGAGGACGGCGGCATCCAGCCGGTTTACGCCGCCGCCAAATCCTACACCGTGGAGGACAACCTGGACGGCACCGAGACCTATACCTTCACCCTGCGGCAGAACGTCCGCTGGTCCGACGGGCAGACCGTCACCGCCCACGACTTTGTCTATGCCTGGCAGCGGCTGGCGGACCCGGCCACCGGCTCCCCCCATGCGGCCCTGCTGGACATGGTGGCGGGCTTTGACCAGGTGCAGGCCGAGCAGGACGGAAGCCTTCTTCAGGTGTCCGCCCCGGACGACTTCACCTTCGTGGCGAAGCTCTCCTACAAGTGCGCCTATTTCCTGACGGATGTCTGCGCCGGGACGGCCACCATGCCGGTGCGCAGCGACGCGGCGGAGCGGGAGGACTGGTCCCTGCACTCCGAGACCCTGCTGACCGACGGCCCCTATCGGGCCACCGGCTGGGACGAGACGGGCCTCACCGCCCAGGCGGCCGACGGGTACTATGACGCCCGCCGCCTGGGGCCGGACGTGCTGGAGTTCCGGTTCGAGACGGACGGCCAGGCCCGGGCGGACCTGCTGTCCGGCGGCGACGTGGACTTTGCTATGAACCTGCCGGAGGGCGACACCTCCGATCCCTATCCCCAGACCACCCTGCTGCTGCTGAACCAGCGGACCGGCAGCCTGGAAAGCGAGTCCCTGCGCCGGGCCCTGGCCCTGGCCATCGACCGGAACGCGCTGACGGAGGACCAGCCTCTGGACCCCGCCCAGGGCATTGTCCCTCCGGGGCTGCGCAACACCATGGGCGGCGATTTCCGCCAGGGCAGCGGCAGTCTCATCGACAATGAGCCTGATAACTACGAGGCCCTGTGCCAGCAGGCCAGGACCCTGCTGGAGGAGGCAGGCGGCGTGAAGGCCGCCGGGCAGATCACCCTGCTGTATGACAGCACCGACGAGACGGCGGCCCGGACCGCCGCCGCCGTCCAGGACGCCTGGAAGCAGAAGCTGGGGCTCATCGCCATCCTGCGGGGAGCCACGGCCCAGGAGCTGGCGGACGCCCTGAACCAGGGTGAGTTTATGGTGGCCCTGACCACCGTCATCGCCGACCGGGGCGACGCCTCGGGCCTGCTGTCCCTGTGGGAAAGCGGCAATGGGTACTTCTATTCCACCGCCTATGACATGCTGCTGCGGGCGGCGGACGCCTCCGGCCATGTGGAGGTCCGGGACGCCTATCTGGAGGACGCGGAGGCCATGCTGGTGGAGGACAGCTGGGTCATCCCCCTGTACTATGTCCACCGTCACAGCGGCCTGGCCCAGCAGCTGACGGCCCCGCTGTACGACGGCACCGGCGTGTACCGGTTCTCCGCCGTTGTGCGCCAGACGCCGCAGTAAACCACAGGATTCGGGAGGAAGCATCATGAAGGAAACCGTACTGCTTACCGGCGGAGCCGGGTTCATCGGGTCCCACATCGCGGTGGAGCTGCTGCAGCGGGACTATGACGTGGTCATCGCCGACGACCTGTCCAACAGCCGCCCGGACGTGCCGGAGCGCATCGAAAAAATCACCGGCCGGGCCCCGGTGTTCTATCGGATGGACGTGTCGGACCGGCAGGCCCTGGACCGGGTGTTCCGGGCCCATGACATCGCCGCGGCGGTGCACCTGGCCGGATACAAGGCCGTGGGCGAGTCCGTGCAGAAGCCCCTGGCCTATTACCGCAACAATCTGGACACCACCCTGGCCCTGCTGGAGGTGATGGCGGACCACGGGGTCCACCGGCTGATCTTCAGCTCCTCCGCCACGGTGTACGGCAATGCGGAGGCCCCCTGCCGGGAGGATATGTCCACCGGCGGCTGCACCAATCCCTATGCCTGGACCAAGCTGATGATCGAGCAGATCCTGCGGGACGCCGCCAAGGCGGACCCTTCTCTTGCGGCGGTGTGCCTGCGGTACTTCAACCCCGTGGGGGCCCACGAAAGCGGCCTCATCGGCGAGCTGCCCAACGGCATCCCCAACAACCTCATGCCCTATATAACCCAGACCGCCGCCGGTATCCGCCGGGAGCTGACGGTGTTCGGCAACGACTATCCCACCCCCGACGGCACCGGCGTCCGGGACTATATCCAGGTGGTGGACCTGGCCCGGGGCCATGCGGCGGCTCTGGACTACTCCCGGAGCCATCCGGGCTGGGAGGCCATCAACCTGGGCACCGGACGGGGCAGCAGCGTGCTGGAGATCGTGGAGACCTTCCAGCGGGTCAACGGCGTGGCGGTGCCCCACCGCATCGGCCCCCGCCGCCCCGGGGACCTGCCCACCTGCTATGCCGCCACGGACAAGGCCGCCCGCCTGCTGCACTGGCACGCGGAAAAGGACCTGGCGGATATGTGCCGGGATTCCTGGCGCTGGCAGCAGAGCCAGCAGTGACCCCATCTGTTCCCGGGCCGGTATAGGCGCTGCCTGTACCGGCCCGCAGCGCTTTCAAAAAAGGAGAATTTTGCTATGCCCATTCGTTCCAGGGCCGCTGCTGCGGCCGTGCATATCCTGACCGCCCTGTGCGCCGCCGTGGGGGTGGTGCTGCAATGCGGCTTCTTCGGCGGAAGGCTGAACCTGGCCGCCCTGCAATACTTCACCCTGATGAGCAACATCCTGTGCGCCGTGTATTTTGCCGGAGCCGCCGTCCGCACCCTCCGGCGGGGGGACACCTGGCTGCCGGTGTGCAAGGGAGCCCTGGTGATGGCCATGGCCATCACGGGCATCACCTTCCACCTGTTCCTGGCCGCCGGGGACTTCAACATGGGCCACACCCAGCTGATTACCAACCACCTGCTCCACACCGCCGCCCCGCTGCTGACGGTGCTGGATTGGCTGCTGTTTGACGAAAAGGGGCACTATCGCCGGTTTGAACCCTTCCTGTGGGGTATTTTCCCGGCGGCCTACTTTGTATACACCATGATCCGGGCCCGGGTCAGCAGCTTCCGGTTTTACAACGGCTCGCCGTACCCCTACCCCTTCATGGACGTGGACGCTCTGGGCTGGGGCAAGGTGCTGCTGATCTTCCTGGCCATGGCCGCAGCCTTCCTGGCCCTGGGCTATGTGCTGGTGTGGATCGACCACCTCCTGGCCCGGCGGCAGAAGCGATGACCGGCCGCCGGGACCCGGCCCGGGATATGGAGGCCGCCCGGGCCATCGCCCGGCAGGCCGCCGCCCTGGGAGGCCGGGCCTACTATGTGGGGGGCTTCGTCCGGGACCGTCTGCTGGGCCGGGAGAACACCGACGTGGACATTGAGGTCCACGGCCTGACTCCCCAACAGCTGGAGGAGATCTTAGACGGCCTGGGAGGCCGCCTGGAGATGGGGGCCAGCTTCGGGATCTACGGCCTCAAGGGCTATGGCCTGGACATCGCCATGCCCCGGCGGGAGCGGGCCATTGGCCGGGGCCACCGGGATTTCGACGTGACCGTGGACCCCTTTCTGGGCACGGAGCAGGCCGCCCGGCGGCGGGACTTCACCATAAACGCCCTGATGGAGGACGTGCTGACCGGCCGGGTGCTGGACCATTTCCGCGGCCTCCGGGACCTGCGCCGGGGCGTGCTGCGGCATGTGGATGACCGGACCTTTCCGGAGGACCCTCTGCGGGTGCTGCGGGGGGCCCAGTTTGCCGCCCGGTTCGGGTTCACCGCGGCCCCGGAGACCATCGCCCTGTGCCGGGGCATCGACCTGTCCGCCCTGCCGCCGGAGCGGGTGGAGGGGGAGCTGCGCAAAGCCCTGCTTCAGGCGGAGCGCCCCTCGCTGTTTTTCGAGACCCTGCGGGACATGGGGCAGCTGTCCCACTGGTTCCCGGAGGTGGAGGCCCTGATAGGCGTGCCCCAGGAGCCGCGCTTTCACCGGGAAGGGGACGTCTGGACCCACACCATGCTGGTGCTGGACCATGCGGCGGCTCTGCGCAGCCGGGCCCAGCAGCCCTTTCCCTTTATGCTGGCGGCCCTGTGCCACGATCTGGGCAAACCGGCCGCCACCGAGTATGTCCGGGGCCGTATCCACGCCTATGACCACGAGTCGGCGGGGGTACCCCTGGCGGACGCCCTGGTGCGGCGGATCGTGGGGGAGAAGGCGGCAGCGGCCTATGTGCGGAACATGGTGCAGCTGCACATGAAGCCCAACGCCCTGGTGGGGGCCGACGCCTCCGTCAAGGCCAGCAACCGGATGTTTGACCGGTCCATAGAGCCGGAGGACCTGATTCTGCTGGCCGTGGCAGACGGCCGGGGCACCCATAGCCTGTGGCCCTGGGAGGATACGGAGCCCTGGCTGCGGCAGCGGCTGGCCCTGTACCGGGAACTGATGGCCCGGCCCCAGGTCACCGGGGCGGACCTCATCGCCGCCGGTCTCACGCCGGACAGCCGCTTCCGGGAGCTGCTGGCCTATGCCCACAAGCTCCACCTGGCGGCGGTGCCCCACGACAGCGCCCTGAAGCAGACCCTGGCCTATGCCCGGAAGCTCCGCGTCACAGAAAATTAACTTGCAAAAGAACCCCTCCTGTGGCATGATAAACAAGATGTTATCATGCCGCAGGAGGGATTTTTATATGCGCATCACCGTCATCGGCTGCGGGCGCTGGGGCTCGCTGATCGCCTGGTATCTGGACCGCACCGGCCACGCCGTCACCCTGTATGGCCGCCCCGGCTCCCGGCATATGCAGCGCTTTCTTGCCACCCGCCGCAACGACCTGCTGGAGCTGCCGGAAAGCATCCGGCTGTCCACGGACCTGTCCTGCGTCCGGCAGGCGGAGATCGTGGTGATCTCCATCGGCTCCCAGGGGCTCCAGGGCCTGATGGACCAGCTGCGGCCCCTGGCCCTGGGGGATAAGATCTTCGTTTTGTGCATGAAGGGCCTGGAGCAGGGGACAGGCCGCCGCCTGAGCCAGATCGCCCAGGAGAATCTGGACCCCTCCAACGCCGTGGCGGTGTGGCTGGGCCCGGGCCATGTGCAGGAGTTTTACCGGGGCATCCCCAACTGCATGGTCATCGACAGCAGCCGGGAGGATGTGAAGCGCCTGCTGGTGCGGTCCTTCTCCAGCGACCTGATCCGCTTTTACTATGGGGAGGACCTCATCGGCAACGAGGTGGGGGCCGCCGCCAAAAACGTGGTGGGCATCGCCGCCGGATTTTTAGACGGCAAGGGCCTGTCCAGCCTGAAGGGCGCCCTGATGAGCCGGGGCACCCGGGAGGTGGCCCGTCTCATCCAGGCCATGGGCGGCAGCCAGCTTTCGGCCTATGGGCTGTGCCACCTGGGGGACTATGAGGCCACGGTGTTCTCCCGGTACAGCCACAACCGCCAGTTCGGCGAGTCCTTCATCCGGGGAGAGACCTACACGGACCTGGCGGAGGGATACTACACCGTGGAGGCCCTGGTGCTGCTGGGGGAGCGCTATGGCGTGGAGCTGCCCATCTGCCAGGCGGTGCACCGCATCCTCTACTGCGGCGCGGACCCCATGGCGGAGCTGCGCACCCTGCTGGACCGGGACCTGACCCGGGAATTCGGCGAATCCTGAACAGATGGCTTTTCCCAAAAGCCTCGCAGAGTTTGCCGCCCGCAGGCTGCAAGCTGCCCGAACCCCCTGTATCCCATGGGATACAGGGGGTTCGGCTTTATGCTTCTTCCCCGCTGAGCTTTCCGTCCTGCATATGCAGCCGGATATCGGCGGCCTCGGCCACCTTGGGATCGTGGGTCACCACGATGACGCAGCGCTCCTCCTGGTGGGCCAGCCGCTGGAGAGTCTCCACGATCATCCGCCCGTTGTCGCTGTCCAGACTGCCGGTGGGCTCGTCGGCCAGGATCACCCGGCTGCCCGCCGCCAGGGCCCGGGCGATGGCCACCCGCTGCTGCTCGCCGCCGGACAGCTGATTGGGCAGCTTCCGGAAATACGACTCCCGGATGCCCATATCCGTCAGCCGCTGCCGGGCCAGCTCCAGGGCCTTTTCCTTGTCCATTTTCTGCAGCCGCAGGGGATAGCACACGTTTTCCTCCGCCGTCAGCAGCGGAAACAGGTTGAAATCCTGATAGATCACCGACACCGTGTCCCGCCGCAGGGCGCTGCGGTCCATGAGCCGGATGGGCTGCTCGTCCAGGGTGATCTCCCCCTCCGTGGGCAGCTTCAGCCCCGCTAAAAGGCTTAGCAGCGTGGATTTGCCGCTGCCGGAGGCCCCCATGATGGTGTACAGGGTCCCGTCGTGGAAGGTATAGCTGACGCCGTCCACGGCGGTGACCCGCTGATACTTCCCGGCATAGGTATAGGTAACGTTTTGCAGCTGGATGTTCATATTTATTCCCTCCCCAGATTTGATTCCAGAAACTTTCGCCGCATGGTCAGAAGATATGCCAGAGCCGTGCCCGCCAGGTTCATCACCCAGAAGCCGGCCACCGGCCCCCAGGCCGGGGCCGTCCGGAAGGCCAGCCAGAAGCCCCCTGCGCCGATGATCACCCCCAGCAGACTGAGGATGCCGTGCTCCGTCAGGGCCCACACTAAGATGCTGCCCCGGCTCTGGCCCAGGATAAACTGCAGCTTCAGCTCCCGGCTGCGGTGGCGCAGCAGCAGGATGCTGAACACCGCCCCCACTCCGAAGGAGGCCAGCCCCAGCAGCCACGACACCAGCCCCAGCAGCCGCTGGTTCTGCTGCAATTGCTCCACGGTTTTCACCAGCACGTCGTCATAAATGGCCAGGGCGAAGGGATAGGTGCGGTACAGCCGGGACCCCTCCCAGGGCACCGGGGTGCCGTCCTTGGTGGGGGCCACGAAATAGCGGCTGGCGTACCCGTCCCAGAACTCGCCGATCTTCCGGTTGTCCGCCATGGCGGCGGACAGACTGTCCAGCGTCAGACCGCCGTAGGTCTCCTCGCACAGCTGCCGCACCACCCACCAGGAGCAGTACAGCCGCCCGGACCCGCCGGTATAGGTCCCCGCCGCCAGGAAGCGGTGCTGGATATTGTCCCCCTCCACCCCGGTGAACTCCAGGGTCACATAGCCGTCCCCGTCCACCAGATGCGCCTGCTCCTCCGGCAGCAGCAGGGAGAAGCCCCGCCCCCGGAACATATCCTCGCCGAAGCCCTCCCGCCAGATGACGGTGCAGCCCGAGGAGGCCAGCAGCGAGCTGTCCGCCTTCAACCCGGTGACGCCGCTGAGGGTCAGCCGGTCCTGGCCGCCGGGGGTGGTGCAGTACACCGTGGACCGCACCTGCACATCCCGGACATAGGGGGCGAACAGGTCGTTGTCCTGGAAATTGCCGTAGGTCTTTTCCCCGTCGAACAGCCGCAGCACCCAATCCGGCAGGTTCAGCTGGTCCGACTGGGTCCCCGTGAGATTGGTGACGCTGCACCGGACCTCCAGATTGTCATAAACCTCCTCAATGCGTGCGGCCATCTGGTCCCGGGACCGCTGGAGCATACACAGGGCCAGGGAAAACGCCAGGGCCGTCAGCACCACCACCAGGCACAGGCTGGTGCGCTTGCGCATCTGCTTGAAAAAATAGGGCGTCATAGGCGGTCCTCCTTTCGCCTTTTGATTTGCTTATTCCGCCTTGCGGATACCCCGCTGTGCGGTGGATACGCTGACCAGGGCAATCACTGCCAGGGCAATGGCCAGGGCTGCGGCGCACAGGGCGACGGTCTGGCCGACGGACACCTTCAGCGTCAGATCAGAGCCGGTCAGGGCCTGGATTTTGTCCGTGGCCCAGGACATGCCGGGGATGCTGACGGCCAACGCGATGATTGTCCCCGCCAGGGCCACCAATGCCGAGGGTATCCAGATTTGTCCCGCAATATCCCGGCGTTTTGCGCCCAGTGTCCACATACGCAGGGCGGTTTTGCTCTCCTGCATGGGAAGCAGTACGCAGTACGCCGCTAAAACCACCGCCCACAGGGCCAGGCCCACGCAGAGCACCGTCCGGGACACCCGGGTGTAGCCGTCCAGGCTCTCCACAATGTCGCTGTACCCCTGGTCGTAATACGTCACCGCGCCGCCCAGGTCGTTTTCCTCCAGCCGGGCCTCCATCTGGTCGATGGTGCCGTTTTGCAGAATCAGGCTGGACCACACGCCATAGTTGCCGGTTACCGTCTGGCAGGTGACGCTTTTCTCCGGCACGAACACGCTGTTGGGGGTAAAGCTGGTGGGGGTAGTCACCCACTCGTTGCTCTGGCGATACAGACCGATGATGGTGTATTCCGTCTCCTGCTGAAAGCCCTGGTCCGGCAGATAGCAGGAGGGCCGGGGGTTATATTCGTGTATGTAGGAATACCGCAGGTCCTGGTCGTATTCATACAGGGACAGCGGCAGAACGTCCCCCACGTTCAGGCCGTTTTCCCGGGCCAGGGACTCGGAGACCAGGCACACCGCCGCCCCGGAGTCGTACTCCGTCTGGGAGATGCTGCGGCCCTGGGTGACCATGGTGGTCCCGGCGGCGAAATCCGCCAGAGCCTCTAAGTGATTCACCGCCAGCACCGGCACGCTGTGGCTGTTGACCCGGACGGACTCCATGGCCT
>ENA-UOJC01001915-UOJC01001915.1-human-gut-metagenome-genome-assembly--contig:-C104-NODE-1915-length-24859-cov-12.602887_pt1 | contig 24859 bp, 19 predicted proteins | sample MGYA00242339_ERZ723886 | MGnify/ENA metagenome assembly ERZ723886 | reverse complement strand
ATAGAAAAGTGGTGCTGGAGAAAATCTCCAGCACCAACTTTGTCTACAGTCTGACGGGCGTCCTTTAATGGACGCCCGTTTAGATTGTAAACAAAGTTGTCCACCTGGTTTTTCTAAAGTGAATTAGCTTTTTCGATCATTGTTTTTATATCGGAATGTTTTCTTTGCTGAGTATATTTATTCATCTAGCATATCAACGATTTCTTCTTCAGAAAATGGTTTGATTAAAAAATCCACTGGACGTATTTTGAACATTTCAGTAAAAAGCGTCCAATTTCTATTCCTTAGTCATCAGGTAATTGAATGTCTAAAAAAAGCAGATTAGTGAAATCTTCAAAATATTTCTAAAAAAGTATAAATATTAAAAAACGTCGAAAAAGGTAGGAAGAAGGTTACTTTTTTTAGTGGAGGCCTTTTCGGTAGTTGAAACTGACTGATTATTCTATGAACTGCAGTATAAAAATACATGGTTAAAGAAATCCTCGCAGATATAAAAGACATATGATATAATAAGAAAGAATGTATCGTAGAGAGTGAGACAGTGAGTTATGGAATATGTTGTCGTGGATTTTGAATGGAATCAATCTCCATATGGTAAAAATGCTTCAAATAAACATCTTCCTTTTGAGATTATTGAAATCGGTGCGGTAAAGCTGGACGAAAACGGACAGGAGATCGACCGATTTGACGAGGTTATCAAACCGAAGGTTTATAGAAAGATGCATCATGTGACGAAGAATCTGACGGGGATAACTGAAAAGGATTTGAATCAGGGCAGGGCTTTTCCGAAGGCGCTGGTGGATTTTATGTGCTGGTGCGGTGATGATTTCGTGTTTTGTACCTGGGGAAATCTGGATTTGCTTGAACTTCAGAGAAATATGAAATTTTACCATTTGGAAGATTTACTGGTTGGACCGATTAAATATTATAATGTACAAAAGCTGTTTCGTATACTTTATGATGATGAGAATAGTGCGGCATCCTTGGAATATGCTGTGGATTTCTTAAATATCCGTCGAAGAGGATGCTTTCATCGGGCGATCAATGACGCGGAATATACGGCAGAGATTTTTGCCTTGATGGATAAGCAAAAGGCAGAAAGATGGTATACGGTGGATTACTATAAAAATCCAAAAACACGTAAAGAAGAAATTAAACTCGTTTATGATACTTATTTTAAATATATATCGAAGGAATTTGCCAGCAAAGAAGCAGCCATGGCGGACCGGGAAGTGCGTACGACCCGGTGTTATAAGTGTGGCCGGCCGGCCCTAAAGCGGATTCGCTGGTTTTCAGGGAAGAGCCGGTGCTATTATTGCCTGGCGGAATGTGCGGAACACGGTTATATACGGGGAAAAATCCGCTTGAAGAAGACGGATGAGGACAAAGTGTATGTGGTAAAAACATTGCGTCAAATTGATGAAGATGGCGCAAAACAGATTGGAGCCATGAAAGAAGAAGTCCGTCAGAAGCGTCAGGAAAAACGGCACAGGGAGGGAATGCATGAAGGCTAAATTTATTATTAATCCTTCATCCGGAAAACAAAATTTTTTAAAAAGTATTGAAAGTGTCGTCGGCTGTCTTGTATTAAACCAGGTAGTTAACCAGTTAGATGTGGTTTATACAAAGCAGGAAGGAGATGCTCTTTCAGAAGCACGGGAGATAAAAAAAGGTGAGTATGATTTTGTCGTATCCGTCGGCGGTGATGGAACATTAAATGATGTGGTCAATGGTTTGATGGAAGGCGGCAGCGAGACTCCTTTGGCGGTGATCTCTGTGGGAACGGCCAATGATTTTGCCCAGTATGCCAAACCGCCTCAAACACCGGAAGCTTTCTGTAAGATGATTATGGAATTTAAAATCCGGTGCATTGATGTGGGAAAGATCAATGACCGCTATTTTATTAACCGGGTCAGCGGCGGATTTGGTTCTAATGTGGGGGATAAGGTTTCTCAGGAATCAAAGGCTGTGCTTGGAAAGCTGGCCTATTATATGGAAGGTGCCCTGGATTTTTCAAAGAAGGGCGTGGAAACCTTGAAGGTGCGGTTTGATTCGATGCAGTTTCGGGGAGAGAGGGAAGTCATCAGTTTTATGGTGTTAAATACCTGCGCCGGTTTTGGTATGTACCGGGGGCTTCCGGAAAAAGACCCGGATGATGGGACACTGGATGTTATGATCGTGAAAAAAATGGATCTGGGTCAGATGCCGGGACTGGGAATACAGGCACTGACAAAAAAGATGGTAAAGCACCCGAAAGTGCGTCATTTCAGAACCGAGCGGATTCGGATTGAATCGGCCGAGGATACCGATATAGTTGTTGATTATGATGGTCAGGTTTTCGGAAAGCTTCCGGTGGAGCTTTCAGTTATCCCAAAAGCTATAAAGTTGATTATACCTTAAAAAGTGCCGCATATTGCGGCACTTTTAGTGTAATATTTGATGATCAGCAGTCTTTCTTCTTTTTACCGAGATTTAAAATAAACTGGCAAACCTCTTTCCATGATTTTTGGCATTGGATGCAGCAACGGTCCAACCCTTTATGGTCATAACAAAGAACAGAAAATTTTTTGTTTAGATTTTTTTGATTTTTCATAATAATCCTGCCTTAAGGGAATTATTAATCAATATATGCGCCGGAGACGGTGATGGTGCGGACGGCGGGTTTACCGATGTGCTACCAGGCGGTGGATTGGATTTCCGAGGGCGGAAAATTTAGCTTCGTACTCGGTCATAACATTGCCTTCCACATAAGGACTGTGATGCAGGTCATAGGTCACGTTGTCAAGTGTCCAGCCGGCCGCGGCCACTTCTTCAAGAGAAAAATCAAAGAGGGGCCGATTGTCTGTTTTAAAGATGACTTTACCTTCCGGGGCTAAAATCTGATGATAACGGTTCCAAAAATCCCGGTAGGTCAGACGTCGTTTGGCATGGCGGTCCTTTGGCCATGGGTCAGAAAAGTTCAGATAGATGCCTTCAACCTCATGTTCGGCAAAGACATCGGTGATTTCTTCCGCATCCATACGGATAAAACGGAGATTATCGCCCTCGAAAGTTTCACATTTTTCCAGAGCCCGGATAAGGACGCTGGAATATTTTTCAATTCCGATAAAGTTTTTATCCGGATTTCTCCGGGCCATTTCAAGGATAAACTGTCCTTTTCCCATACCGATTTCTATATAAAGAGGTTTGCTGTTTCCAAAAACCTCATTCCACTGTCCCTTTTTTTCAGTGATTTCCTGGATAACCAGGGGATTGGCTGCGATGGTTTCCCGTGAACCTTTAACGTTTCTTAAACGCATGTATGAATCAACTCCTTCTTCGTAAGAATATATCATAAAATTGACTTTTTTTCTACTTTCGTTTACTATCATAGATATATTAGTAAATATTCAGGTAAAGGAGAGTTTGATGAAACGATTATTAACCCTGATTATGATTTGTATTTTGTGCCTGGGTTCAGTCCTTTCGGTTTATGCGGAAGAGGATATTCCCGGTTATGAAGGGGAAGGAATTTCAGAAGAAGAGGGACATGGCGAGGCAGCAGAGTCGGAATCTGAAACAGAAACGGAGGCGCCTCCGGAAATCAAGCCGGACGATGAGGTTTCAACGGAAGATATTGTTTTATATTCGGAAGGCGTTGTTGTTCTGGATATGGATACAGGCGCGGTTCTCTACAGTAAAAATAAGGACAGAAAACTATATCCGGCCAGTATCACAAAAATTCTCACGGCCTATTTAGCGTGTACCCATCTGGATTTGAACGGGGAGATTACCTTTTCTAAAGAGGCTCTGGACGGCATTGATATATGGATGGATATGAATATTGGAATGGAAGAGGGCGAGATTTTATCCGTAGATCAGGCCCTGCATGCGTTGATGATGGTTTCGGCCAATGAGGTGGCCTGTGGGCTGGCTGAGGTCGTTTCCGGTTCGGTATCAGCTTTTGCAGATTTGATGAATCAGACAGCGGCATCGGTTGGATGCACAAATACCCATTTTACCAATCCGAATGGGCTTCATAATAACAATCATTATACGACTGCTTATGACATGGCACGGATTGCCCGTCTGGCCTATACGAATGAAAAATTCCGGTCTCTCATTCAGGAACCGGTATATGTCATTGAAAAGACGAATAAAAAAGAAGAACCGATTGAGCTGATTCAGCAGCATAAGATGTATATGGAGTCGGACTATACTTACGAAGGATGTCGGGGAGGTAAGACAGGATTTACCTCGGAAGCACAAAGTACATTGGTAACTTATGCAGAGAGAAATGGTTTGCGGCTTGTATGCGTGACGATGAAGGCGGAAAATTGGCATCACTATACGGATACGATTCAGGCACTGGATTATTGCTTTAATACATATACAAAAACATCGGTGACAGACCAGACTGATTTGGCGCTGCGCCTGAAAGCGGAGTATAAGGAGCTGGAAAATGTATGGAATTTTAATCATCGGATGAGCGGATGGAATTTCTTTTTAAACTCCGGTGCATTGGTTGATGTAAAGCTTGGTGGATCTCTGGCAGACTGGACAGAAAAATTTGTTCCTGCCGAGTCGGTAGATCTTGGAATAGCACCTTATGATTTTTATACGGGACAATGCGGTTCGGTGGAATACTACGATGGTACCCGTTATATGGGAAGTGTTCCGGTGTATATGGTTTTACCAAAATTGATATCCAATGGTACACTTTCTATGAAAACAAAAATGTCGAATGCCCGCCTGATCGAGATGCTGGAAGAAAAAAATAAAACTCCGGTAACGGCGAAGGATTCTGTGGATTCGGCAGCAGGAATGCTGTATGAGCGTTTGAATCAATTAGAAATATCTCCGATGTGGCTCGGGGCCATTGCTGTGGCTGTGATCATAGCCATGTTCTTGCTGAGTTTGCTGTGGCAGATGTTTCGGCGGAAACGCAGGCGGAAAAATTACGAACGGCTTCGGAAAAAACGTCTGGAAGAAAAGCAGAAGAAATCTGAAAAATAAGAAAATGGACACTTTGGAAATTTCATTCCGAGGTGTCCATTTTTTAATTTAAGGTTTTTTTCATGGAAAACTAGATTTCTGGAGGAAAGTCATCATCCTCAAGATTCATATCTTCAAATTCTTTTTTAAATGCTTCATCGACCGGAATTACAGAAGGCTGGTAGTCTTTGGTATTGCTTAAATCCGGTTCAATATGTTTCTTTTTAAGAATATAATTCAGCAGTTTGTTGATCAGGAAGGTAAGGACTGCGACGATCGGAACGCCGAGAAACATTCCGAGAGGGCCGGCCAGAGCACCGCCGACAGTAATGGCAAAGATAATGGAAATCGGCTGAAGGCCGGTAGATTTTCCAAGAATCTTTGGTCCAATGACAGAACCGTCCAACTGCTGGATCGCCAGAATCAAAACTGCGAAAATCAGAGAGGATTTCGGGCTGATAATTAATAAAATCAGGATACCCGGAATGGCTCCGATGAATGGTCCGAAATAAGGAATCATGTTGGTGATTCCGACGATCAGACTGATGATCAGTGCATAGGGCAGCTTTAAAAAAGTCATACAAGCGAGACAGAGGATGCCGATAATAGTAGAATCCAAAGTCTTTCCTATGATGTACTGGCTGAAAATCTGATTGCAGTCTCTTAAAGTATCAAACAGGGTGAGACAGATATCTTCCGGGAAAATGGCATAGGCCACCCGTTTTAATGATTTAATCAGCTTCTGCTTACTGAATAACAGATAGCAGGAAATGACAAAGGCCAGTATAATATTGATAAACCAACTGATGATCGAAAGTCCGGCATTATATAAAAATGGAAGGACTGTATCCGACATAAATGTCCGGAAATAATTAAATAAATCCGGCATTACATCTTCGGCTGCCTCATAAATAAAGGACAGATCCAAAGTCGGAAAGCGTTCATCCAGGGAGTACAGCATATCCAGTGCATTTTGATAAAGGGACGGAGAAATCCGTACAAGCTGGCTTATGCTGTTTATAATCTGTGGTACAATAAAGATGAATACAAGGATGATCGCGCCGATGGCAATGACATAAGCCAAAATCATGGAAAGCAGCAGATGCCCTCGTTCAAATTTATGTTTCAGAGTTCTCTGAAAAAGAAAATTATCGATATGTTTCACCATTGGGTTAATAAAATAGGCAATTAAAAAGGCTATCAAAAAAGGTGAAAAGACGGACAGTATATTGCCAATCTGGCTTTTGGTGGACTGCCAGTTGTTTGTAAAGCGATAAATCAACAGGCAGATGGCAAAAGTAGCAATGGCATAAATACTGATGGTAAAGTAGGTGTTGTTGGATTCGAAACGTTTTTTGCGCTTCGGCGTCTTTTGGGGTTCATCCATTATTCTCGTCTCCTATCATGTGAATATTCATATGCGGGTAATCCATGGCAATATGATGCCGGTCAAAGGATTTTTTGATTTCTTCCATTAATGTATAGTAAGCATCCCAGTATAATTCCGTTGGCACCCAGGCGTGAATGACATATTGAATGGAACTATCCTGATAATCCCGTACATGGACTGTCGGCAGCGGCTCCTGAATTAAGTCAGGGAAAGAGCGGATTGCTTCGTGGAGAGCTTCTTTGACTTCCTCCACGGGAGCATTGTATGAGGCACCGACAAAAATTTCAATCCGACGCTGGGTCTGGGATGTATAATTAATGATCCGGCCTTCCGAAACCTGACTGTTCGGCAGGAAAACGGTCTTATTTTCAGGTGTCAGGAGCTGGGTGTATATAAGTCCGGTCTGTGTGACTTTGCCGGACAGGCTGTCCAGCTCGATATAATCACCAATACTGAAAGGCCGCGAGAATAGAATTGTCAGACCGCCGGCCACATTGGATAAAAGCCCCTGAACGGACAGGGAAATCGCCAGACTGACCACACTCAGCAATGCCACGAGAGAAGTGGTCGGTATACCGAGATATTCCGTAATTATAATAATGGAAATAAAGACAAGCAGGATTTTCAGACCGTTGATCAGAAATACCTGAATAGACCGGTCTAAAGAAAATCGCTGAATGATTTTTGTTACAATCTTCAGAATGATTTTGCTCACAATATAGCATAATAGTGTCAGGAGCAAGATGTAAAAAACTTTCTCTACAGAGAGAGAACCTATGGATAATTTTAAAATTTGAGAAATCGTATCTGCATTCATAAGAGGGGTATCCGGGAAAACCGAACCTTCCTTTCTATATTAGTATACTAACTCTCTTTATTATAGTACAAAAAAGCGACAAGGGATACCAGTAAATCTTAAATATTTCAAAAAAAAATCTGTAGAAATTGTAAAAAGTACTTGCATATTTTTGTAAACGAGTATATAATCTTATTTGCACTGAAAAGTACAGAGTGTATGCGCTTTTAGCTCAGCTGGTAGAGCACCTGACTCTTAATCAGGGTGTCCAGGGTTCGAGCCCCTGAAGGCGCACACAAAGCACTGTTTTTGCAGACGTAGGAGCTGCGGGGACGGTGCTTTTTTCTTGCGCAGAAGGATATTTTATTTTTCTTTTACAAAACAGGGAAATAGCGTATAATAATAAGATACGGATTATAAGGAGGGGCAGGATGTTTCAGAAAAAATCGACGGATATGCTGGAAGGGTCACCGTTCTGGTCGATGATCTTTTTTGCCATGCCTATGATCATCGGAAATCTGTTCCAGCAGTTTTATAATATGGCGGATTCAGCCATTGTTGGGAAATTTGTCAGTGAAAATGCACTGGCGGCGGTGGGTGCCAGCTATTCCCTGACCAATGTATTTATCTGTATCGCTATCGGCGGCGGTGTTGGTGCTTCCGTATTGACGAGTCAATATCTTGGAAGTCGGGAATATCGTTTAATGAAAACTTCTGTGTACACGGCTCTGACCAGTTTTTTTGTGGTGAGTGTCGTTTTGGCGGTTTTTGGAGCAGCGGCCAGTCCGGCCATCATGGTATGGCTTAAAACGCCTGAGAATATTTTTGCTGAGGCGGTATTATATTTACGGATTTATTTTGTCGGTCTGCCATTTTTATTTATGTATAATGTGCTGGCCAGTGTATTTAATGCTTTGGGAAAATCAAAAATTCCTCTGTATTTTTTGATTTTTTCTTCTATATTGAATGTCATCATGGACCTTTTTATGGTCATCGCGATGGGTATGGGGGTTGCCGGTGTGGCGCTGGCCACGATTATTGCTCAGGGAATTTCAGCGGTAATCTCATTTTCTGTGCTTGTCCGGTACTTGAAAAGGCAGCCGGAGGAGGGCGTGCTGTTTGACGGAGAAATGCTGGGACGTATGGTAAAGATTGCCCTGCCGTCCATATTGCAGCAGTCCATTGTGTCCATCGGTATGATGCTGGTACAGAGCGTGGTCAATAGTTTTGGTTCGGCGGCTCTGGCGGGCTATTCGGCCGGAATGCGTATTGAAGGAATCTGTATTGTGCCTATGTCAGCCATGGGGAATGCAGTTTCGACTTTTACAGCCCAAAATATCGGGGCAGATCAAAAGGATCGGGTTGTTCAGGGATATCATGCGGCCTATGGTATTGTTGTGTTTTTTGGAATATTTATACTGATGATTTTGGAAACATGCAATCGGGGGATTATCGGTACGTTTTTGGGCGCGGATTCTACGGAACTCGCTTTAGCTACCGGCGTTTCATATTTGAAATTTATGGGTCTTTTCTTTACAATGATTGGCCTTAAGATGATTACAGACGGTCTGCTTCGCGGCGCCGGAGATATGACCGTATTTACAATATCTAACCTGGTAAATCTGGGAATACGGGTGGCTTTTGCATTTTTAATGGCTCCGATTTTAGGAATGCCGGCAGTCTGGTATGCTGTGCCTATTGGATGGACGGCTAATTATCTGATTTCCTTTTGCGAATATCGTACAGGAAAATGGCGCATAAAACAGATTCGATAAGAAAGAATGAATAAATGAATATACGAAGGAGAAATAAATTATGGTATGTAGAAGATGTGGAAAAGAAGTTGAACCGGGGGACCGTTTTTGCCGGGCCTGCGGGACACCTGTAAGAAAAGAAGAAATTCAGCCGGGAGAAAAACAGCCGGGTTATAAAGATGATATAGAAAGCACGATGGGCCGTTTTGACGGGAAGTATATGTTGATTGCCGGGGTTATCCTGGGGATTTGTATTTTACTTGCAGGAATAAGAAAATTTACCTATTCCCAGCAGACGGTTGGTGAAACATCGGTGGAAACCGTTGCGGAGACAGTGGCAGAAGATACGGTTGCTTTGGAGACAACAAATGAATAAAAGACGCAGACAATCCGGAGGCAGAAAAAATATGACTATTGTTTTTCGGAAGATTGCAGCTGGATTGGCTTTGATCGGTGCATTGGCCGCAGGGTACGGTTCCTATCAGGGGTTGTATTCAAATGTGTTTACGGATGCACAGCAGGTCGGGAGTCTGGAAGAATTGCCGGCATATACTGGTGAGTCCTGTGTGGTGGCGAATGAAAATGAGCCATCTTTCAGTGATGAGGATAAAAATGGTCCGGCTTATGAATATTATAGTGAGCTGGATGATCTTGGCAGATGTGGTTTTGCGGAAGCAAAGATTAGTCGGGAGCTTATGCCGGAGGAAGAGCGGGGAGCCATTGGAGTTGTAAAGCCATCGGGATGGCAGACGGTAAAGTATGATAGTGTGGATGGGAAGTATTTATACAATCGTTGTCATTTGATTGGTTATCAGCTTACAGGAGAAAATGCGAATGAAAAAAATCTGATTACCGGAACAAGGTATTTGAATGTGGAAGGTATGCTACCTTGGGAAAATGCGGTGGCTGAATATATCAAGAGAACGGGGGATGCGGTCATGTACCGTGTCACACCGATTTTTGAGGGGACCAATCTGGTAGCCAACGGGGTTCAGATGGAAGCAGAATCCGTTGGAAGTGGTGAAATACGTTTTAATGTTTTTGTTTTCAATGTACAGCCGGGGATTGAGATTGATTATGCGACAGGAGAGAGTAGAGAAGAATAGATGTGGGCAAAATATTGGATCGGAGGAATTTTAATTCTTCTGATGTTGATTTTACCAATTGAAAGTTATGCAGAAATTGCTGGGGATGAGGCATTTGAGCAATTGTCCTGGGAACTGATCTATGAGGAAGAGCTTCATGGTGGTGTTGTTCAGTCTATGTGCGTGACGGACACTTATATTATCTGCATTGAAAATGTGGCAGATGATGCGAATACGCTGGATATCGTTTCGGCCTATTATCGGTATGATAAGGATGCTGACGGCAATCCAGTGGAACAGTATTCTTTGGCGAATCGTGTTCAGGACCGGGAGTGGGAGCATGGCAATGGGATGACGTATAATTCCAGGACAAATGAAATATATGTAGCACTTTACACGAATTTAATTGAAGAGAATAGGGGAAGTATCTATGTTATGGACCCGGACACCTTGTCTTATAAGCGAACGGTAAAGATTTCCGATGATTACAACATTCTTGGAATTGATTACATACATGAAAAAGATCAGTATCTTATTTTGACCAATGTGGACAGCGGTTACAGTTTTAAAATTCTCGACAGGAATTTTCAGATCGTTGAGGATTTGGGGCAGTATGAGAATTCTACGGTAGGTTATAATTTTCAGGACTGTATTGCGACTGAGGACTATATTCTTACTTTTCCATTGACTCTGAATATGGGAATCGGTGACTATCTCAGTGTTTATTCGATGGAAAGAAAGTCTCTGGTCAAGGAAATCAAGTTGAATTTCGGATTTGATGAAGGGACAGTGGATGAACCGGAAGCCATGTGTGAAATAGGGCCAGGAGAATTTCTGGCTGCTGTGAATATTTATTCTGGAAATGATAATCATGTGCTACAGATTTATAAAACGACGATTCCTTATTATTATCATATAAGTCTGGAAAGTGAATATGGACAGGTCAGTAGTAATTCTATTCCGGTGCTTCGGGGCGACAATGTTTCTTTTGATTTCGCTCCGGATGAAGGATATGAATTTGCTTCTTTGATAGTGGATGGTACAGAGCAGGAAGTTGCAGAAGGTGCTTCTGGTTTTACATTGAATAATGTTCAGGAAAATCATGCAGTTAAAGTAACATTTACGAAAATACCGTTCCCGATCTTTAAGGCAATACTTATTGGTGGAGGAACGCTGATTGCTATTACTGGGGTTCTTCTCATTTTCCGTCATATCGAATTGAGTCTGAAACGTAAACGCCGCAGAGAAATGTTGGCAAGACGTCGGGAAAGAAATCGGAAGAGAGAGCAGATGCTCGAGAAAGAATTGGATCAGTTGGAAGAACTGGAGTATATTATTGACAGACGAAGTTAAGGCCTGGAACGGGTGGGAAAATTAAATCAGAGTGTCCGGTGTGCGGAAAAGTTAAAGGAATTAGAGACGAATTTTGTTGACTTTGGTCAAGGGGTATGCTACCATGAAAAAGTGATTAAATGCGTTATGCCAATATAGGTTTGGATGTCTGGCCCGAACGTTTCTACCGCACACCGGAAGTTGTGACTATTGGTACTTTGAATAGCTTATTATATTTGATGATTACTTGTTAGAGTATAGTAGTGTAATGGACGCATATTGGCAGCAGACTTAAGAGATTAAGTCTTTTTTCTTTTCTTGGGCTGTAAAACAAAACAGGAACTCATTAAAAACGGAGGTATGGAAAATGAAGTTGAAAAAGTTTTTTGCACTTGCTCTGGCAGTAACAACCGTATTGTCCATGAGCGTACTTACCGGATGTTCTTCGGATTCCGGAAGTTCTTCTAAAGAGACAACAGCAGAGACAACAGAGAGTGGGGAAACTGCTGGAGAGACAACGGCAGCAACAAATTTAGAAGATATTAAGATTGGTTTTATCTTCCTTCATGATGAAAATTCAACTTATGATAAGAATTTCATTGATGCTGCGAATGCTGCAAAAGAAGCACTTGAACTTTCTGATGAACAGGTCATCTTTAAGACAAATATTCCTGAAAGTAGTGAATGTTATGAAGCTGCTGCTGACTTGGCAGATCGTGGCTGCGATATCGTGTTTGCCGATAGCTTTGGTCATGAACAGTATATAGCTCAGGCTGCTGCAGAATTTCCGGATGTTCAGTTTTGTCATGCAACAGGAACAACTGCACATACAGCAGGATTAGATAATTTTCACAATGCATTCGCTTCTATTTATGAAGGACGTTATCTTGCAGGTATTGCCGCAGGTATGAAATTAAATGAAATGATCGCCGACGGTGAATTCACCGAAGATGAAGCAAAAATGGGTTATGTTGGCGCTTATACATATGCTGAGGTTATTTCTGGATATACATCTTTCTACCTTGGAGCTAAATCTGTATGTCCAAGTGTTACAATGGAAGTACAGTTTACAGGAAGTTGGTATGATGAAACTGCTGAAAAAGAAGCAGCAAATACTTTAATCAGCCGTGATTGTAAATTAATCAGCCAGCATGCTGACTCCATGGGTGCACCGACAGCTTGTGAGAGTGCTGGCGTTCCAAACGTATCCTATAACGGAAGTACTATATCTGCCTGCCCGAATACATTTATCGTATCCTCTAAGATTGACTGGGCACCTTATTTTGAATACATTGTAAAATGTGTAGCAAATGGCGAAGCTATTGCTGCTGACTGGTGTAAAGGTATCGAAGAAGGTTCTGTAATTCTTACAGAGCTGAATGATGCAGTTGTTGCTGAAGGAACAGCAGAAGCTATTGCAGAAGCAGAAGAAAAATTAATCTCTGGTGAATTACATGTATTTGATACATCCGTATTTACCGTAGATGGTACTGCTGTGGATTCTTACATGGCTGATGTGGACACAGATGCAGATTATACACCAGATACAGAAGTAATTTCTGATGGATATTTCCATGAGTCTGAAATGCGGTCCGCTCCGTATTTTGACCTTCGTATCGACGGAATTACAACATTGAATGAAATGTTCTAAGTTATTACATTCACCCAACAAGGCGGGGCATTAACTGTCCCGCCTTTCTATTATTTATGGCATATTAGGAGGAATTATGGAGGAACAAAAAAACGCGGCTATTGAATTACGCAACATTACAAAGACCTTTGGTAAAGTCGTTGCGAATAAAAATATCAGTCTTCGTGTGAACCGCGGCGAGATCCTTTCCATACTCGGAGAAAACGGTAGCGGAAAAACAACCCTGATGAATATGATCTCAGGTATTTATTTCCCGGACGAAGGACAGATTTTTATTGATGGCAGGGAGGCGGTGATTGCATCTCCGAAAGATGCCTTTGATTACAAAATTGGCATGATTCATCAGCATTTTAAGCTGGTAGATGTTTTTTCGGCGACAGAGAATATTGTGTTGGGATTTGAAGAGGAAGGCGGTTATAATATCCGTCGTTCGGCTGAACGTATTCTGGCAATCAGCGGACAATATGGCTTTCATCTGGACCCGATGAAAAAAGTATATGAAATGTCTGTTTCTGAAAAGCAGATGGTGGAGATTGTCAAGGTGCTTTACCGTGGGGCAGATATTTTGATTCTGGATGAACCAACGGCTGTTCTGACTCCGCAGGAGACTCGGAATTTGTTTGATATTCTGCGGCGGATGCGCGAGGATGGCAAGGCCATTGTTATTATTACCCATAAGCTGCATGAGGTACTTTCCTTGTCAGACAGGGTAGCTGTTCTTAGAAAGGGAGAGTATATCGGTACGGTGGAAACGGCGAAAACAAATGAAGCCCAGCTTACTGAGATGATGGTCGGCAAGAAAGTTTCGCTGAATATTGAACGCAGTGAACCGGAGAATCCGAAGGAACGTTTAGTAGTGCGTAATGTTAATTGTATGGACAGGAATGGTGTTCAGATTTTAAAAAATGTGTCTTTCGAAGCTCGCTCCGGTGAGATTCTTGGAATTGCCGGTATTGCAGGAAGCGGTCAGAGAGAACTTTTGGAAGCGATTGCCGGACTTCAGGCACTCCAGAGCGGAGAAATTTTCTATTATGATCCAAAGAGTGGCGAAGAGAGCAATTTAAGAGATAAAACACCGCTTCAGATTCGGGATATGGGCGTCCGACTCTCTTTTGTTCCGGAAGACCGTCTTGGCATGGGCCTTGTGGGAAATATGGATATTACGGACAATATGATGCTTCGAAGCTATCGCAGCGGTAAATCCGTATTTGTTAAACGTAAGCCGCCTAAAGATTTGGCGGAGCGTATTATTGAACAGTTGGATGTTGTTACACCAAGTGTGAATACACCGGTGCGGCGGCTGTCCGGAGGTAATGTGCAGAAGGTGCTTGTCGGACGAGAAATCGCTGCATCACCGACCGTTTTGATGGCGGCCTATCCGGTCCGGGGATTGGATATAAATTCTTCCTATCTTATTTATAACCTGCTGAATCAGCAGAAGAAAGCAGGGGTTGCTGTGATTTTCGTCGGAGAGGATCTGGATGTATTGCTGGAGCTCTGTGACCGTATTATGGTCATCGGTTCCGGTAAGGTCACAGGTATGGTTGACGGTCGGACGGCGACAAAGGAACAGATTGGTTTACTGATGACAAAGACAGATGGAGGGGAGACGCATGAATAAAAAGAAACATGAGCCGAAGTTTCATATTGCCAAGCGGGATGCGCTTGACTGGTGGAAATCATGGCTGATTCGAATTTGCGCGGTTGTGGCTGCCCTGATCGTATGTGCATTGGTGACGGTGGTCCTTACAGGGGAGAATCCGATCGGCGTTTATGTGAAAATGTTTGAGGGCGCTTTTGGAACGAAACGAAGAATCTGGAGTCTGGTCCAGAATATTGCCATGCTCTTGTGTGTATCGTTGGCAGTGACTCCGGCGTTTAAAATGCGGTTTTGGAATATCGGTGCTGAGGGCCAGGTGCTGGCCGGCGGACTTGCTACAGCCGCTTGTATGATTTTGTTCGGCAATAAGCTGCCAAGCGCCGCATTGTATCTCCTGATGATCGTTACAAGCTGTCTGGCCGGTGCCATTTGGGCAGTGATTCCGGCATTTTTCAGAGCCAACTGGAAAACAAATGAGACGCTGTTTACATTGATGATGAACTATATCGCGATTCAGCTTGTGTCTTATTTTACTTATATTTGGTCGGTACCAAAGGGGTCCGGTCAGATCGGTGTTATTAACCAATCGACCCGAAACGGATGGCTGCCGTCTTTGGGAGGATATGATTATCTGCTCAATATTTTAGTTGTAGCGGCATTGACAGTATTTATGTTTGTATATCTGCGGAGCAGCAAACACGGATATGAGATTGCCGTTGTTGGTGAGAGTGAAAATACGGCCCGTTATGTGGGTATTGATGTAAAGAAAGTTATTATTCGTACGATGATTCTTTCCGGCGCTATCTGCGGAATCGCAGGACTTTTATTAGTCAGCGGAACGGATCATACAATTACCAGAGATACGGCGGCCGGCCGTGGATTTACGGCCATTATGGTTTCCTGGCTTGCAAAGTTTAATCCGCTGTACATGGTTCTTACATCCTTTTTGATCGTATTTCTTCAAAAGGGGGCCATTGAGATAGCGACAACTTTTGGATTGAACAGTTCCTTTTCCGATATCCTTACGGGAATTATCATTTTCTTCATTATAGGAAGTGAGTTTTTCATTAACTATACAATTAAGGTACACAGTTCTAAGAAAGGGGAGAAAGAATCATGATAGCATCCTTTATTCAGCGTGCAGTTGTTCAGGGAATTCCGCTTTTGTTTGGTTCTACCGGAGAGATTATCACCGAAAAATCCGGTAATCTGAATCTGGGTATTCCGGGAATCATGTATGTGGGCGGTATCAGCGGTGTTATTGGGGCATTTATGTATGAGCAGTCTCTGACAGACGCCTCTGCAATGAATCCATTTCTGGCGGTTCTCATCCCTCTTTTGACCTGTATGTTAGGTTCTCTGTGTATGGGATTGATCTATTGCTTTTTGACAGTAACGCTTCGTGCCAATCAGAATGTCACAGGTCTTGCGCTGACCACTTTTGGAACAGGTTTTGGTAACTTTTTCGGCGGTTCTCTGATCAAGCTGGTGAAAAGTGATATGCCTTCCATCAGTTTGACGGCTACAAGTAATTGCTTCCGAACAACGCTGCCATTTGCAAATAAACTGGGTCCGGTGGGCCAGGTGTTGTTTTCCTACAGTTTTCTTGCATATGTAGCCATTGTACTGGCATTGGTTACCTCCTATGTGTTAGGACGGACCCGTGCGGGTCTCCATCTTCGGGCTGTGGGTGAAAATCCGGCGACAGCCGATGCGGCCGGTATCAACGTCAACCGCTATAAATATGTAGCTACCTGTATCGGCAGTATGGTCGCAGGTCTGGGCGGTCTGTATTATGTTATGGATTATGCCAACGGTGTCTGGTCAAACGATGGTTTCGGCGACAGAGGATGGCTGGCGATTGCCCTTGTTATTTTTGCCGTATGGCGGCCGAAGTTAAGTATTTTGGGTTCTATTTTGTTCGGCGGTCTGTTCATTGTGTATAACTACATTCCAAATCTGGGAATGAGTGATCAGGAGTTATTCAAGATGCTTCCTTATGTGGTAACGATTATTGTATTGATCATTATCAGTATCCGGGAAAGCCGGGAGACACAGCCGCCGGCGCATCTGGGAGAATCCTATTTCCGTGAAGAGAGGTAAAACATGACAGAGGGTGTTTCCGGGTAAAACCGGAAGCACCCTCCAATTGCGTATTAAGCAGAATTTATCTGTCTTTCCAAATACGTTTCCATATTCCATGACAGGTATTTTTACATTTGCATCGCAGCCCTTGTTTCATAACCCGGAAAATTCCCCACATACCTGATTCCACATCCCATTTCAGGCTGCCGGAGCGATAGAGGTAATCGCCGGGACAGGAAGCTCCGTTTTTAATTTCCATATTGAAAGTGTTTCCAATACTGATGCCGCCCTGGAGAGGAATGATTCTGGAAAACGGATCTTCGGATTGTTCCCGCCATTCATGTCCGTGGATGGTAAAGCCCACATTACGCGGTTTATCTGCAGGCATCATTGTACGGAAAATAACCCGTTCTCTGGTATAGGCTTTAAACAGCGGCGTTGCCGGGTCACCGTGGATACGGCTGTTAAAAACTCTGGAAATCCGGCGGTCCTGTTTTAATCGGTTGGTGAAACGTTCTGAGCGGTAGTTATAGCCTTTTTCTCCGGTGTCTTCCGCATCAATGGCTTCTCCATCATCTTCTCGTATCGTCTTTACAAGTTCTCCGTTGCGGTCCAGCATACGGATTCCATTCTGAATCATTACGACACATTCACGAAAGCTATCCACACCCGGGGCGGTGATGACGGCTTCTTCATCATACACTGCTTTAGAAAATGAAAAATTACGGTACCATGCAGCTCCGGCCGGTTCAATGATAATCGTGCCGAAAAGTCCGTGATATCTGTGATTGCGCATATCTCCAAAGGAGTGGATAATACATGGACCGTATTCTTTATCAGCATACCACAGATATTTTTTGCTTTCTCCCGGGCCAACGGTCTGTTCCCTGTTGTTGTAACCAACATTGATGCCCGAATCACAAACCGGGTCATAGTTCAGAAACTGTGGATTTAAGGAAACCCGCATGGATGGCTGGTGTTTTAAATCCAGAGGAACACTTGGATAATCAAAGAATTCCACAGGCTGTGCCGGATTGAAAAGATTGTGAAGGGTAACTTCAATCCATTCCCTGGCATTGGCTCTGAGTATCAGCGGTTTTGGACAATAATTTCTGCACAGCGCCTTGTCGGCATCTTCCAGCGGAACAAAAAGCAGTCCGTCCGGGTCATGGTCGCCGTAACGGTTATAAGGGATATCCCTCTGTATCGCCGCAATTTGGTATTTACGGACAATGGCATCTTTTCCCGGGCAAGGCGGAAGCGGCAGAATGCGGTCCTTGCCTTGACACAGGGGTTTTAAGTGTTTAACAGGGTGATCATGGGCACGGAGAATTCCCCAAAGGCCCAGCCACGTATCATCGATTCCGCCAAAGTAGTAGAGATAATCTCCCGGTGCGTATTTTTTTGTAATCCGAAGGTTGAAGGCTTCGGAAATACCAATGGTTTGAGAGGCGGCTATCGGTGAATGAGGATCAGCAATTTCCTTCTGCCAGGACATTCCGGTAAGGTTAAAGGAATGTTGTTCTTCATGGGCACCGTCCAGCAGGCGGAAGACAATTTCGTCTCCCGGATAGGTTTCCAGAACAGGGGTGGCCGGGTCACCGTGAACCAGGGAACTGAAAATATAGGCCGGATCTTCTTCGTTTTTTAACCGTTCTCGCATCGGTTCACATCGATAGTTAATGCCCATGACACCCGGATCATCGTGGGAGCCAGGTACCGCCGGGGGATTCAGAGCGTTGCCGTCTTTGTCAAAGAGAAAAGCAAAGTCATGGACGAGCAGGACGAATTCCCGGAAGGAAGTGCCGTCTATGCGTCGAATTACTGCCTGGGTGCCGCGCCGCAGCTCTTTGCCGCTGCGTATGCTGTGGAATGTGGCGCCGGCTTCCTCAATAATCATGGCGCCGAATACACCGTGCATTTGATGGGAATTGGCGAATAAGTGGTCGTGGAAAAAGACGGTGCGCAGTTCTGTGTCTGCAAAAAAGCGTTCAATCAGGGTTTCGTATTTTCTGGCTCCGACAATGTTGCTCCAGCCGTTGGCCGCACCATCGGAAACGGTGGTGTCGAATTTGACCAGATGCACGTGAAAGCCCACGATGTCCGTCAAAGTTTTCATTTGGAAAGGACTTTCTTCAAGATATTCCGGGAGCAGATTGGTAAAACGGATTTCAATGCAGTCCCCGGCATTGGCACGGATGACCAGGGGCTCTATGCGGATTTTGCCTTCTTCCACCTTACGGATATATGCGTCAAGGCCGCCATGGAATTCCAAATCTTCTTTCAGGACAAAAAAGCGTCCCTGAGGATCATTCCATCCATAGCTGTTATAGGTTATTTTGGCCTGGACGACAGCGATCTCAAAGACTTTTAGGTTATTTGTCCGGCAAGGGCAGGTTTCGGAGTAGAGGGCGCCGGGAACAAAGTTTTCTACGAAATTGGCCCGTTCCAGGTCTGTAGGTTCAATCTTATTGCTGCCGTCGGGATTTAAAATGCCGAGAGGCGGCTGAAGAGGGCGTTCACCGAAGGTGCCGTTGATGAAGTTAGGGTAGCCCGGATGATCTTCATCTTTTAGCGGCGGTGCCATTCTGTCTTTTAAAGGAATGAGCGGCGGAATCTCCGTACCGTCAGGGAGCCTTCCTGTACCATCCTCCAATCGGTCATGTATTCTCCATAAGGTCCACATTCCTTCGTGAAAATGAGGGTAGAGGTGACAATGGAAAATCACATCTCCGATGGTTTCCGTCAGACTTCCCGCACCGTGGAGAATGTCCAGGGTATAGCATTCCTGAGGACTAATGGTAATGGAGTCCAGGATGGTGGAAACCGGATTTTCTCCTTCCAGACGCCACTGGTGGTTGTGGAGATGGAAAACATGGGTTTCTTTAACGCCGCCATGAATCAGCCGTATTTTTGCAGGGTCGCCTACATAGGCGCGCAGAATAGGCGGCGCCGGGTCGCCATAGACCCAGGAACTCATGGAAATATCTTCGCCGCTGTCTGAGTGTTCGTCGGTCAGAGGAAGGCGGTTACGCATAGGCTCGGAACGATAGCTGATTCCTGTAGTGGAAGATGGCAGGCCGGTGTGAGGATCTACAGGTGGATTACCGTTTTTGTCCAGAATTTCCAGCTCATCGTGGAAGAATACGGAATATTCCCGGAAAGCGGGTTTGTCAGGGGAGTAAATATCTGCGAAAAGTCCGCTTTCCAGTTCGGCGCCTGTCTGAGGGTCCAGCCATTTGGATTGGGGCGCTTCCACAATAATAGCTCCGAAAAGCCCGTGGATATTCGTTGCATCCTCGCTGCTCCGCATGTCGCCCATATCGTGAAATAGATAAACGCCTTCCCGGACAGCATACCAGGTGTAGGTGATTTGGTTTTTCGTTGTGGTATCCTGGTTGAAACCTACATTTGCTCCGTCGGAGGTCTGTACGTCATAGTCCATTCCCAGAACATGAATGGAAAGCGGACGGTTCAGTGAGTGGGAGAAAGAAACCACAACCGTTTCTCCCACGTTTGCCCGAATCACCAGAGGTTTCACCTCTTCATAAGGCTGAGGGATTTCCAGAGAAAAATTACGCAGAGCGCCCTTGTGGATACGTTCCGCGTCCTTTTTTAATACATATAGAAGTCCATTAGGGTCATGGTCCCCATATTTGTTATAAACAATAGGAATTTCTATGGCTTCGATGTCATAATAACGGGTCTGGCCAGCGCAGGGATAATTACAAAGCTCCATTCAGACACCTCCTATCGTGTTCGTCCGGTTTCCAGCACACGGATATAGTGGTTGGCTTCCCGAAGAACATGGTCTGCCAATAAAGGCAGGATAATAGAGGAAATCTGGCAGTCGAGAATGCCCTTTGCTCCGGCGGCTTTAAAGTCGCGGTATTTTAATGTTTCTTTTAGTGTCTTTTCTGTCATGGCATTTGCGCGGCGGTCCTGCCGGCAGGCCATTTCAATAAGCTGTGCATATTTTTTGGAAAAATCATCGGCCGTTTCAATAAGTTCTGCTTCGGATGGATCCAGAAGACCGCGGATGAACCATGCATGCTCCATCATAATCTGATTCCAGAAGGCTTCTGTTTCATAGAGATTCTGGTAGGAAATATTCCTGTTCGACATAAGCTGTATTAAGATGTCCCGGTACAGTCTCGCTTCACGCATGATGTGTTCGATGAGAAGCGGATAATTGGACGTGTAAAGCTGACAATGATTCATTTTACACAGAATACGTTCTTTAAAGCGAATGAGTCCGTTTAACAGTTCGAGGGCACGTTCATTAATACGAATCACCGGTTCATACAGTGGCCGGTTTCCTTCGCAGAGACAGCCGCAGTGCAGGGCCTGGGTCATTTTTGAAATTTTGCTGTCAATGGAAATGCCGCTTAAATTTTCGGTTTTGTGTTCTGCAGGAATGGTAAATTCTGTAATCAGTTCATTGGAATTTAAAACGGCTTCGTGGATATTTCCTGCTGAAATTTTGAGAGTATCATTGAGAAGTTCCTCAAATTTTCGGAGAAAATATTCAGCTTCCTCGATAAAATCTTTTTCGCAGCAGGGAAAACCGGCTTCCAGAAAAAGAGCGTGTTCTTTCATGATTCGTGCAAAAAACAAGTGAGTTTCTATTGAAAGAGTGACATAATCTCTCATAAAGATTCATACCTTATTTAGTTAGTTACCTTATAATATATGTAGAGTTTGAAAAAGCGATACGGTATCCATGTAAAGGCTATTTTTAAATATAAAAAAGCGTATCCATAGAAATTTTTCTTTGGATACGCTGTATGCAGTTGATGGGAGTTGAACCCACACGAGTATTACCTCACTAGAACCTGAATCTAGCGCGTCTGCCATTCCGCCACAACTGCATTCGCTACAATATTCTGTTTGCGACTTTTTTATATTATCAAATAATCAAAAAATAATCAAGTGTTTTTTATAAAAATATTTCGATTATTTTTAGCATTTTTCTGGTTCCGGATAGGTTTCACCGAAAAGTTCTACAGTCATGGACTGGATTTTCTGAGGGATTTTCGGAGCATCCATACGGTTGGTCGGAACGTTGGCAATTTTGTCAACGATGTTCAGTCCTTCGATGATCTTACCGAAAGCAGCATATGCGCCGTCAAGGTGCGGAGCCGGCTGGTGCATGATAAAGAACTGGGAACCTGCGGAGTTTGGCATCATTGTACGAGCCATAGATAATACGCCGGTATCGTGTTTTAAGTCATTGGCGAAACCGTTCTGAGCAAATTCGCCGCGGATAGAGTAGCCTGGGCCGCCCATGCCTGTGCCGTCCGGGCATCCGCCCTGAATCATAAAGCCTTTGATGACACGGTGAAAAATCAGACCGTCATAGTAGCCTTTCTGTACAAGGGAGATGAAGTTATTTACTGTATTCGGAGCGATTTCCGGATAAAGTTCAGCCTTCATCACATCGCCGTTTTCCATAGTGATTGTAACAATTGGATTTGCCATGATAAATCCACCTTTCTTTTATTTTTCCTCTCCATATTGTAGCTGAAATTCCACAGGAAGTAAAGGCTTTTCATTGAATAAACCTATAAAATGTTCTATAATATGAACATATCAGAATTTGGGGAGGAGACTTGAAAATGGCCATTCTTGCGGTAAAAATTGACAATTTGGCAACACTGCGGATGAATGAATTCTTTGATTATGCAGGGCACTGCTGGGCGCTCAGCCGCAGCAGGAGCAGAGAAGATGCGGTAGGCGCCGAACTGGAGGATTTTTATGAGGGGACTGTACGGAGCGGCCATATGGAAGGTATTCCTGTAATATTTGTTTATGAGAATCAAATCGTCGGCTGGTATGAGGCGGCCACTGTTTACCGTTATATCCGGCATCCGGCTCTTTTTCTGGAGGGGAATATCTGCGCGGATACGAGAAACGTCCGGCTTTTGAAAGAGTCTGTCTCCGTCCAGGGGCATGTATCTCAGGATACCCGGATGGGGATGGATTTTCCGCAGGATAAAAATTATCTGGTGATTGAAAATGGAGACATGCGCTACAGTCCGCTGAAAATGTTGATTCACAAGAATGCAGGGCCTTTTGAGACGGTGGATTATGCGAAAGCGGCGGCGGATGGCCGGGCAAAGCTTTTTGGCCAAGCGGGCCGAAGCTCAGGGGCTGCGGGCCGGATCGAAGGGCTTTTAAAAGGCTGTGAGGTCTTTGCCTCGGAAATCATGGAGGATCGCTGCCGGGATATCGGCACAGTGAAAGCTTTGGGAGAATTGGCTTTAGAAGTGACCCGGCTGGCGGCGGGAAACGTTAACGGTTGGTATTATCTGGCTATGGCAAATTATCAGCTTGGCTTTGTGAGGAAGGGCTTGAAGGCGGTTGACCGGGCGATTCGACTGGAACCGGATGGGGATGATCTTCTTGTAATGAAAGGAAATCTCCTGGTGAGCAACAGTTGTTTTGAGGAGGCGCTTCATTGTTATGAAGAGGCTTACGCTATAAATCCGGAGGACAGTTATTATATTATGGCGGGCCAGGCCTGTGCCTGTATGGGGAATCCGGTGGCGGCCGAAGGGTATTACCGTAAGGTGAAGGACCCGGAGATTTTAAAGGCTTTTGAGATTAAGCTAAATAAGAAGAAGTTCATATAATTGACAGGGGGTAACGACATGGAGAAATATATGATGGCATTGGACCAGGGAACGACAAGTTCCCGGTGTATATTATTTAATAAAGCCGGAGAGATTGTCAGCGTGGCCCAGCAGGAGTTTACGCAGATCTATCCGAAGGCCGGCTGGGTAGAACATGATGCTCTGGAAATTTGGACGACCCAGATGAGCGTGGCCATTGCCGCCATGGGGAAGGCGGGGCTGACTGCGGAAAATATTGCGGGTATTGGCATTACTAATCAGAGGGAGACGACGGTGGTCTGGGATAAGAATACGGGACTTCCGGTATATAATGCCATTGTCTGGCAATGTCGCAGAACGTCGGAATATATCGATTCTCTGAAAACGAAGGGTTATGACCAGGATATTCTGGAAAAGACCGGATTGATTGCCGATGCCTATTTTTCGGGAAGCAAGATCAAATGGATTCTGGAAAATGTCGGAGGTGCCAGAGAAGCGGCAGAAAAAGGGGACTTGCTTTTCGGAACGATAGATACCTGGCTGATCTGGAAGCTGACAGGCGGTGAAGTTTTTGTTACGGATTATACCAATGCTTCCCGGACTATGCTTTATAATATCCATGATCTGTGCTGGGATGATGATATTTTGGCGGTTATGAATATTCCGAAATGTATGCTTCCTGAAGTTAAACCTTCAAGCTGTGTTTATGGATATACGAATGAAGGTATTCTCGGCGGCCGTATTCCAATCAGCGGTATTGCCGGGGACCAGCAGGCCGCCCTGTTCGGACAATGCTGTTTTGAGCCGGGAGAGGCGAAGAATACATATGGAACCGGATGCTTTTTGTTGATGAATACAGGAAAAGAAGCCGTATCTTCTAAGCGGGGACTTCTGACGACCATTGCGGCCAGTGCTGACGGCAGTGTCAATTATGCGCTGGAAGGCAGCATTTTTATGGCCGGAGCGGCGATTCAGTGGCTGCGGGATGAAATGCGGATGATCAAGTCGGCGAAGGATTCGGAAGAATATGCTCTGGCAGTGGAGGACTCCAACGGTGTTTATGTGGTTCCGGCCTTTACCGGGTTGGGGGCGCCTTATTGGGATCAGTATGCCAGAGGAACGGTCGTTGGACTGACCCGGGGTGTTAAAAAAGAGCATTTTATCCGGGCTACGTTGGAATCTCTGGCCTATCAGACCTATGATGTATTGAAGGCCATGGAAGCGGATTCGGGGATCACTCTGTCCGCATTGAAGGTGGACGGCGGTGCCTGTGCCAATAACTTCCTGATGCAGTTTCAGGCGGATATATTGAATACGCCGGTTCACCGGCCGGAATGTGTGGAGACGACGGCGCTGGGAGCTGCCTATCTGGCGGGAATTGCCGTAGGTTATTGGAAGGATACGGAAGATATTAAAGAAAATTGGAAACTGGCCCGGACTTTTACGGCAAGTATGGATGAAAATTGCCGGGAAAAATATATTTCCGGCTGGCACGAAGCGGTAAAACGGTCCTATGGATGGGCAAAATAGCCTGCAAATAAAAAGTCAAGGCTAAATTGAAAGAACATTGAAAATTTT
>ENA-UOJC01001914-UOJC01001914.1-human-gut-metagenome-genome-assembly--contig:-C104-NODE-1914-length-24906-cov-26.543600_pt1 | contig 24906 bp, 23 predicted proteins | sample MGYA00242339_ERZ723886 | MGnify/ENA metagenome assembly ERZ723886 | reverse complement strand
CCGATGCGCCGCTGAAAGCGCTGACGGTTTTTGCAATGCCGATGATTCTCGGCAGTTTTTTTCAGCAGGTATACAATATGGCTGACTCCATTATCGTCGGTCAGTTTGTGGGTTCCTCTGCACTGGCAGCGGTTGGTGCCTGTGCAGCCCTGACGAATGTTTTCATTTGTGTGGCACTGGGTGCCGGTGTCGGTGCTGGTGTGCTTGTGAGCCGCTATTTCGGCGCCAAAGAGTATGGCAAAATGAAAACCATTGTGTCTACGTCGCTGATCAGCTTTTTACTTCTGAGCATCCTCCTTGGTGTCTTTGGCTTTTGCTTTTCCCATGCGATGATGAGCGGGTTACAGACCCCTGCCGATATTCTGGAGGAAGCGGTACTGTACTTGCGGGTCTATTTTGTGGGATTTCCGTTTTTGTTCATGTACAATATTCTCTCCACCATGTTCACTTCCATCGGTGAATCAAAAATTCCACTGGGGCTGCTGATCTTTTCATCCATCCTGAATATTGTGATGGATCTTTGGATGGTAGCCAGTCTGGGGCTTGGTGTATTCGGTGCAGCGCTTGCAACCCTGATTGCCCAGGGAATTTCCGCTGTTTTTTCACTTTTGATTTTTCTTTACCGGATGCGGCGATACCAAAGCCCGTTTCAGTGGTTTGACGGGCGTAAGCTGCGCTCGATGCTTCGGATCGCAGTGCCCTCGGTCCTGCAGCAGTCTACCGTATCGATCGGTATGATGATCGTACAGGCAGTGGTAAATCCCTTCGGCACACAGGCACTTGCAGGATATGCGGCGACGATGCGGGTGGAGAATGTTTTTTCCCTGATCTTCGTGTCCATCGGCAATGCAGTTTCGCCGTATGTTTCCCAGAACCTTGGGGCAGGCAAAACCGAGCGTATCAAAAAAGGTTATCATGCGGCATTGGTGTTGGACGTGTGTTTTGCGGCGCTTGCCTTCCTTGTCATTGAAACGCTGCACACGCAGATTTCCTCGCTATTTCTTGGAAAAGACGGAACAGCTCTGGCCTATCAGGTGTCCGGAGATTATATGAGATGGCTTGGTTACTTCTTTATCTTCATGGGGATTAAAATGGCAACCGATGGAGTTCTTCGCGGACTCGGCATCATGCGACCGTTCCTCATTGCCAATATGGTAAACCTTGCGATCCGCCTGTCCGTGGCTTTGATCTGTGCACCGCGTTTTGGCATCGACTTTGTCTGGCTTGCCGTGCCGGCCGGCTGGCTTGCCAATTTCCTGGTTTCCTATGCAGCACTCAGAAAATCCTGGCCGGGCGAGAAAGTGGAGCCATCTGGAATATTTTCATAATCCTTGAAATTGTCCTTGAAATATGCCATCATTAGTCCATGGGATGCAAAAGCATAAAAGAGTTAGAAAGAGCAGGTATCATATATGAAAAAGAAGATCATTGTTGCAGTAGTGGTAGTTGTTGTGATTTTGGCGGCGATCGCGATTATCTCTGTCCTGGCACAGACACCGGCGCTGATCTGACCGGAAAGGAAGCAGGACAACGCTTATGAAATTGTTATACGGTACCGGCAATCCGGCAAAGGCAGCTGCCATGCAGAACCGCATAGCCGGACTTGGCATCGAACTGATCAGCCTGCAGGATCTGCGGGCACAGGGTATGGAGATCCCCGATGTCCCGGAGACAGGCAATACACCTCTGGAGAATGCCAGGCAGAAAGCGCATGCTTATTATGAAGCTTTTCGTATGCCTGTATTTTCCTGTGATTCCGGGTTGTATTTTGAAGATGTCCCGGAGGCGGTCCAGCCTGGGGTACATGTGCGTACGGTGAACGGTGTGTATCTGACGGATGAGCAGATGCTGGAGCACTATATCGGACTGGTCAGACACTATGGAAGGCTTACGGCAAAATACCGCAATGCCATCTGCTATGTGCAGGATGAGGAACATGTATATGAGGCGATGGAGCCTGACATGGAAAGTGAGAAATTCTGGCTGACGGATGTACCCCACAGCAGCATCCGCAGAGAGGGGTTTCCGCTGGACAGCATTTCCCTGGATCCCGGAACCGGGAAATATTTCTATGATCTGCCTGAGACGGCGGTGGATCAGGTGGCGGTAGAGGAAGGGTTTCTTACCTTTTTCCGGAGGATCTTACAAGAGGGAACGGTGAATATAAACGGCAGCAGACGGTGAAATAACAAGTGCGCAGAGCGTCCCGCGGCGCTCGGATAGGAGAGTATATGACAGTAACAAATGCAGTGGAAACAACAATGATCTGGGGAACCGTAAGCGGTGCAAGCATGGTGGGGATGGTGATATCTCTGCTATTATCCGTGGTTTTACCCATATTTTTAGGTATCTTTATTTATAAGAAGACAAAGGCATGGGTGCCGGCGTTCTTCATCGGTTGTGGAATTTTCGTGGGCTTTGCCATGATCTTAGAGCAGATCTGTCATGCCATCGTGCTGACGGTGACTGGAAGCGCGATCCGGGACAATATCTGGCTGTATGCGATTTATGGTGGACTGGCAGCAGCACTTTTTGAGGAGTGTGGCCGGTGGATCGCCATGAAATTCTGCCTGAAAAAACATCTTACCCGGGAAAATGCATTGATGTACGGAGCAGGACATGGCGGCATTGAGGCTTTTCTGATCCTTGGTATGTCTTCTATGAGCAATCTCCTTACCGCAGCCATGATCAACGGTGGTCTGATGGAGAAGACTATGACGGCATTGGAGCCCGCACAACAGGAGGTAACCTACCATCAGCTCTCTGTTCTCTGGACCACGCCGGCTTACCAGTTCTACCTCGCACCGGTGGAGCGGATCAGTGCGATTGCCCTGCAGATCGCGTTGTCGATTCTTGTATACAGTGCGGTGAAGACAGGCAGAAAGCTGCAGCTGGCAGCAGCCTTCGGACTGCATTTCGCAGTGGACTTTCTGACTGTGGTGTGTGCCTCTACGATTCCTACATGGGCATTGGAGCTGGGGTTGTTATTGGTGGTTGCAGTGATCTGTGTAGCGGTATACAAATTGGTATATGTACAGATGGCAGAGAAAAAGGCCTGACGGAGACAAAAACCAGCAGATAAGAAGGAATGGATTAAAAAAGGCGAACGTGTCATGAGTCATAAAATATGATATAAAAGATATGAGGCAACGAACAATGAAGATCAACAGAGAAAAAGCACTGGCAGCATTTCAGGAATACACGGACCGTTATGACAGCAGCCGGGACATGATCCGTCTGAAAATAGAACACACCTACCGGGTCTGCGGATTGTGCCAGCAGATCGCCAGATCCCTTGAACTTCCGGAGGAAGAGGTGGATATTGCGTGGCTGACAGGACTGCTCCATGATGTGGGGCGGTTTGAACAGCAGCGGGTATATGGTACCTTCACCGATGCAGATTCCATCGATCATGCGAAATACGGAGCAAGGATTTTATTTGGTAAGGTCTGGGAAGAGAAACACGGACTTGTTTCCGGAAGTGAAGAAAGCCTGCCCGAGGAAATTCAGGCAGACGCCGGGATCAGCATCCGGGATTTCGTGGAAGATGCTTCCTGCGATGAGCTTCTGTGGACGGCGGTGTTTTATCACAGCGCTTACCGGATTCCGGAAGAACTGGACGAACGTACGGCAATGTTCTGCCATATCTTACGGGATGCGGATAAGATTGATATCTTGAAGGTCAATGTAGAATTCCCGCTGGAGGAGATCTACAATGTGGACACAGAGGTACTATATCAGGAGGAAGTGACGCCGGAAGTACTGCAGAGCTTTGATGAGGAGCACGCGGTGCTCCGCTCCTTGAAAAAAACGGCGGTGGATAATGTGGTGGGACATATTTCACTGGTGTACGAGCTGGTCTATCCCGAGAGCTGCCGTATTGTGAAGAGACAGGGGTATCTGGATCGACTGATGAATTTTGAGTCGAAAAATTCTCATACGAGAAAACAGTTCGAGCATATCCGAGAGCATATGAGAGAATATCTTGCCGGAAAATAATGTTGGATACCTGACAGACAGAAAGCAAACTGAAAATCTCACGGATGGCGGAGAATACCGTTATTCGTGAGATTTTCATCTACAAAGAGCGAGTTTTCGTTTTGTATATCGCAGATTCCTCCTGCACAGACTAAACAGTAGCACTTGATCGATAACATATGCAAAATTATGTTATCGATCAAGTGCACGATTGTTATGCAAAAACAGGATGCCTGTAAAATGAGGCATCTTCGCAGAACGCGGGAAAGGAGTTTGCAATGGATGGATTGACTGGGGGAAGCGGCGGAACAGAAGCGTTTCCCTTGAATGAACTGCCGGTAGGATTCGGCATGGCGCTGGCGATGAATGAACAGGCCATGCAAGGCTATGCGGCACTGACAGAGACGGAGAAGGAACATCTGATCCTCCGGTGCCGGGATGCTGGATCCAAAGAAGAGATGGAGCGGATCGTGGCATCACTGGTACCGGGAGAATCGGCGGAGAGTGTTATTGCCAGCCTCCGTCAAGAGTAAGAATCTGTCCGGTGAGATAGGTTGGCGCCTGGATGAGCTGGAGGACAAGTTTTGCGACTTCCTCCGGCTGGCCCAGACGGTCGGCGGGAATTTCTTCCCGGAGAGCGTCCATTTCCTCCGGGGAGAAGCAATGATTCATGGCAGTGTCAATGACCCCGCAGGAAATGGCGTTGACCTGGATGTTGCTGGGCGCCAGCTCCTTGGCGAGAGCTTTGGTGAAGCTGTTCACGCCGCCCTTGGAAGCGGAATAGGCGACTTCCATGGAAGCTCCGACGTTTCCCCAGACGGAAGAAATATTGATGATATGTCCGCTGTGCTTTTGCAGCATCAGAGGAATCGCCAGACGACTGGTATAGAAGCAGGAGCTTAAGTTTGTATTGATAATATGCTGCCATTCTTCGACACTCATATCCGTGAGCAGACCGATGTAGGAGATTCCGGCATTATTGACCAGAACGTCCAGATGATCCAGGGAAGCAAATAATTGATCCATGGCAACGGGATCCGATGCGTCTGCCATCTGCGCGGTGCAGTGGATCCCGTATTTTTCTTCCAGAGAGTTAGCAAGGCCGGACAGCTCCGGGAGAGTGCGGCTACAGGTCAGGACAAGGTCGTAACCGGCTCCGGCGAGGGTCTCTGCGATGGCACGTCCGATACCGCGGGAAGCACCGGTGACAAGAGCCAACGGTGTGTTCTTTATTGTATTCATGTAAAGTATCCTTTCTGAATTCTACGGCACCCTTTGGAGATAAAACAGTGCCGAATGCTAAAAACCTGTAAAACGAGTGTAGCACAGATGGACTTGCTTTTCCATAGGGGAACTGCTACACTGAACAAAAGGAGAGAAAATTATGTACGATTTGATCATTATCGGTTCCGGTCCTGCAGGGCTGTCCGCAGCAGTCTACGGAAAGCGTGCGGGGCTGAACCTACTTATTATAGAAGAAAAGCCCATGAGCGGCGGACAGATTCTTAATACTTATGAAGTGGATAACTATCTGGGACTTCCCGGGATCAGTGGCTTCGACATGGGGATGACTTTCAGACAGCATGCAGAGAAGCTGGGGGCGGAATTCTTAGAAGCCACGGTACACAGTGTGGAAGAACGTGGCGATTACAAATGCGTCTACGCAGGAGACCGGGAACTGGAGACCCGTACGGTGATTTTTGCCACCGGTGCGGAGCATGCGAAGCTTGGCGTGCCCGGTGAGGAAGAATTAAACGGCATGGGTGTGTCCTACTGCGCTACCTGCGACGGAGCTTTTTTCCGGGGCAGAACGGTAGCTGTGGTTGGCGGTGGAGATGTTGCGCTGGAGGATGCCATTTATCTGGCGAGAACCTGTGAAAAGGTGTATCTGATCCACAGAAGAGACAGCCTGCGGGGAGCCATGGTATTACAGGAGGAATTAAAGAGTCTTCCCAGCGTGGAGATCCTCTACGACCATGTGGTCACGGAGATCTGCGGTGAGGATATGGTGGAAAAGCTGCGCATCAAAAACGTGAAGACGGAAGAAGAGAAGGATTTGGAAGTAGCAGGCATCTTTATCGCTGTAGGTATCCATCCCAACACCGAACTGCTGCAGAGCCTGGTGACAGTCGGTGAGGATGGCTATATTCCGGCAGGCGAGACCGGAGAGACTGACATCCCCGGCATCTATGTGGCGGGTGACATCCGTAAGAAGCCTCTGCGCCAGGTTGTGACGGCAGTGGCTGACGGCGCTAATGCGGCGGTCAGCGCCGGGAACTATTGCAACCGTTTTCGTAAACAGTCATAGATTAGTAATAGATTCATTAAGAAATTTGAAAGAAAATTGAAAAATATTTAAAGAAAAGAGTCACCCATGTGGTGGCTTTTTTTACGTAAAAAATCCGCAAACCCGCATGAAATGGGAACTTTTGGCAAAATTGACAATTAATTTACTATATTGACAAAAGGAGGACTGCGTGATATATTTGTTAACAGATGTAACAAATTCGTAACAAATAATCCGAAAATGTAAAGAAGTAAGTTAAGAAAGTAAGATAGCTCCAAGAGTTTCAGGAGGATAGAATGGTTCGTAAATCTGTAAAAATTACCGTGTGCACCATGGCAGCGGTTATGGCTTTTTCCGGAATGAATATTACCGCAGATGCGGCAGCGTCTTCATCGGTACTTCCCAGCGGTGGTATTGAATTGACCCTGGCAAAGGGTAATAAGTTAGAGAGTCTGTCCGCAGGTACGAACAATACCAAACAGATTGAAAGTATTATTGAAACTGTACTCCGTGATGATCAGATGGACACGACCCCGGAAGCATCCGAGGAAGAATCTTTTAAGAATCTGGTCATTGCACAGGTAAATGATTATGTAAATGTAAGAAGCATGCCCAGTGAGCAGGGGGAGATCGTCGGTAAGCTGTATGACGATTCCGTAGGTCTCTTCATCTCCGAAGAGAACGGCTGGTATCAGATCTCTTCCGGTTCCGTAACCGGGTATGTAAAAGCCGAGTACTGTGTGACCGGCGATGAAGCGGTAGAGCTTGCCAAAAAGGTAGGTACAAGATTGGCGACCGTTAACACCACAACCTTAAAAGTACGTACCGAACCTTCTTTAGAGGCTTCTGTATTAGGTTTGGTTCCCTTAGAGGATGACCTGGTAGTATCCGATGAGACCGATGGCTGGGTACAGGTAGATACCGAGGAAGGTCTTGGATGGGTCTCCACAGAATTTGTTTCTCTTCATACGGAGTTCGTTGAAGCGGAATCCAAGGAGGAGGAAGAAAAGCGTCTGGCTAAGGAGAAGCAAGAGAGAGAAAAAGCTCGCGCCGCAGCGGCAGCGAAGGCAGCGGGAAGCAGTAAGAGTTCTTCCGGTAGTGCCCCCGCAGTTACCTATACAGCCAGCGGAGACAGCGAGATGGGTACTGCAGTTGCCGACTACGCATTACAGTTCGTTGGTAACCCTTACGTATACGGCGGATCCAGCCTGACTAACGGTACCGACTGTTCCGGATTTGTAATGAGTGTATATGCGAACTTTGGTGTAAGCCTTCCTCATTCCTCTTCCGCAGACCGCAGCCAGGGCGCAGCAGTTGACGGACTGGCTAATGCACAGGCAGGAGACCTGATCTGTTACTCCGGTCATGTAGCACTGTATATCGGTAATGGTCAGATCGTTCATGCATCTACCGCCAAAACCGGTATTATCGTTTCAAATGCTGATTATAAGAAGGTACTGGCAGTTCGACGGATATTCTAATCGTAACAATAAAACTAAGGCACTGTGTGAAAATACACAGTGCCTTTTTTTGTATGTATGCCCAAAGTGCTCTAATGGGATAAAACATATAGAGTTGTACACTGAATTGTGCAATTTGTCAAAATATTATTACGCGACGAAAAAAGGATTGACAAAACAAAACTATACAAAGTATACAAAAAAACATACAGATACGTAATAACGATAAAATAACAGCAAAAATACATAGGAAGTTATCCACATTGAAAAAGCCCTAAAATAGGATAAAAGTTACTTATACACCAAGTTATACACATTATCCACAGAAAAAAAGGTGATTCTGAGATGAGGATTTTACAAAAAAGCAGGAACAAATGTTTTGTGAAGATGTAATAAAAATCAGAAATTGACACGATTTGTCGATTTTAAGTTTGACATACAGAATGTCAAAAACAAGTAAAAAACTCCTCAAATTGTTGCAAAACGTTGCACTATTATGCTATAATGACTATACAATAAATGCAAGGGTTACTACAGTGATCTTTGTAAATAAATACTTGGAAGGGATGATCAGCATGAAGTTTATTATTGTTGGCAGAAACATCGAAGTTACACCAGGATTAAGAGCAGCAGTGGAGGAAAAGATCGGCAAGCTGGACAAGTATTTCAATCCCGATACAGAAGTACATGTAACATTAAGCGTTGAAAAGGATCGTCAGAAAATTGAAGTAACCATTCCGGTTAAGGGAAGTATTATCCGTTCGGAGCAGGTAAGCAACGATATGTATGTATCCATTGATCTGGTAGAAGAGATCATTGAGAGACAGCTGAAAAAATATAAGAACAAGATCGTTGACAAACAGCAGGCGGCCGCTTCTTTTAGCAAGGCCTATGTAGAGAATGACTATACGGATGATGAGGAGATCAAGATCGTTCGTACCAAGAAATTCGATATCAAGCCTATGTATCCCGAGGATGCCTGCATCCAGATGGAACTGCTGGGACACAGCTTCTTCGTATTCTGTAATGCAGAGACTGATCAGGTGAACGTAGTTTACAAGAGAAAAGGCGACACTTACGGACTGATTGAGCCGGAAGTATAAGCCGTAAAAACAGTGTAAAAAGGTACAATTAAATAAGCAATGACAGACAGCCTGCCGGACTTACGGCAGGCTGTTTAAAATTGCATCAGTTATTTTGTTATTTTTTTGACAAAATCATTGCAAAACCGATTTCGCTATGTTAAAATAGGAACAGTGAAATGATAAAAAAATAACAATCTAAAAACATTTCAGAAAGCAAACCAAGTAAAACAAAAAAATGGAGGACAAACAAATGGCAAAGAAAGTTGTATTAGCAGGCGCTTGCCGTACCGCGATCGGTACTATGGGTGGAACCTTAAGCACAACTCCTGCACCGGAGCTGGGCGCAATCGTGATCAAGGAGGCTCTGAAGAGAGCAGGCGTTGCTCCCGAAGCAGTTGACCAGGTATATATGGGATGTGTAATCCAGGCTGGCCAGGGACAGAACGTAGCACGTCAGGCAGCGATCAAGGCAGGACTTCCCATTGAAGTTCCCGCAGTTACCATGAACGTGGTATGTGGTTCCGGTCTGAACTGTGTGAACCAGGCTGCACAGATGATCATGGCAGGCGACGCTGACATCGTAGTAGCAGGTGGTATGGAGAACATGTCCATGGCTCCTTACGCAATTCCTCAGGGACGTTATGGTTATCGTATGGGTAACGCAACCATGGTAGATACCATGATCAAAGATGCACTTTGGGACGCTTTCAATGATTATCATATGATTAAGACCGCAGACAATATCTGCGAAGAGTGGGGACTTACCCGTGAAGAACTCGATGAGTTCGCATTAAAGAGCCAGTTAAAGGCTGAAGAAGCTCAGAAGAACGGTGCCTTCAAGGCAGAGATCGTTCCCGTGGAAGTTAAGAAGAAAAAAGAGACCATCGTATTCGATACCGATGAAGGCCCTCGTCATGGTTCTACCATCGAAGGTCTGGCTAAGCTTCGTGCCATCAATCCCGGTGGATTCGTTACCGCAGGTAACGCTTCCGGTATCAACGACGGTGCAGCAGCTATCGTTGTTATGAGCGAGGAGAAGGCTAAGGAGCTGGGTGTTAAGCCTATGGCTACTTTCGTAGCAGGCGCTCTGGCTGGTGTTCGTCCCGAGGTTATGGGTATCGGCCCTGTAGCTTCTACCAAGAAGGTAATGGCTAAGACCGGTATGAAGATCGAAGACTTCGATATCATCGAGGCTAACGAAGCATTCGCGGCACAGTCCGTAGCAGTTGGTAAGGAACTGGGCATCGATGTAGATAAGCAGCTGAACCCCAACGGCGGTGCTATCGCGCTTGGTCATCCCGTAGGAGCTTCCGGATGCCGTATCCTGGTAACTCTGCTGCATGAGATGCAGGCAAGAGGTGCCAAGACCGGTCTGGCTACTCTGTGCATCGGCGGTGGCATGGGCTGCTCCACCATCGTTAAGATCGAGGATTAATTTTATAAATATTCGCTGGGGCGGTAGAATCTCTATCGCCTTAGTGTGGTTTTGAAAACACGAATAGAAATGTGAAATGAGGTAAAAACATGGATTACATTTTGTATGAGCAGAATGGTAATGTGGCAACCATCACCATTAACCGTGAGAAAGCACTGAACGCACTGAATTCTCAGGTGCTGGATGAACTGAACGCTACATTGGATGCAGTAGATCTGGCAACGGTTCGCTGCCTGGTGATCACCGGTGCAGGTGCTAAGTCCTTCGTAGCAGGCGCAGATATCGGAGAGATGAGCAGCCTGACCAAGGCAGAAGGCGAAGCATTCGGCAAGAAGGGTAACGATGTGTTCCGCAAGATCGAGACCTTCCCCATTCCCGTGATCGCAGCTGTCAACGGCTTCGCTCTGGGTGGTGGATGTGAGATCTCCATGAGCTGTGATATCAGAATCTGTTCCGATAATGCAGTATTCGGACAGCCCGAAGTAGGACTGGGAATCACTCCCGGCTTCGGTGGAACCCAGAGACTGGCTCGTCTGGTAGGTGCAGGCATGGCAAAGCAGATGATCTACACCGCACGTAATATCAAGGCAGCAGACGCTTACAGAATCGGTCTGGTAAATGAAGTATACAGCGCCGAGGTTGATGCTGATGGCAATGTAGTAAAGAGCGCACAGGAAGTAATGCTGGCAGCAGCACAGAAGATGGCAGCGACCATCGCCAAGAACGCTCCCATCGCTGTACGCAACTGCAAGAAGGCTATTAATGATGGCCTGGATGCAGATATGGATCAGGCAGTAGCCATCGAAGAGAAGCTGTTCGGAGATTGCTTCGAGACAGAAGATCAGAAGTATGGCATGGCATTCTTCCTTGACAAGAACAAGGAAAAAGTAAAAGAGCCTTTTCAGAATAAATAGTTATAATAGTTTTTCAAATAATGATAGAATGTATAGAAAACAGGAGGATTTACCATGAAAGTAGGTATTATCGGTGCAGGTACTATGGGACAGGGCATTGCAAAGGCATTTGCCCAGGTAGACGGATATGAAGTAGCTCTCTGCGATATCAAGCAGGAATGGGCTGAAGGCGGCAAAGCCAAGATCGTAAAAGGCTATGCAAGACTGGTAGAAAAAGGAAAAATGACCCAGGAAGCAGTTGACGCTATCGTAGCTAAGATCACTCCGGGTCTGAAGGAAGACCTGTGTGCAGACTGCGATCTGATCGTAGAAGCTGCATTTGAGAACATGGAAGTAAAGAAGACCACCTTCGGTGAGCTGGACAAGATCTGCAAGCCTGAGTGTGTATTTGCTTCCAACACATCCAGCCTTTCCATTACCGAGATCGGCAACGGACTGACCCGTCCTCTGATCGGTATGCACTTCTTCAATCCCGCAGACCGTATGAAGCTGGTTGAGGTAATCGCAGGTGTGAATACTCCCGCAGAGACCGTGGATACCATCAAGAAGATCTCCGAAGAGATCGGCAAGACCCCTGTTCAGGTAAACGAGGCAGCAGGCTTTGTTGTTAACCGTATCCTGATCCCTATGATCAATGAAGCAGCTTTCATCAAGATGGAAGGTGTATCCGATATCGCAGGTATCGACGCAGCTATGAAGCTGGGCGCTAATCATCCCATGGGACCCCTGGAGCTGGGTGACTTCGTAGGACTGGATATCTGCCTTGCCATCATGGATGTTCTGTACAACGAGACCGGCGACAGCAAGTATCGTGCATGTCCTCTGATCCGTAAGATGGTACGTGGCGGCAACCTTGGTGTGAAGACCGGCAAGGGCTTCTATGTATACAATGCAGACCGCACCAAGACGCCTGTGGATGCACAGTAAAGTATAAACAATCCGTAGGCATCAAAGTCGGGGTTCTTAGACCCCGACATCATGATAATTACAACCAAGTATAAATAACAATGGAGGATTAACATCATGGATTTTACATTATCCAAAGAGCATGAGATGGCGAGACAGCTGTTCAAAGAGTTCGCCGAGAACGAAGTAAAACCTCTTGCACAGGAAGTTGACGAGACCGAAACTTTCCCCAGAGAGACCGTTGAGAAGATGGCTAAGTACGGCTTCATGGGAATTCCTGTTCCCAAGGAGTATGGCGGACAGGGCTGTGATACCCTGACCTATGCTATGTGCGTTGAGGAGCTTTCCAAGGTTTGCGCAACTACAGGCGTTATCGTTTCCGCACATACCTCTCTGTGTATCGATCCTATCATGACCTTCGGTACCGAAGAGCAGAAGCAGAAATATGTTCCTGATCTGGCAAGCGGCCGCAAGATCGGTGCTTTCGGTCTGACCGAGCCCGGTGCAGGTACCGATGCCCAGGGTCAGCAGACCAAGGCTGTATTAGATGGCGATGAGTGGGTCATCAATGGTTCCAAGTGCTTCATCACCAATGGTAAAGAAGCAGATGTTTATATCGTAATCGCAGTTACCGGCATCGTAGAGAAGAGAGGCAGAAAGATGAAGGAGATCTCTTCCTTTATCGTTGAGAAGGGAACTCCCGGATTTACCTTCGGTACCAAGGAAAAGAAGATGGGTATCAAGGGTTCTTCCACTTACGAGCTGATCTTCACCGACTGCCGTATCCCTAAGGAGAACATGCTGGGCAAGCAGGGACAGGGATTCAAGATCGCAATGCACACTCTGGACGGCGGACGTATCGGTATCGCTTCCCAGGCTCTGGGTATTGCAGAAGGCGCTTTGGAGAGAACCGTTGCTTACACCAAGGAGAGAAAGCAGTTCGGAAAGTCCATTTCCGGATTCCAGAATACACAGTTCCAGCTGGCTGATATGGCTACCAAGGTGGAAGCTGCCAAGATGCTGGTATACAAGGCTGCACGCAAGAAGGACGAGTACAAGACCAATCCTAAGATCTCTTACTCTGTAGAAGCTGCTATGGCTAAGCTGTATGCTGCTGAGGTTGCTATGGAAGTTACTACCAAGGCTGTCCAGCTCCACGGTGGTTATGGTTATATCAGAGAGTACGAAGTAGAGCGTATGATGCGTGATGCAAAGATCACCGAGATCTACGAGGGTACTTCTGAAGTTCAGAGAATGGTTATCTCTGCAGATCTGTTGAAGTAAGCGTTGTTGAATGAATAATTAGAAAAGTAAGGAGAAAATACAATGAAGATTGTTGTTTGTATTAAGCAGGTGCCCGATACCAAGGGCGGTGTTAAATTCAATCCTGACGGAACTCTTGACAGAGGCGCAATGCTTGCTATCATGAATCCCGATGATAAGGCTGGTCTGGAAGCTGCACTGAAGCTGAAGGACGAGTTCGGCGCAGAAGTTACCGTACTGACCATGGGTCTTCCCAAGGCAGCAGATGCTCTTCGTGAGGCGCTGGCTATGGGTGCTGACAAAGCAATTCTGGTTACCGACAGAGTACTGGGCGGTGCTGATACCTGGGCTACTTCCACTACCATTGCAGGTGCATTGAGAAACCTTGACTATGATCTGATCATTACCGGTCGTCAGGCAATCGATGGTGATACCGCACAGGTTGGTCCTCAGATCGCTGAGCATCTGGGACTTCCCGTAATCTCTTATGCACAGGACATTAAGGTTGAGGGAGACAAGGTGATCGTTCAGAGACAGTATGATGACAGATATCATGTAGTAGAAGCTAAGATGCCCTGCCTGATCACTGCACTGTCCGAACTGAATAAGCCTCGTTACATGACTCCCGGCGGAATCTTCGATGCATGCAAGGCAGAGATCACTACCTGGGGCAGAGCTGATCTGAAAGATGTTGATGACAGCAACCTTGGTCTGAAGGGATCTCCTACCAAGATCGCAAAGGCATCCGATAAGGTTCGTAAGGGCGCAGGTGAGAAGATCGTTCCCGATTCACCCGAAGACGGAGCAGCTTACATTGTTGCTAAATTCAAAGAAAAGCACATCATCTAATATAGGAGGCAAACCATGGTAACCAATAATATTGAAGAATACAAGGGTGTATATGTGTTCGCCCAGCAGGTAGACAATGAGATCAGTGGTATCGCATTAGAACTGCTCGGCAAAGGTAAAGAGCTGGCTGCAAAGCTGGAGACCGAGGTAACCGCGGTTCTGATCGGTTATAACGTAAAAGGACTGGCTGATAAGCTGGCTGAGTATGGTGCAGATAAGGTGATCCTCGTAGATGATCCCGAACTGGAGACTTACAGAACCGAGCCTTATGCACATGCACTGGCATCTGTTATTGAGAAATATAAGCCTGAGATCGTTCTGGTAGGTGCAACCGCTATCGGACGTGATCTTGGACCTACCGTTTCCGCAAGAGTTCAGACCGGTCTGACCGCAGACTGTACCGTACTGGAAATCGGTGATTTCCCTCTCGTTGCTATCCCCGGACAGGAGCAGAAGCACAATCAGCTGCTGATGACCCGTCCTGCATTCGGTGGTAACACCATCGCTACCATCGCATGTCCTGACAACAGACCTCAGATGGCAACTGTTCGTCCCGGCGTTATGCAGAAGATCGCTCCTATCGCAGGTGCAAAGGCTGTGATCGAAGAGTACAATCCCGGATTTACTCCGAACAACAAATATGTAACCATCAAGGAAGTCGTTAAGGCTGTATCCGATACCGTTGACATCATGGATGCCAAGATCCTGGTATCCGGTGGACGTGGAGTAGGCAGCGCAGAGAACTTCAAGATCCTGGAGGATCTGGCAGAAGTTCTGGGCGGTACCGTATCCTGCTCCCGTGCAGTTGTAGATAACGGCTGGAAGCCCAAGGATCTGCAGGTTGGACAGACCGGTAAGACCGTTCGTCCTCAGATCTACTTCGCAATCGGTATCTCCGGTGCTATTCAGCACGTAGCAGGTATGGAAGAGTCTGATCTCATTGTTGCCATCAACAAGGATGAGACAGCTCCTATCTTCGATGTAGCTGACTACGGTATCGTAGGAGATCTGAACAAGATCGTTCCCGCTCTGACCGAACAGCTGAAGGCTGCAAAGGCTGAGAAGGCAGCGAACTAAGAGCCGTTTTTTGACGGATATTCGAACCCTCCCTGTTGATCTCAGGGAGGGTTTTATATTGCACTTCGGACGCTTACATAGTAAAATATAATGATAATCCCACGATATGCGAATATTGGGTGGGATTGTGGAGCAATCCGCAGGTATCATACAGAGCAAGAATGTGAGATGATATTTTATGGCAAAACAAAAAGAAGTAAAAACCAACGCCATGCGTATCCTGGAATCTCTGAAGATTCCTTATACCCATCACACCTATGAGTGCGAGGAATTCGTGGATGGGCTTCAGATAGCAGACAAGCTGTCCCTGCCCTATGAGCAGGTCTACAAGACGTTGGTCACCGTGGGCAGCAGCAAGAATTATTTTGTATTCGTCATCCCCATTGCGGAGGAGCTGGATATGAAAAAAGCAGCGAAATCCGTCGGAGAAAAAAGCGTGGAGATGATCCACGTAAAAGACATCAATGCCATCACCGGCTACATCCGCGGCGGCTGCACAGCCATCGGTATGAAAAAACAGTATGTGACCAGAATTGATGAAAGTGCGAAGACACAGGAACAAATCTATGTCAGCGGCGGCAGGATCGGATCTCAGATCCAATTGAAACCGGATGACCTTGCGAAAGCAGCGAGAGCGGAGTTCGCAGATATTATCAGGCACGAAGATTAATGCATCAAATGTAGTAAAAGGATGCTGAAGATAAAGGAGTACACATGGAAAACCAAAAAAACATCCTTGATTACGATACCGTAGCACTGGACGAAGCACAGGATGCGGTGATCATCATAGACCAGACCCTGCTTCCGGGTAAGATCGAACTGATCGCATTACATACGGCACAGGAGATGTGGGATGCTATCTATCTGCTGAAGGTCCGGGGAGCCCCGGCCATCGGTGTAGCGGCGGCATTGGGCATCTACCTGCTGGCGAATCGCATCGAGACGGAAGACTTCGAAGATTTTTATCAGAAATTCACAGAATATAAGGAATATCTGGATTCTTCCAGACCCACCGCAGTTAATCTGTCCTGGGCACTGAAGCGCATGGATGCTGTGGCTGTAAAGGCTGGCAGAGAAGAGCACAAGACTGTCGCAAAAGTGAAGGAAATCCTGCATGACGAAGCACTGCAGATTCGGGCGGAAGATGTGGAAGTATGTCGAAAAATCGGAGAGTTTGGACTGGAACTGGTAAAACCGGGAGATGGTATTCTGACCCACTGTAATGCAGGACAACTTGCAACCGTAAAATACGGTACCGCAACCGCACCGATTTATCTGGGACAGGAGAGAGGTTACAACTTCCATGTATTTGCGGATGAGACCAGACCGCTGTTGCAGGGAGCCAGACTGACAGCGTTTGAATTGCATTCCGCAGGCGTGGATGTGACACTGATCTGTGACAATATGTCCGCTTCTGTCATGTCCAAGGGCTGGGTGCAGGCAGTGTTCGTAGGCTGTGACAGAGTGGCAGCCAACGGAGATACTGCGAACAAGATCGGTACCAGCGTGGTGGCAGCAGTGGCAAAACAGTACGGTGTGCCGGTATACATCTGTGCACCGACTTCCACGATTGATATGGCGACTGCCACCGGTGCGGATATCTGCATCGAGCAGCGTAAGGCGGAAGAGGTTACTGAGATGTGGTACAAGGAGCGCATGGCTCCGGAGGGTGTAAAGGTCTACAATCCGGCATTCGATGTGACAGACCATGAACTGATCGCCGGAATTGTCACGGAATACGGGGTGGCGAGAGCTCCTTATACGGAGAGCCTGAAGGAGATCATGGAACGCAAGGCACAGAGAGGCTGATGGTGTAGATATGAAGCGAAATGTAAGTCTTGCGGAGATATCCGACGGCCGTTTATACAAAGCAAGTGATATGGTGAAAGCGGATTGCGGTGGTTGCAATGGCTGTTCCCAGTGTTGTCACGGCATGGGCAATTCCATTATCCTGGATCCCTATGATGTTTACCGGATGACTACAGGAATGGGGAAAAGCATGCAGGAGCTATTAGCGGCATCGGTGGAGCTCAACGTGGTGGATGGTGTGATCTTACCGAATCTGAAAATGCAGGGGACCAAGGAAGCCTGCGCTTATCTGGATGAGGAAGGAAGATGTAGCATCCATCCGTACCGGCCTGGAATCTGCCGGCTGTTTCCGCTGGGAAGATATTATGAAAACGGAGGATTTTCCTATTTTCTCCAGACCGGGGAATGTGCGAAGGAGAACCGCAGCAAGATAAAAGTCAGTAAATGGATCGATACTCCGGATCTGACGAGAAACCAGCAATTTACCCTACAATGGCATGACCTGTTACATGCCATGGAAGAGAGACTGACAGGAGAAGACGAAGGGAAACAGCAGGAGGAAAATCTGCTGCTGTTGCGTCTGTTTTATTTATTGCCGTACAAAGGGACAACAGATTTTTATTCACAGTTTATGGAAAGGATGGAATATTGGAATGAACAGATCAGATAAGTTAAGTAAGCTCCCCATCGAAAAGCGGTTAATGAGTGTATTTCGTAGAATTTCTCTATTATTAAGTGCAACAGGTATTATTGCCTGTGTCGCCATGGGAATCGTCAGTTACCAGTATTCCTTTGCGTTGCGCCATTACGGTTTCGCACAGGGTGACATCGGTAAGGCGATGATCGTTATCGCGGAGATGCGGAGCGAGACCCGTGCCGCCATCGGCTATGATGACGATACGCTGATTGCTAAAGCAAAAAATGCCCATGACATGACGGCGGAACAGCTGGATACCTATATCGGTGCCCTGGAAGATGATATGATCACGGATGAGGGAAGAGCTACCTACCAGCAGATCAAGGATGGCGTAGCTTCTTATCAGCAGATCGAGGCACAGATACTGGAACTAGGAACAGCTTCCGAGCCTGCTAAGCGGATGCAGGCACAGCAGATGGCAGGCGAACAGATGGATCCCGTGTTCCAGCAGGTCTATGCAGATATGACGAGCCTGTTGGACAGCAGTGTAACGAACGGAAATGCCATGGAAGCCAAGCTGAATGTTTTCCGTGTGGTTATTTTTATCGTAATCCTTCTGATCATCGGAGTAGGCTTTGCAGGATCTGAAAAGGCGGGAAAAAGAATAGCCAAAGGAATCGCCGGACCGCTGAAAGCGCTGGCAGACAGACTGGATGGCTTCGCAGCAGGTGATCTGACATCTGATTTCCCCAAAGTGGAGACAGAGGACGAAATGGCAGCGATGAACCGTGCGGCTACAGCAATGGCGACAAACCTCAGGATGATCATCGAGGATATCAACCAGGCATTAAATGCTATGGCAAACGGCGACTGGACAGTGAAGTTCCGTTATCCCGATCTTTATGTGGGCGATCTGGATGAACTAAAAGAAGCGCTGAGAGATATTAAGTATAAGATGAATGAGGCACTGTACAATGTCAATGAAGTATCCGGACAAGTATCCATGGGTGCCGGAAGTCTGGCAGATGCGGCACAGTCTCTGGCTGAGGGGGCAACCGAACAGGCAGGAGCCGTACAGGAGCTTCAGGCGACGATTACCAATATTACTTCTATGGTAGACGATACCGCAGAACATACGAAGAATTCCAGCAGACAGGCACAGGAATATTCAGCTAAGGCGGATGAAGGACGTACCGAAATGAATCACCTGATGGAAATCATGGGTCGGATCAATGAAACTTCCGAGAAGATCAGCAATATCATCGGCGAGATCGAAGATATTGCAAGCCAGACCAATCTGCTGTCCCTGAATGCTTCCATTGAAGCAGCCAGAGCCGGAGAAGCAGGCAGAGGCTTTGCTGTTGTGGCAGACCAGATCGGTAAGCTGGCAGAGCAGAGTGCCCAGTCCGCAGTCAATACCAGAAATCTGATCGGCGATACCCTGGAGGAGATCCATGCCGGCAATGAAGCTGTGGATCATGCATCCCAGACCTTAAGCACTATCGTGGACGGTGTCCGCAAGATCGCACAGGATTCCGAGGAACTGACCCAGATCGCAGCTACCCAGGCGGATGCCATGAATCAGGCGGAGAGCGGTGTGAACCAGATCTCTGAGATCGTACAGTCCAATTCGGCGGCAGCAGAAGAGCTGTCTGCTACCAGTGAGGAACTGTTGGCGCAGTCTGAGAATATGACCAATCTTGTAAAACAGTTCAAACTGATCGATGAGGAGAAGATTCAGGCGAGAAAAAAGGAGGTTAAGCATGCCGGTATTTGATTTCAGCAGTACTCCGGAAAATGAAAAGAAGCAGGATCCCGTATGCACCTATACTACGTTTCGCTCCAATGAGGGATCAGCCTCTGCGGAGAAACCGATTTTGATTCTGGATAACAGCAGTGAAAAGTGGAACCATCATGCCGTAGGTGTATTCGGTAATCAGAGCAAACGGACCAATTTCGAATTTAAAGAGGAAGGCAGTAGCGCTTATGCCGATATTTTACAGATTGATGCCCGTTTTGTCAGTCTGATCCGCTGGCTTGGTGAGAACCACATTAACGTGCGTCTCTCCGGAGAAAACAGGAATGACGGCTATGCAGTATATAAGATCCGTGAGACAGCTTTCGGTGGGGGCACCAAGCTGTCTGCAGAGGATGGATTTTTACAATTCATGATGGAGCGGCTGTTTTTAAGCAGTGCTCCTGCGGAAGAAGAACAGGGCGAGGACGAAGGGGAAGACGGCGATGATATGAAACTTACCAGCCTTCAGAGTATCTCCGATTTCATGACCTGTGCCGGAAGGACCATGCCGGAAAATATCCGCCTGTGGGCGAGAAGAAACTTGGCAGTGGCAAGATCCCACGAGGTATCTCCCGAGGAGAGAAGGCATGCACAGAGAGCCTTGTCCATTATGATGAACATTCAGTGGAAGGGCAACTATTTTGAGGCTATTGACCCCGTGGAAGCCAGACGGATCCTGGATGAGGAATTGTACGGCATGGAGCGGGTCAAACAGCGTATCATGGAGACCATCATCCAGATCAACCGTACCCACACTTTACCGGCCTATGGTCTGCTTCTGGTGGGACCGGCGGGAACCGGTAAATCCCAGATTGCTTATGCGGTGGCAAGGATTTTAAAGCTTCCCTGGACTACACTGGATATGAGTTCCATCAACGATCCGGAGCAGCTGACCGGAAGCTCCAGGATCTACGCCAATGCCAAACCCGGTATCATCATGGAAGCTTTTTCCATGGCGGGAGAGTCCAATCTGGTATTCATCATCAACGAGCTGGACAAAGCGGCCAGCGGCAAAGGTAACGGCAATCCGGCGGATGTACTGCTTACCTTGCTGGATAATCTGGGATTCACGGACAACTATATGGAATGTACCGTGCCGACCTTCGGGGTCTATCCGATTGCCACGGCTAACGATAAGGAGCAGATCAGTGCCCCGTTAATGTCGCGTTTTGCAGTGATCGATATACCGGATTACACACCGGAGGAGAAGAAGATCATTTTCTCCAGATTTGCCTTGCCAAAGGTACTGAAACGCATCGGACTGCAGGCAAACGAGTGCACTATCACCGAAGAGGGACTGGATGCGGTGGTGGAGATCTATTCCAACACCAGCGGTATCCGTGATCTCGAGCAGGCGGCGGAGCATCTGGCTGCCAATGCCCTGTATCAGATCGAAGTGGACGGATTAACAGAAGTCGTATTTGACGCAGAAAAAGTGAAGAAATTATTTCTGTAAGTAAGAGAAGCAGGTAGTCGCAGGACGCGGTTGCCTGCTTTTTGTGCAGACTATTATAGAAAAACGAGTAGAGGAGAGGGAACATGGCAAAGAAAGTATTAGTGATCACGGATGCACAGAACGAATTCATCACCGGAGCACTGGGCAACAAGGAGTGCGAGGCAGCGGTAAAAAATATCGTTGCTGCAGCAAAAAGCGGGGAATACTATAAGGTGATCATCACCAAGGATACCCATACGGCAGATTATCTGGACACCCAGGAAGGAAAAAGACTGCCCATTTTGCATGGACAGGAGGGGACAGCAGGGTATGAGATCCATCCGGATATTGTAAAGGCGGTGCGGGAGCAATATGCGCCGGAAAATGTGATCACGGTGAAAAAGCCAACCTTTGGCAGTCCGGAATTCGGAAAACTATTAAAAACCATCTGGGAAGAGGTGACGGCAGCAGGAGAGGCAGCAGAGGGTGAATATCCCATGGAAGTGGACTTTACCGGATTCTGTACCGGAATCTGTGTGTTAAGCAATGTAGTCATGGCAAAGGCATTTGTACCGGAAGCGAGAGTGTGTGTCATTGAGAAGGCCTGTGCCTGTGTGACTCCGCAGACCCACCAGACGGCGATTGCTGCCATGGGACCGATCCAGGTGGATGTTATTTAGAGAACATATCCTATTTACATAGCTGTGAATCTAAGAGAGAAAGAGGAAAAATCATGACATTACCACAGATCATCAACAGTTTACTGGAAAACGATATGTATAAGTTCTCCATGGGACAGTGCATTTACCACCAGTTCAGCGCGTATAAGACTACATGGACGTTTAAATGCAGGAATACAGATGTATTTTTCACATCTGAAATGGTAGAAGAAATCAAGGCGCAGATCCGGGCCTATTGTGACTTACGTTTTACGGAAGAGGAACTGGCTTATCTGGAGAACGTAAAATGGATCAAGGGTTCCTATGTGGATTTTTTACGTTTGTGGCAGCCCAGATACGAGGATTTTGAGATCGGCACGGAGGCGAATTGCGGTCTGACCATCGAGACCAAGGGCTCCTGGCTGAATACTTCTATGTATGAGATTCCGACGCTGGCTATTGTTAATGAAGTATTTTTCCGGATGAATTATGATTATAACAGACTGTATGCCTCCTTCAGGAAGCGTTTGGCAGACAAGCTACAGAAGCTGGTGGACGGAACGTATTGCCTTGGAAATTTCAGTGAATTCGGTCTGAGACGCCGTCTCTCTGCAGAGGCACAGGAACTGGCAGTACAGGAGCTGGTGGGGCATAATAAGGATTATAAGGACTCCGCCTGCATTGGTACCTCCAATGTCTATCTGGCGAAAAAATGGAATGTGACACCGGTGGGTACCATGGCGCATGAATGGATCATGTGTACCGGACAGGGCAATCACAAGCACAATCCGGCGTATTCTAACTGGTATGCCCTGGATGCCTGGGTGAAGGAGTATGGTGTATTAAACGGCATCGCCCTGACGGACACCATCACCACAGATTGTTTCCTGAAGGATTTCCAGCTGACCTATTCCACCCTGTTTTCCGGAGTGCGGCATGACAGTGGGGATCCCTTTGCCTGGGGCGAGAAGATGATCGCCCATTATGAGGCCCTGGGGATCGAGCCAAAGCGTAAGACACTGTTGTTCAGTGACAGCCTGGATTTCGCACGGGCGGATAAGCTGCGGAAGACTTTCAAGGATCGCGTGACGGTGGCGTTCGGGATCGGCACTTATATCGCCAACGATACCTGTGAGGAGCCTTTAAATATCGTCATGAAGACGACAGCCTGCAACGGCATGGATGTGGCGAAGATCTCCGATACGCCCGGCAAGGAAATGTGCAAGAATGAGGAGTATGTGGATTACCTTACCAGGTGTATCAAATGGAGAATGGAGCACGACAGATAGGAGCAGCGAAAACGATGGAATATGAACATATTGAGCACACCTTTGCACCGGTGTATGATGCAGATTCGGAGGTACTGATCCTGGGCACCTTGCCATCTGTGAAGTCTAGAGAAAACCATTTTTATTATGGACATAAACAGAATCGTTTCTGGAAGGTGTTGGCGGATCTGTGTGGGGAACCGGTGCCGGAGACCATTGAAGAGAAAAAGGTGATGCTCCTTGCACATCATATAGCCATCTGGGATGTCATCCAGAGCTGCGATATCAAAGGCTCCAGTGACAGCAGTATACGGAATGTGGAACCGACGGATATCCGACGCATGTTGACGGAATCTAAGATCACGGGAATCTATGCCAATGGGAATAAGGCGGGAGAACTGTACCGGAAGTACCAGCTGCCGCTTACGGGAAAGGAAGCCACAGTGCTGCCTTCTACCAGTCCTGCGAATGCGTCATGGTCCCTGCAAAAATTGTGTGAAGCCTGGCAAAATACCATTGACATAACTAACAAAATTTCATATGATAATATAAATGATACATGAAGTACCAAAAACATACGGGTAAAAGGGGATTATAATATAGAACAGGCCGCACGTCTTTTATGGATGTGCGGTCTGTGTTATAATAGGGAAATAGAGGAAGGAAGGTGCCTTATGTTCCCATTAATCAACAAACAAGAAACCGGTGTTAACTTACGTAGAATCATGGACATGCGTGGAATTACGCCAAAGGATGTGCAGGAATATCTTGGACTTGGTTGTGTGCAGAGCGTGTACCGTTGGATCGATGGCGTCAATATGCCGACCATTGATAATCTGTATGCGTTAAGCGAGCTGTTTCAAGTTCCGATTGATGCGATCGTGCGTGGAAACAGGGCACCGATTGTGCCGGATATTATTATAAAGCCACTGGATTCTCGCGAAAGCAGACTGTGTGCTTATTATGAAAAATTGCAGGAGAAGCGTGCTGCATAAATTTTTTGAACTACGGCTTCAATGACAAATAGAATATTCTCCTTTAGAATAGTCGGTAGAGACAATATTCTAAGGGAGGATTTTTTATGAGCGATAAGATGTTGGTAACGCAGGCTCTGGATGAAAGAGATCTGTTGGTAAAGAAGATAGCAGATAAGATTGCTAAGGCAAGCTTTGTTGATACCATTAAGCCGAATGAGGACAAGGTTTTCGCAAAGCGCACCAGTAAAGAAGAGTATGCAAAAGAAGCAGAGTCAGCATATCAGCAGATTACTGATTTGATTGACCGTTTTCAGAAGATTGATGCGGCGATTGTGGCTTCTAATGCAAATATGGAAATTACTACTTCCTACGGAATTTTCACAGTTGCCGGAGCAATTGCACTCCGAAGCAGACTTCGTGGGGCTGGTGCTTACGGAGTCGATGCAGATTTTGAAGGAAGACTTCAGAAAAAGCTGTCTAGTGAGTATAATGAAAGGGTGCAGTTCTGCGACAGAAAGAACAGTCAGCTGCAGTCTACGGCAGAGGAGATGCGTCTTAGTATTCTCGGAAAAGAAAGCAAGACCAAAGACGAAAAACCTTTAGGAGTTGTAGAAGCCTATGTAAAGGAAAATACAACAGAACTGGTGGATCCGCTTGATGTTAAGAAGAAAATGGAGGCGCTGGAAGAAAAGCGCAACACTCTTCTGACTGAATTAGACACACAGATAAAAGTATCGAATGCAACAACTTTTATTGAGGTAGCGTAAGGTGTTTGCCTGCATTACGAAAACTTCAAATCCGGCTTCCCTGTAACAGGGTTACGTTACATAACAGATATTACCAATTCTGATTAAATTGGGTTGCTTGACTTTAAAAGTGGCGCAGTTGGCAGCGCACATGACTTGTAATCATGATGTCGCAGGTTCGATTCCTGCCTTTAGAAAAAAGTTGGGTTTAAAGACGGTGTAGAATGCACCTCCAATTTAACTGTTTTGCGTTTTATTTGAACCGTTAAATGATATTGTCAATATTGGTTGACACATTTATCTCAAAGATATCATTTCCTATG
>ENA-UOJC01001908-UOJC01001908.1-human-gut-metagenome-genome-assembly--contig:-C104-NODE-1908-length-25023-cov-18.187320_pt1 | contig 25023 bp, 24 predicted proteins | sample MGYA00242339_ERZ723886 | MGnify/ENA metagenome assembly ERZ723886 | reverse complement strand
CACTTCTGCTTTGTCTGATCGGCATTCCGGCGGGGCTGCTGCTGGGCTACGGCATCGGCGCTGTTTTGGTGCCTGTTGTCTTGCACTCCATCCAGTTGGATACAGGCATCACCACCATCAGCACTTCGCCTGTGATCTTCCTTGGGTCCATGCTGTTTGCCTTGTTGACGGTGCTTTTGTCCTGTTCTAAGCCCGGAAAAATGGCAGCCAAGGTCTCTCCGGTGGAGGCTACCAAATATACGGATGTGATGCAGACCAAGAAAAAACGGCGCAGCATCCGGGGAGCAAAGCTCCATCAGATGGCCTTTGCCAATCTGGGACGAAACAAGAAAAAGACGGTGCTGGTGGTGGTGTCTCTGGCACTGTCGGTGACACTGTTCAATGCGCTGTGTGCCTTTGTGGGCGGCTTCAGCATGGAGAAGTATGTATCCTCCATGACCTGCGCCGATTTTATCGTCAGCACGCCCGACTATTTCCGTTACAACCCGGCAGATGAATTCATCACGCCAGAACAGATCGAGGATATCTCCGCAAACACAAAGGCCAGTCTTTCCGGCACGGGATATGCTGTGCGAAAACCCGCATATCTGTGGATGACGGAGGATGCTCTGCGGCAGGACTATGCAAGGTACGAAAGCGCCGAGCAGTTGGACAGCCATATGAGCCGTCTGGAGCACCGGGGCAATATGGTGATGGGAGATACCAGAATCGAGGCTCTGGATAACAGTCTGTTTGACAAGCTGCAAGTGCTCGACGGAGATATTTCTCCTATGCTGGAGCCGGACAATAACGCCATTGCCATTGCGGTTTCTTTGGATGATTACGGTAATCTGCCCAATCCTGAATACTACCCCAAGGTGGGAGACACGATCACCGCTACCTATGCGGACGATGTGAAATATATCGACAGCCGCACCGGGGAACTCTGCACCGAAGATACACCGGAGGAGTACTTTCAGGCAAAATTGTATGGAGCCAGAGATGTAGAGTACACGGTCTGCGCCTTGGTAGAACTTCCGAATTCCATGAGTTATCGTTATGGTGGTATTGGATATGACGTAGTTTTGTCTGTGGACACCGCACAGAGGGACAGCGGTGGTGCAGCCATTCCGATGCTCTACCTGTTCGACACAGCGGACGAAGTTGACGAGGCCGAAGCAGAGCAATATCTATCGAAGCTCACTGCCGGTGAGTTTTCGCCCTTGATGTATGAAAGCAAGGCCACGGCTCGCTCTGAATTTGCTCAGTTCCGGCAGATGTTCCTTCTGATAGGTGGTATCCTCTGTGCTATCATTGGGCTGGTGGGACTCTTAAATTTCTTCAACGCCATGATGACCGGTATTCTTTCCCGCCGCCGTGAATTTGCTGTGCTTCAGGCTGTAGGAATGACGAACCGGCAGCTCAAAACCATGCTGATCTATGAGGGGTTGTTTTACGCAATGTCCTCCGTAGCGGCGGCCTTTATTCTGTCGCTGGCGGTGGGACCTCTTGCAGGAAAAATGCTGGGCAGTATGTTCTGGTTCTTTGAGTATCGATTCACCATTCTGCCTGTCCTGCTGACAATTCCGGTATTTCTTCTGCTGGGGTGGCTGATCCCCTGCATGATGTATGACAACGCAGCAAAATGCAGCGTTGTAGAGCAATTAAGGGATGCTCAATAACTGTTAAGCAAAAAACGGCCCTCTGCCAATGAAAAGGCAGAGGGCTGAGTTTTAATCTAAGGGTTTACATTCAGTTACAGTTTTTAGATAAATTTCGGGATCACCGTTCAATATCAAGTCTGCATATCCAATCGGATCATTGTAGATCAGATAGTCCAGTTCTGACCGCTGATACATATTATCGGCAACCTCATTCTCCACGGCGATGGTATCAATGGCAATCATGCTGCCATCTAAAAATTTCAGTTCCACACAAGCGGTATCCATGTTAAACTCACAAGAAATCAATCTATCCATAAGAAACCTCCATTTTGCGGGATGTTAGATCATCCCAAAATATTTGAATGCTTCTCGGATTGCTTTCTCTTTTTCCGGCGGACACTGGGGCTGTCTGGAATCCTCGGACTTCGGCAGATTATAGTTCTTACCAACCCCAATCCCACATTTTCGCTTAATTTGTGAGATATACAGGTTGGATACCTTTAACCCGCTATGCTCCAGCACATAGTCTTTGATCTGGGTGTAGGTTGCCCCATCCTGAAATTCGGACATATCCATATCTTCCAAAGAGAACTCAACCCGAATCTTTTTCGAGTCAACCTCACCCTTGGAAAGCAAGACAACCGTCTCAACATGAACCGTTCCCGGGAACATATCGACGCACCGGACTCGTTCCACGCGGTAGCCCCCAGCAAGAAGGACTCCCAGGTCTCTGGCCAGGCTGGACGGCTTACAGGAGATATAGACCATCTTCGGCACCTGATACTGAATAATCTTTTCCAATGCCTTTGGATGAATGCCGTCCCGCGGCGGGTCGAGAACGATAAAATCCGGCTTTTCTTCCACATCATCCAGGACTTTCAGAACATCGCCGGCAATAAAATGGCAATTGTCCAAATGATTGAGTACCGCATTTTCTTTGGCCGCTTCCACAGCTTCTTCAACAATTTCCACACCAATAACTTTTTTGGAAACATCGGCAAGTATCTGGGCAATAGTGCCGGTGCCGCTGTACAGATCAAAAACCGTCATGTCCTTCGTATCTCCAATATAACAGCGGGCCGCAGAATAAAGCACTTCTGCGCCGAGGGAATTTGTCTGGAAAAATGAAAACGGTGTTATCTTAAATTTTAATCCAAGAATTGTTTCATAAAAATAATCTTTGCCGTAGAGAATCCGGGTCTCATCACTCTGGACCACATCGGCCAGGGAATCATTGATGATATGAAGAATGCCTGTAATATGTCCTTCCAGCTCGAGACTTAAAAGCCGACGGACCAATTCTGTAAAATCATGTTCGATCTGGCTGGAAGTCACCAGATTAACAAGAATATCTCCGGTCATCTGGGCCCGGCGCACAAGTAAATGGCGCAGATATCCCTGATGGCTCATTTTCCGGTAATAGGAAAGCTGCTGTTCCTGACAATAGGCCAGAACGGCGGTAAGAATTTTGGTAAAATCTTCATGAACAATTTTACAGTCGCCGGTTGTAAGTACATCGTATGTGCTGCCCTTTTTATGAAGTCCAAGGGTAAGGGGACCGTCTTTAACCGCATCGCCAAAAGAAAATTCCATTTTATTCCGATAACCGAATTCAAGAGGGCTTCCCTGGATTCCCTCAAATATATAATCCGCCTGATCCGGCGCACCTGCCTTCACCTGGCCTCCGCGAATCAACGCTTCTTCGATCAATGTCTGGACCTGTCCGGCCTTCATTGCCAATTGGTCTTCATAAGCCATCGTCTGATACATACAGCCGCCGCAGGCCGGAAATTCATCACACACGGGTTCCCGGGTTTCCTTTTCCGACTTCTCAAGAACTTCCAGAAGCCGTCCCTCACAGCGGTTTTTTCGTTTTTTATTAATCTGAAACCGGACTTTTTGTCCCGGCATACCATTCTTCACAATGACGCGGACTGGTTCTTCCGCAGTTTCCTCTTTTACCCATACAATACCTTTGTTAGGAAATTCAATATTCTCAATAATCCCCTCTAAAATTTCACCTTTTTTCATGATTTCACATATCCTTCTAAAAACTTTTATAGAGTAAAAAAGGGATGCTGAATCTGGATTCAACATCCCCATTTTTCTGGTATCATAAAATATTATTCTGCGTCCTCTTCAACGGCCTCTTTGACTTTTTCTACAGTTTCATCAACAAAGTCTTCGCTCTCATCTTCAAAGTCATCAAAATCATCTTCGAAGTCATCATCGAAATCGTCAAAGTCATCAAAATCATCCATGTTATCTTTGGAAAGATACTTGTACACAGCAAATGCAACAACAGCAAGAACAACGACACCTATCAGAGCAATGCCCCATTTGCATATACATTTTTTCTTTTCTTCATCTTCTTTTTTCTGAAGAAGGTCGCTGACCTTTACCATATTCTTTAATTCTTCAAGTTTAACTGCACTTACAATATCTTCTATACGATTCATTTTACAATCCGCCCTTTCAAAAAAATATTTGAGTATAGTATACCACCATTCGTCTGAAATTACCATCATAAATTTGGTAAATATTTAATCCACCAGCTTTAACTTGGCAAAGCTGGCAAACATCTTTTTAACACCGGATTTTTCAAAATCCACGGTAACTTCATAATCCTTGCCGCCATCGACAATATTGACAACAGTTCCTGTACCGAACTTAATATGACGAACTGTATCGCCCACCATATAATCCAGCGCGGCCGCTTTATTTACCTGAAAGGTCTTTCCATAGGACGTGACTACCTTTGTCGTCTGTTTTCTCGAAAAATCCGAAGGCCGCTGAATATGGGATTCGTGTTTTTCTTTTTCCGGCTTCGCTCCCAGATCAAAAAGCTCCGGAGAAATTTCCTTAACAAAACGGGAAATCTTATTAAACTGGGTAGATCCGCGGACCATCCGGCATTTGGCATAAGTCATAGTCAGCCGCTTTTTGGCACGGGTAATGCCCACATAACAGAGACGTCGTTCCTCCTCAATTTCTTCCGGATCGTCATTGACAATGGTCATGTAACTTGGAAAAAGACCATCTTCCATACCGCACATATACACATATGGAAATTCCAGACCTTTTGCACTGTGAAGAGTCATCAACATGACATAATCCTCTGCTTCATTAAGACTGTCAATATCCGACACCAGTGCCACATTTTCAAGGAAGCCGCCCAATGTCGGTTCTTCTTCCTCTTCCTCATAAGCAATAATTTTATTCATCAACTCATCGATATTTTCAATACGTCCCTGAGCCACCTCAGAATCTTCCTCTTCCAGCTCCTTGATATAGCCAGTCTCTTCTAAAATATTTGTCAGAAGTTCTGCAAGGGTTATGTACTCACTCTGAGCCCGAAAAACCTCAATCATATTGACAAAGCCCTTAATTTTTTCCGCAGTCTTTCCCAGTCTTGGAATATCTTCGCAGCACTCCAGCGCATCAAAAAAGCTCATTTCCCTGGCTTCCCCATACTCTGTCACCCGGTTCAATGTGGTTAAACCAATACCCCGTTTCGGAACATTGATAATACGACGGACCGCCAGATCATCCTTACCATTGTCGATTGTCTTTAAGTAAGCCAGAATATCCTTAATCTCCCTGCGCTGATAGAAATTGATGCCGCCCACAATTTTATACGGAATACTTTTTGCCACAAACTTTTCTTCCAGTACACGGGACTGGGCATTTGTCCGGTAAAGAATAGCATAATCATTATATCGGGCCTGGCCTCTTGCAACGGCCCGGCCAATTTCATTCACTACCTGATAAGCCTCATCATATTCATTTTGATATTGGTGAAAAGCAATCTTTTCACCATCTTCGTTCGACGTCCAAAGTGTCTTTTCCTTACGGCCTTTATTATTCCTGATGACCGAGTTGGCTGCATTCAGAATATTTTTCGTAGAACGGTAATTTTGCTCCAGTTTAATCACTTTGGCATCCGGAAATTCCTTTTCAAAATTCAGGATATTAAAAATATTGGCTCCCCGGAATTTATAAATTGACTGGTCATCATCACCAACGACGCAAAGATTCCGATATTTCCCCGCCAACAAGCTCACCAGCCGGAACTGGACCGTATTTGTATCCTGATATTCGTCCACCATAATATATTTGAAACGTTCCTGGTAGTAATTCAGAACATCTTCATTATTTCTGAGAACCTCCACAGTTTTCACCAGAAGATCGTCGAAATCCATGGCATTGTTCTTATAAAGGACCTTCTCATACTCGGCATAAACTTCTGCAACCCGCTGTTTTGCAAAATCGCCGCCCACATTCAGAACATATCCCTTCGCATCGATCATTTCATTTTTTGCCGAAGAAATAGCCGACATCAACGCCCGTTCTTTATAGATTTTCGTGTCAATGTTCAAACGTTTACAAATCTCTTTAACTACACTTTTCTGATCATCTGTATCATAAATAACAAAATTTCGTCCATATCCCAGATGGTCTGCAAATCGCCGTAAAATCCGTACACAGGCTGAATGAAATGTACTGACCCAAATCTGTTCCGAGCCAAATCCAACAATATCATCTACCCGTTCCCGCATCTCTCCGGCCGCCTTATTTGTAAAAGTAATCGCCAAAATATTCCACGGGTTCACACTTTTTTGATCGATCAAATAAGCAATGCGGTGCGTCAGTACACGGGTCTTCCCCGAACCGGCTCCAGCCAGAATCAGCAGCGGTCCCTCCGTGTGATAAACCGCCTCCTGCTGCATCGGATTTAACGTTTCATATATACTCATTTATAATAACCTTCCTATCCCAGTTTTGCACCGCAATTAGAACAAAACTTGTCATTGGCAGATATCGGACTGCCGCACTGTGAACAAAATTTAGCTCTTCCGGCATTACCTTCAGCCTGAGCTCCATTCGGCATATTTCCCATAGGAACCTGCCCCATGGAATTCATCATATTCCCCATCTGGCCAGCCATCGCCATACCGGCGGCCATCTGCATACCCACACCGGCCATACTATTCATACCGCCGTTTGGATTCTTTGCCATAGAAACCATCGCTTCTGTCTGAGCATCGACTTGTTTTTTGAAAGCATAAGCCTGCATGCCGCCCATGGCTCCCATGGTGGCCCGCTCATCAATGGCCTTCAAAACCACATCCGGCAGAGCGATCTGTACATTCATGGCCTTCACTGTAATACCGTAATCTTTCAGAAACTCGCCCAGCTTATTCTTCATAAGCTCCGAAGCTTCACCGCAATATCCCTGGATATCAAAGAAATTCATCGGTACTTCTGTGACAATCTCCTTGAATATCATTGAAATATGGGAAGTCAGGAGGCCTTTTAAATCCTCCACCGTATACCGGCGTTTTGTACCCATCAGTTTATTAATAAATGCTGGGGAATCGGTAATGGCAAAGGAATACTTTCCATTGGCTCCCAGATTCACCATTCCAAAGGTCTGATCAGGAATCGTCAGCTTTCCGCTCGTTCCCCACGGAATATCCATAATATCGTTTTTATTGACAAAAATCGTCTCAACGATAAATGTCTCGTCAAAACCATATTTCCACTCTTTTAACGACGTGGTAATCGGCATATTTTCCGTTGAAAGCTCATATCTTCCCGGCTCAAAAATGTCTGTCAGAACACCTTCATTGACAAGCACCGCTTCCTGTCCCGGCTGTACCGTCAACACAGATTCATGCATGATCCGACGCCCTTCACGGTCAAATACCTGCGCCAGCTCCCAGGCTTCCGTTGCCCGGTAATTGATACTTGATAAGCACTGTCCTTTAAATAATTTACCCAGTCCCATAGCACTCTCCTTATCTTAAAAATAAAACTTTTAATTCTATTCAAAGTATACCACACTACAAATTTCAAAGCAATTATTCCAGGTTCACTGGAATGGACAAATCCCCGGTAAGAGAATCTCCGGTGACAATACAGTCAAAAGCCAGAATCTCCACACCGGCCGCTGCAGCCTCCTGCAGTGCATCGGCAAAAGCCGCATGGGTTGCCCGATTTGGCTCAAACCGATGAACGCCTTTCATCTGAATCACAAAAATAATACTGGCACCATATCCCTGTCGTTTTGCCTCAACCAACTCGCGAATATGCTTCATACCACGTTCTGTCGGAGCATCCGGAAAACGGGCCACACCATCCACTTCCAGCGTTACCCCTTTAACTTCAATATAATGCTTCTGCCCACCATGTTCCACATACAGATCAAACCTGGAATTTCCAAAGGTTTTCTCCCGCTTCACATAAGTAACATCAGAAAAGAGACGGCCCGACCGGACCATCTCTTCTACAATCTGATTTGGTGCTGTGGAATCAACATTTACCCACTGTCCATTTTTCTCAACGCAGATCAGTGAATATCGGGTCTTCCGCTCCGGATTTGACGACGGCTCCAGAAGCACCTGGGCACCTTCAATAAAAAGTTCCCTCAGCCTTCCGGTATTTCGTACATGGACCGTTTCCACCTGTTCATTCACCGCCACTTCCGCAATAAAGCGATTGCGTCGGCGGATAAATCTGCCCCCAATCATTCCTTCATACTTCATCGGATCAACCTACGGAACCAATCACAATATTGTCCCAGATTGGGTCTGTCGTGATAGTATACTCACCCTTCCATGTCTCATACATTTCTTCAAAGGCTCTGGCAAGTCCCTCATCTGAGGTATCCTCCGCTGTTGCTGCAAGGCTGTCCAATGCGGCATTGTAAACTTTTGTCGAAAGAGCCTGTTTTTCTTTCATCAATGTTACCCCTTCTTCTGTCAGGGCAAAATCTTTGGCAATGGCCGCTCCCAGTTCATCAATATATGCTTTTGCTTCATCGGCACACTGCTGCTTTTCCTCATCCGTCAATGCAACGCTGTATTCATCAGCTTTACTATCCAGTATTTCTGTCCGCACCAGACCATTATAGAGCTCATCTTTCGCATACTCATGAAGCTTTCTTCCATCTTCCATCTCCGTATTCCACGGTGACTCGCCATACTGGGCTGTATAAAAATCTCTTAACTGATACAGATAAACATTGATTTCCTTCATGGTAACTTCTCTATCATTCACTTTAATGACCGCAATATTCATCTCATCCGTCGGAATCGGATCATCCGGCGTCGTATCATCAAACGTTTCTCCCACCGTCTGGGTCTCTGCCACAGTTTCCTGCTGGGTCTGCGCCTGGGTCTCCTTCACCCCTACACCATTCTTATTGAGCAGTGTCATTACAATAATGGTTGCAATCACACCGATCACTATGCCGCATATAATAAGTAATACAATCAATCCAGTTTTATTTTTTTTCTTAGCCATCTTAGTCTCCTTTCTTCGCTAAATACCATAACAGTATATCACATTTTGGAGAATCTGCATACTATAAGAATATACACATTTTGAAGGAGGATTCTATGAAACCTTTGCTGGATTTCCGCAACGTGAGCTACTCCTATCATACATTATCCGGAGAAACAAAGGCATTGGATCGTCTGTCCTTCCAGGTTCAATTTAACGAATTTTTAGGTATTGTCGGTCCCAGTGGCTGCGGAAAATCGACGATTTTATCGCTGATTTTCGGACTTCTTTCACCGGAATCCGGTGAAATTGAAATTCACGAAGCACTCTGCAAAGACCACACGATGCCTATTGGTTATATGCTGCAAAAAGACCATCTGCTGGAATGGCGGACAATTTATGAAAATACGCTGCTGGGACTGGAAATTAATCACCAGATGACTCCAGCGCGGTTAAAGGCTGTCAATCAAATGTTCAAAGATTACGACCTGGAACACTTTAAAGATGCAAAACCGTCTCAGTTATCCGGCGGTATGCGTCAGCGCGCTGCCCTCATTCGGACACTCGCCTTAAATCCGGGGCTTTTATTACTGGATGAACCATTTTCAGCGCTGGACTATCAAACCCGTCTGAACGTTTCGGAAGATATTTATACCATTTTAAAGAAAAAACACAAGAGCGCTATTCTCGTGACTCATGATATTTCCGAGGCTATCAGCTTTTGTGACCGAATTGTCGTCCTGACAAACCGTCCTGCAACGGTAAAGGAAATCGTCCCGATTCATCTGTCAATTGAAGAAAAAACACCGTTGAAAGCCCGCTCCGCTAAAGAATTTCAAGATTATTTTAACCAATTGTGGGGTGATTTAAATGACTGAACCTGTCAGCACCTATCAGCAGGCCTATGTAGATAATTACCGTCGCCGCCGACGGCTCGTTGCTTTCTGGCAGATTTTTATACTTGTACTCTTTATTTTCCTATGGGAAACTTCCACCCGGCTTGGCATACTCAATGATTTTATATTCAGCAGTCCTTCCAGAATTATTAAAACCTTCGTTACTATGGCCAGTAACGGAACGGTTTTTTATCATATAGGAATTACCCTCTTTGAAACCTTCCTGAGCTTTTTTATTGTTCTGGTGGCTGGTATTCTTCTCTCGGTTCTTCTGTGGTGGAACCGGAGCATTTCCGGTGTTTTGGAACCCTATCTGATCACATTGAACAGTCTGCCCAAAACGGCTCTGGCACCGATTTTTATTGTATGGCTCGGCAATAACATGAAAACCATTATTGTCTGCGCCATCTCCTTAGCCATTTTCGGTACAGTTATTAACCTGACGACCAGCTTTACCCAAATGGATCCGGATAAACTGCTGCTCATCAAAACCCTTGGCGGCGGCCGGAAAGATATGCTTCAAAAAGTTATTATTCCCGGAAGCATTCCAAACATCATCAGCAATATGAAAGTCAACATCGGTCTCTGCCTGGTGGGCGTCATCATCGGTGAATTTCTCTCCGCCAATGCCGGACTGGGATACCTGATCGTCTATGGCAGCCAGGTTTTCAAGTTGGACTGGGTACTCATGTCCATTGTTATCCTCTGTATTATTGCCACAGCCCTGTACGCCCTGTTGAATTTAATTGAAAAAGTCTATTTAGAGAGTCACAGTTTATAAAAATACCACATCCCTGTTTCTGTTCAGATATGTAAATTTCCCTACTATCTGTTCCAAAAACAGGGATGCGGTTATTCATAAAACCTGTTGATTATAAAAAACTCTGTTCTACGGTGACCACCGCATAGAGGCTTGCATCGGCATCGTGGATTTTTTCTTTCATCCATCGCTCAATCTCCTGCTTCTTACAAAACTCCTCCGGTGTCACTACTAAATCAAAAATCAGATTCGTATGGGAGCTTCCCCGGACCATCCGGAAATCATGAATCTTCCAATCGGTATTTTCATCCCCCACCATATCCTCTACCATTTTCTTAACCTTATTCATTTCTTCATCATCGGTTATCACTGGGTCCATATGAATCGTGGCATCGCACTGGAATTCTTTCATCAAGTCTCTTTCAATGTTATCGATCAGATCATGGGCTTCCAAAATATCTTCTTTATAAGATACCTCAGCATGGAGCGAAATCATCCGTTTTCCCGGTCCATAATCATGAACGATCAAATCGTGAACACCAAGAATCTTTTCTTCTTTCAGCACCCGTTCTTTGATTTTCTTCACCAGTTCCGGGTCCGGTGCCTGCCCAAGCAGAGGCTGAATCGTATCCTTCGCCGCGCTGAAACCGGCAAAACATACAAACAATGCCACCAAAGCGCCAATCCATCCATCCAGATTCTTTCCCGTAGCCATAGCAATGAATACACCAATCAGTACGGCCGATGTGGAAATACAGTCACTCAGACTGTCTGTGGCCGTCGCCTTCATCGCCTCCGACTGAATCCGGTCTCCCAACTTAAAATTAAATCTGGACATCCACATTTTTAATAAAATAGAAACTACCAAAATGGCAATGGACATCACACTGAAATCCGGAGCTTCCGGATGAAGGATCTTTTCCACAGAAGACTTCATTAACTCCACACCTGTCAGCAAAATGGCTACAGCAATAAAAAGTCCGGAAAGATATTCAATACGGCCGTGTCCGTAAGGATGCCCCGGGTCCGCCGGTTTTCCCGCCATATAAAATCCGATCAACGTCACCACCGACGATGCCGCATCGGACAGATTATTAAACGCATCTGCCATAATTGACACAGCCCCTGTCGCCAGTCCGGCAAACAATTTCAGTGCAAATAAAATAACATTACAGCAGATTCCAACAAGGCCCGACAATCTTCCATAAGACTGCCGGACCTTTGTATCATTAATATTCTCTTTATCCTTAATAAACCATGCCACCAATAAATCTGTCAACTGCAGGTTCCTCCCGTCTCCGTATATATACGGTCGATTATACCTGTATCTTATGCAAAAGTCAAAGCTAACTATTCCCGCCGGCCTGTTTCTTTTCAAATATATCGATTTTCAGAGATTTACTCCGCCGCTTTAAACTCGATCGCTATACAGGTTCCTTCCCCCAGTTTGCTGTCCACGGTCAGGAGGGCCTGATGAAGATTTGCACCGTGTTTAACGATGGCAAGACCCAATCCGGTGCCTCCGGTCTCTCTGGAATGGCTTTTATCCACCCGGTAAAAGCGCTCGAAGATGCGCTCCTGTTCTTCTTCCGGCACGCCGATTCCCGTATCCCACACGGACCATCGAACAGAGTATCCTTCCTTCGGTGACGGTTCCATAAGTATGTGAACAGAGCCGCCGTCCCTATTATACTTCACTGCATTGTCACAAAGGTTATAAATCATTTCATAAATGATCTGGCGAACGCCATCGATCGTTGGCACATCCCCATCTACCGTTATGGTAATCTTCCGCTGCCGTGCCACAGCCTGGAGGCTGTCCACAACTTCCTCTGTTACCCGGTTCAAATCCACCGCTTCAAAAGGCATCATATCCGACTGTTCGTCCAATCGGGACAGTTTAATGATGTCTTCAATCAGAGTGGTCATCCGGGTAGCTTCTTTATAAATACGGTCGGCAAATTCGGGAATATCTTCTTTTTTAACCATGTTTCGGCTGATAATCTCCGCATAACCAGAGATTGCCATTAACGGAGTTTTCAGTTCATGGGAAACATTGGCAGAAAACTCCCGTCGAATGGCCTCGGCCTGTTTTAATTCTTCCAGTTGAATCCGAATCCGCTCATTCTGGTGGTCCATTCGGGTAAGCAGGGGCTTAAATTCCTCATACATTGGCTCTTCCAGCGGTTTATCCAAATTAATCTCATTAATCGGCCGAACCATCCGTTCTGTTTCGATACATATGATAACAACAGAAATACCAATAATCGCCGCAACAAGCAAAGCCATAAAAGGCGCCATAGAAAACATAAGTTGATAAATATTATCCATGGAACTGCTGACCCGGAGAATATTCCCATCATCTAAAGTTATTGCATAGTAGTAAACTTTCTCATCGAGAGTATCTGAATCTCTCAGTGAAGCTCCTGCAGACTGATAAAGAGCCTGAGAAATCTCCGGACGCGTCTTATGGTTGTCCAACGAATCCGCATCCGCGACTGAATCATACAGCACATCACCCTCCCGGTCAACAATGGTAATCCGTCGGCTGTCCTGAAATAGTTTCTCATTTTTCAAAAAATCTATACCCTCGGCATCAATCGCCGCTTTCAACGTTTCAGCTTCATTTTCCGTACCCTTTTTCAAAAGTTCCACCGAATGGGTATACATGAGAAATGTCACTGCCAGAAAGGTCAAAATGACCGCGGTCGCAACGATGGCCACGGTATTACGAATAATTTTGCTTTTCATTTTCAGCCTCCGATACGATAGCCTACACCGCGCACAGTCTCAATATATTTTCCATAATCGCCAAGTTTCTGACGAAGCGTTCGTATATGTACATCCACTGTCCGCGTTTCACCATCAAAGTCATATCCCCATACCCGACCTAAAATCTGGTTTCGCGTCAAAACAATGTCCTGATTTTCAATTAAGTATTTCAACAATTCATATTCTTTTAATGTCAATGCAATTTCTTCGTCATTTGCAAAAACCTGGTGTCTTTCCGAACGAATACGCAAATCTTTGTAAACAAGCTCCGAGGCTCCTCCCTTTGAACCACTCCGCCGCAGTACGGCACGAACTCTGGCAATAAATTCCATCATTCCAAATGGCTTCGCAATATAATCGTCCGCTCCCATATCAAGGCCTGTCACTTTATCAAACTCAGACCCCTTCGCCGTCACCATGATGACCGGAATGTCCTTCGTCACCATGGAACTTTTCAATTTTTTTAAAATGGATAAACCATTTTCCTTTGGCAGCATAATGTCCAATAATATTAAATCCGGTTTTTCATCAGCAATCGCAGTAAAAAGATCTGTACCATTGGAAAAACCAGCGGCATGAAAGCCACTGGACTCCAATGTATACACGATGAGTTCCCGAATGTTTCTCTCGTCTTCCAGACAATAAATCATAAATTCTCGTCCCCTCTGTGTTTTCCGGTAATGGAAAATTCCACCCACTCCGAAATATTGGTCGCATGATCTCCAATACGTTCATAGTATTTGGCAATCAGCAAAATATCCATTACATGTTCATGGATTATTGGATTTGAGTCAATCTGCCGTATAAGCAGATCCTTCACTTCAATGAAGAGGTCATCCACGACGTCATCATATTCAATAACCTTTCGGGCCGTATCCAAATCCTGCCACACATAGGCGTTAACACTGTCTGTTACCATCCGCATTGTGGCTTCCGCCATCCGGCCGATTGGTATATCCAGCCCTGGCGCTTTAATATTCGAAGTTAAAATAATTTCTGCAATATCTGCCGCCTGATCGCCGATGCGTTCCATGTCTGTAATCATTTTCAATGCAGCAGAAACCTTTCGTAGATCCGAGGCCACCGGCTGCTGCTGAAGCAGAAGTTTTAAACACAGGCTTTCAATATCTCTTTCCTTTAAGTCAATCAGGCTGTCTTTTTCAATGATTTCTCTGGCAGCCTCATGATCCTCATCCATCAAAACCTTATATGTCATTGAAATGACCTGCTCGCACAGATTTCCCATCTCAATAAGCTTCTGATGAAGCTGCTCCAACTGAGCGTCAAAACGGTTTCTCATATCAACCAAACCTCCCCGTAATATAATTCTCTGTCCGCTTATCCTTTGGAATGGAGAATAATGTTTCCGTATCATTGTACTCGATCACCTGTCCCAAAAGGAAAAATGCTGTCTTATCTGAAATACGGGCGGCCTGCTGCATATTATGGGTCACCATGATGATAGTATAATCTTTCTTCAGCTCCACTGCAAGGTCTTCAATTTTGGAAGTTGAAATTGGGTCCAGCGCCGACGTCGGCTCATCCATTAAAAGTACCTCCGGCTGCACAGCCAATGCTCTTGCAATACAAAGCCTCTGCTGCTGCCCGCCGGACATACCGAGAGCACTTTTTTTCAGCCGGTCCTTTACTTCATCCCAGATAGCCGCATTTCGAAGCGATGTCTCCACAATTTCATCCAGTTTCGCCTTTGAGTGAATACCATGGGTTCTTGGTCCATAGACAATGTTATCGTAAATACTCATAGGAAACGGGTTTGGTTTCTGAAACACCATGCCTACGCGTTTACGCAGCAGGTTGACATCCATATCACCGTAAATATCTTCCCCATCCAGACGAATATCTCCATCAATCTTACATCCCGGAATCAGATCATTCATCCGGTTAAGGGATTTCAAAAGGGTTGACTTGCCGCAGCCGCTCGGCCCGATAAAGGCCGTAATCTCCCGGGACCCTATATTTAAATTCACATCTTTTAAAGCATGAAACTCACCATAATGCAGATTCATATCTTTAATTGTCATTTTATCGTTCATATTAACCATATCCATCCTCATGCTTTCGCAAATTTACCGGCTATCAGATTTGACAGACCATTAATCAATAATACAAGCACCAACAGTACAACCGCCGTCGCATAGGCTTCATTCACATGAAGTCCTTCATTGGACAATGCGTACATATGAAGTGCCAGAGTACGTCCGGAGCCAAAAAGGCTGGACGGAATCTGAGCCACCGTACCTGCTGTAAATATGAGTGCCGCCGTTTCTCCGACAATACGTCCTGTAGCAAGGATAACTCCGGCCAAAATTCCAGGAACTGCCGCAGGAAGCACAATTTTAAAAATTGTCCGAAGCTTGCCTGCTCCCAATCCAAAACTGGCCTCTCTGTAGGCATCCGGTACAGATTTGAGCGCTTCTTCTGTCGTCCGCATGATCAATGGCAGAATCATGATCACCATTGTAAATGAACCGGATAAAATACAAAGTCCCCAGCCCAGTGTAGTTGCAAAAAACATTAATCCAAAAAGTCCATAAACAATGGATGGAATGCCGGACAAGGTCTCTGCTGTCATACGAATGACCTGAACAATTTTGCTCTCTTTACTGGAATACTCTACAAGAAAAACCGCCGCAAATACACCAATAGGAACAGCAATCAACAGTGTCAGTATCGTCATGATCACCGTATTTACCGCTGCGGGAACAAGAGAAACATTTTCTGAAGTATACTTCCATGCAAAAAGACTCGGTTTCAGATAACCGACACCTTTGACTAAAATAAAGGCAATAAGGAAAATGAGTACTGCAAAAGTAAGTATGGCACATACCATGACTAATATTTTCAAGATGGCCGATGAAGCCCGGCCACTATGTGTATCACTTTTATTATTCATGGAAAGTCCTCCTGTTCAGCATGGATACAGCCAGATTAATTATAAGAATAAAGACAAAAAGCACAACACCGGTGGCAATCAGAGCCTCTCTGTGAAGGTCCGCCGCATATCCCATTTCCAGTACGATATTTGCTGTCATTGTTCGCAGTCCTTTAAATAATCCGGCCGGCATTCTTGTCTGATTTCCGGCAACCATGACGACGGCCATCGTCTCACCAATGGCACGGCCAATACCCAGAACAATACCTGCGATAACACCTGATTTTGCCGCCGGAAGCACTACAAAAAACAAACTTCTTTCTTTCGTCGCCCCTAAAGCCAGCGAACCTTCATAATAACTTTCCGGCACACTTCGAAGTGATGTTTCCGCCTGGGCAATGATTGTCGGGAGAATCATGATCGCCAATACAATGGAGGCCGTCAGCATGGTACTTCCATCCTTCCCTGTCAACATATTCATCAGGGGTACAATTAATACAAGTCCAAAGAAACCATAGACAATCGATGGAATTCCCGCCATCAGATTGATGGCTGCCTGACAAACACGGTAAATCTTTTTCGGACAATAAGACGCCATAAAAACTGATGTAAATAAACCAATCGGTACGCCTATAGCCAACGATACTCCGGTCACACAGATGCTTCCCATGATCATCGGAAAAATACCGAATATGTTATTTCCCGGTTTCCATTTCCGGCCAAAAATAAATTCTCCAAATCCTATCTTTGCCATAGCCGGCAGCCCTCCTGCAAAAAGGAAAATGCATATGAGGGCCACCGCCAGTACAGAGGTCAGAGCAGCCAAAAAGAAAACCATTTTCATTCCATTTTCTTTATTCAGCTTCATATCGGATTATTTTATATCCTCCCAAGTTGTGATTTCACCTGTGTAGATGGATTTAATCTGTTCACTTGTCAATTCTTTAATGCCGCTGCCATTATTTACGATGATGGCAATACCGTCCTGGGCAATCACTGTCGAGGTAAGACCTGCTTCTGTTTCACTGTCTTTTAATTCACGGGAAGCCATACCAATATCACAAAGGCCGTCAATCGCCGACTGCATACCTGTTGTAGAATCGCTCTGCTGAACTTCGATTTCAACATTGGGATTTACAGCCGCATAAGCTTCTTTTAATTTTTCCATGACCGGGGTTACAGAAGAAGAACCGGCAACAACAATTTTTCCTTCCACATTTCCTGCTTCATACTCCGGCTGGTCACCAACCGCAATATATCCATTGTCTACAACGACCTGCTGGCCTTCTTTGCTCATAATAAAATTAATGAAATCCTGAGCTGCCTCACTAGGGGTACCATTTGTTGCAATATTAAATGGACGCTGAACTTTATATGTACCTGCAGCCACATTTTCAGCAGTAGCTTCCACGCCATCGACTTTAACCGCCGTAACAGCTTCATTTAAAGAACCAAGTGAAATATAGCCAATAGCATTCACATCACCTTCGACGGTTGTCATCATTACGGAGGTACTGTTTGTGATCTTCGCATCTTCTGTTGTCATGTCCATTTTTTCGCCATTGGCATCTTTTTCTTCAATACCGAGCAGTTCAATAAAAGCTCCCCGTGTACCGGATCCATCTTCTCTGGAAACAATGGTTATTTCTCCTGATGCACCTTTTACATCGCCTGTTCCTGATTCAGCGGCTTTTGTTGTTTCTTCGGATTCACCTGCTTCTACGGTCTCTGCTGCTGTCTGCGCTGTCGTTTCCTTTTTTTCTGTACCGCAGCCTGTCAACATAAGTGTACCGATCATCAGTGCGGATACTGTCATTAATAAACTTTTTTTCATCTCTTCAATCTCCTTAGCTTAAAAATGTTGTTTACGATTGGAATGTTAAACGCTGAATGTAAAATCATTAAGAGGGACTTTGTAAATTTTACGTAAAATAATTTTCTTTAATTTTAAGAATTGTATTCTTTTAATCCATCAGTTTTTCTTAATTTAAAGGAAGATTTTTGGATTTGTTGACACGCCGCTGACAGGCTGGCTACAATGTGGTTCATAAGGAGGCCGCCTATGAAGAATCCATTGATCGGTGAACGGTTAAAATTCTATCGAGAACAGAATAATCTGACTATAAAACAAGTATCTGCAATATTGTCAGAGACTCATCCCGTTGCCGACAAAACAATTTATGGATGGGAAAGCGGCCGTAGTCAGCCTGACATAGATACACTGATGCGCCTTTGCTGTATTTACGAGATTGATAATATTTTAGAATGTTTCGAGTATAAAACAACCAATAAAACAGCCAAAAAAACAATGTTTAAATTAAGCGCCCAGGAAAAACATCTTGTGGAAGAATATCGAAAACATCCAAATATGCAGGAGGCCATTCAAAAGCTACTGGATATCGAACAAGAAAATTGATTTACTTCTTTTAAAAGAATTTTTATTTTTATTTGCATCATTCTTCTTTTTATGCAAGAATATTTTAGGATTCATTGACATACTTTTATAACGATAGCTAAAATGAGGTTCAAAAGGAGAATGTCTATGAAGAATCCGCTGATCGCTGAGCGACTGAAATTCTATAGAAAAAAGAATAATCTCACCATACCGCAGGTATCTGAATTATTGTCGGAAACTCAGCCGGTTGCAGTTAAAACAATCTACGGATGGGAAAGCGGACATACTCAGCCCGATGCGGATACACTGATGCGCCTTTGCTGCATTTATCATATTGATAACATTCTTGAAATATTTGGATATAAATCTCAAAAAAAGGCTGTTTTTAACTTAACAACTCAAGAGAAAAATATTATCGAAGAATACAGGAAACATCCGGATATGCAAAAAGCCGTTCAAAGACTGTTAGAAATTGAAAAAGATGCTTAAATACAAAGCTGCCCGAAAAGTTGATACATCTTTTCGAGCAGCTTTTTGTATACATCAATTAAACTCCATTTTTGTTTTGAAATTCTCTTCTATGTAAAGTATACTTATTAAAGTATATAATTTGCCCCGCACATCCTGCTGCGGTGCCATCCCCGGAGGTATCCTTTATGCAATCCACATACATCGTGAAACCTATTGCCCATATTCGCTGTGATTTTCCTGACAAATTCGGCATTCCCCGTCAAAGCGGGCTGGTCGATTCTCTGAAAGCTGAAATCATCTTTGAACCGGAATATCAAAATCCGGATGCCTTTCGCGGTCTGGAAGATTATTCCCATATATGGCTTATCTGGGGATTTTCGGAAAGTATCCGAAATCACTGGTCGCCTACGGTACGCCCGCCCCGTCTCGGCGGTAATACCCGCATGGGTGTTTTTGCCACCCGTTCACCTTTTCGTCCAAATCCTATCGGCCTTTCTCCGGTCCGTCTGGATAAAGTCGAAATCTATTCCGAACACGGCCCGGTACTTCACATTTCCGGTGCAGATTTAATGGACGGCACACCAATCTTTGATATCAAACCCTATCTCCCTTATGTGGACAGCCACCCGGAAGCTTCTGAAGGTTTTGCTGGTCCGCTTAAAAACTATGCCCTCGATATCGAATGTCCGCCGGAACTTCTGAATCAGGTTCCTGAAGCCAAGCACGAAGCTCTTCTGGCTCTTCTGGCCCAGGACCCCAGACCATCCTACCAGGATAACCCAGAAAGAATTTATGGGCTTCGCTTTGCAGGAATGGAAATCAAATTCCGGGTTGAGGATGAGACAGTGCATGTGGTTTCGATACAGCCGGCAAGTTGAAAGATTTTTTTTACGTATAAAATGCTGTAAGGTAGCAAAGCACACGCTTTACTACCTTACAGCATTCCAATCAATTCAGCTAATTCATTCTATATTTACTTATTTATTTTCCAATAACCCTTTCTTGCAGAACCAACGCGTACAATTTGTTCTCTTTCCCGTAGACTTCTAATAATACGACTAATCTTTCTGGTACTGAATCCTGTCTGCTCACTCATTTCCTTTGCTGTAGCAGCAGGCTCTTTTTCCAACAGTATAAGAATTTTATTTTCATCGCCACTTTTATCGCCATTATTATCGCCAGTGGCGATATTCATTTTCTCATTTTGCGAAGAAAATGGGAAAATAACTTTTATAAAATGATCTGCTATTTCAAAAATATCTTTATCATAGAACCGCAAAATACGGCTCATTCCAGAACCCAATTGTTCAACCAATCCTACGTCTTTAAATACCCTCATCAATTCCCTATTTCTGGGCATACTGCTACAACTGAAAAAATCCTCTTTGCTTTGTCCTGGAATCAAACCACCATACGAGGTGAATTCCATCCTGTCACTAAAAATTTCAAATACTGGCGGAATTTCCCGCGAAAAGTCATTGTGTACAATAGCATTAATCAAAGCTTCTCTCAAAGGAACAGCCTCTATCAAATTCTTTTCAATTCGATTTGCACTGGTCACCTTTGCCTTAGTAACATTTTCAATTTTCATTTTTTCCAGGACCTGATTGGTTGCCTTAATTAATGAGCAATACCCATATTCTTCATTCTCAATTAAATCCACTTTATCAATCCCTGCATATTTTGCAACCTTTATGGAGACTCCGTTTTCATCCGCCAACAAATATGCAATATAATTGTATTTACCTTCCGGGGTAAGCATTTCAAGGCTATTGGCAAATTTCTTGTTTAGCTCTAAGCCTCGCTCCTGATAATATATTTTAAGTTGGGCAAAAGTAAGATCCTGCCTAGGTGCCGGAATATTACGCAATGTTGTATGTATTCTTCTTGCATATAGTTCGTCTATTAATGCAGTCGACATCGGCTGTGTTGAAGTTCCTACCCTCATATAACACCCATTTGGTGACATTCCTTTACTTTTAATATAATACGGTTTTTCAAGACCACTAGACACAATAATCTTTATAACCGATATGTTCTCTATATCTTCTACAGCAATATCAAACAACCCAAGTGTTGATGGCAAAATATTATTCTTAATTCTATCAGCAATTTTTAATTGTACAGAATCCATATCCGTATTTTCTATTGGATGCCCATCATCATCAATCCCTATATAGAGTACACCACCCTCTCGATTATTCAAAAATGCAACTATCTCTTTCTCCAATTTATCATTTAATGTAGCCTTAAATTCTATACGACTACTCTCTTGCAACACCTGACTTCACCTCTACTCATCATCTTAATTCTTCAAAAAATTCCTCTAACGGATGTTGCACCATAGAACAATTCAATTTATTACTATTGTTCCATACGGCCTTCGTAATTTCATCAGCTGTAATATAACTTTCAAGTTTCTTTCCATCAATATCCATTAGATAAAAAATTTTCTCAAGGGGGGTATCCATTCCATAACAAATATTTTGCAAGACCTCTACGAATATTCGCCGGTGATAGCTGGTAATATAAATCATCCCCTCCCTCCCTGAATCCTGAAAGAATTGTATTAAATGTCCCCTCATTAAGCGGCTTTCCATTATTTTCAAATACTAGCCCACAACCATTTGCATTTTCCTTAAGTTTTTCTAAGACCTCTTTCAGATATGTCGGCATTGGATATTTTTTCCCTTCCATCTCCAATAATGCATCGCTTGTCAAAACATTTTTGTCCCATTCTAATGAGCATAATTTTCGTCTCTCCAATCCATATGCAAAAAGAAACAATAATATTGCTTTGTTTCTTAACGCATTCCGTTTTTTCTCTCCAAAAGCTAATACATTTTTTATTTTTGCAGAATTTATAAAATTGTCTATATTTTGTATCTCCAAAAAGTCACTTTTTACTATGAATTTCGGAAAGTTCAAAGATAAATCCTCTGCACTTCTATCAAATTGCCCATTTGAAGTTTTATCACATATCATCTCCTTTACATGGAAAAATTCATTTTTAACAGTTTGAATCGACTTTGCTTTCGTTCCATTTCTTATAAAATCACAAAAAAAGGAAAAGTCAATGTTATCATAGACATTCTTTGCATAACAATTATAATTTCCTCTATTTTCAACATAATAATTAAAAAACCTTTTTAATGTGGTCCTATATGCAACCCAACTTTTTTCTGTTCCTTTATATTTTGTATTCTTATAACTAATAATATCCTTATAAAAATATGCGTTTTTATCTTTACCTATGGTATTCTCCCTCGAAAAGTATTTAAAATATTTCTGGTCAGTATTTAACCCATAAATAATCTCCAATACCTTATTAGGAACTGTGAAATAATTTTCTGAATTGCCTTCAACTTTTTCATTCAGCAAACACATTCCCCAAGGATGAATAAATATTCCCCATTCATACTTATTGTCTGTTTTTCCTTCGCCTGTACTTAAATAATCCACAAACCTCCAAAGTTCCCGCTCCCTATTATCCTCTGTTGTACTTCGGATAGACAATCCATTCATATCAACAGTACACTCTTCTCTATTATAATATAAATCTTTAGTTCTATATCCTAATTCCTTCAGAAAAATATTATCTACTACATTGTCAAAGAAATCTTTTTTTCTTCCATTCTGATACTGCTTAGATATTCCCTGAATTTTTCTCAATATGTCAGAATAATTCTCCATCTTCATCTGTCTCCCTCTTCACCTGTATTATAAATCAGTTTTCATCCTATCGCAACGAAAATTCAAAGATAAAATGATTATTTTATATTTAGAATCACACTGGCAGACTCTCTCTCACGCACAACGTCCCCCACCCAATCAACGGATTGGGATATTCAGTAATTCCAGGCAGCGGCTGGGCTCCATAGCGCAGATAAGCTTTGACTTTTTCTCCATATAAAAAGGGATCGTTGCCATCCACAATACCGAACTGCATAAGCAGGGCACTGCTTCCTGTCACAAAGGGAGCAGCAAAAGATGTACCGTCCACGTTGACATACTGGTTATCGGGAGCAGCTGTCCGGATTCCGACGCCGGGCGCTGCTAAATCTGGCTTTCCGATACCGTTAATATTATTTCCACGCCCGGAAAAGTCCGCATAGGTATTTCTTATGCTGTCGTAAGCTCCTACTGAAACAGCCCTCAGTGCTGTTGAAGGAATGGTCAAAGTGTGCTCGGGTGATGGGTAAAGGAATCGTGTCCCACTATTTAATACGGTATGAGTAGGCATCCAGAAATTGACCCGTCCGTCGGCAATGCGCTCTGGTACCAAACGAAAACGCCATTGTCCGCTGTCCAGATAAGTCTGTCTGGGAATAAAGTCAACAAAAATTTCCTGATACAAACTGAAAGGACTCGGCTCCCCATAATAAATTAAAATTTCAGTCTGACCCAGGGTAAATCGCTGAGGTCCCAGGACCGACTGAAAATATCCGACTCGTTGCCCCTCCGGACTGATTAATTCCAATAAAATATCGTCCACATAAGATTTCCAGATTTGAATATTTAAAGAAGTTTCATAGTTCTGAATAAGAAAAGGCACTTCCGTATCCCTTCCCATTTGAAGAATTTCTTCTGCATGCCCCGCCACATTTCCTTCATTCCCCGTACCTATGATCAGAACACTTTTCCAATAATTGGACATGTCATCCAGATAAGTCTCCACCAGACTGTTTCCCGCATGTGAACCATAGGTATTGCCAAAGCTTAAGTTTATGGCTACTGGCCGTCCAATTTCCACCGCCTTCTCAATCACATAGTTAATGGCCTGCATAAGCTCTGTCGTTCTTGGAAAAGATTCCGTCCTGGGCTGACCCAATCGAACGACAATGAGCTCACTGTCATAAGCTACTCCCGAATTGCCTGCGGCGATCGCAGCCACTGCCGTTCCATGTCCCGTCGTATCCACAGTGACAGCCGCACCGCCTTCAGCCAATGACTGATTTAGATCCTCCCGCGTAAATTCTCTTCCAATCTTGTACCCTTCCGGCGGCGGTCCGGCCGCCATTTGATCCCACAAATATAAAATTCTCGATGTTCCGTCCGAATTTAGAAATTCCTGATGTCTGTAATCAATACCTGAATCAATAACGGCAACCAGAACACCTCGGCCTGTCAGTCCCAACGGCGGTACCTGCACCAATGAAATACAGGATGCCCGCTTCCCCTGGGTCACCTGGAAGTACAACCGTTTTGGTTTTTCAATATATTCGACTTCCGGCCAGTCCGATACGGCTTCTACCAGATTTTCCGGCACAGTTATGATCGCGTACTCATTATACAACTCGACAATTTGAATAATCTCGCTGGCATATTTCTCTAAACTGCCTGTATACTTTACAATCAAGTCCCAGGTTTTTGCTTCCTCTGAATACCCCACACTCAAAATATCTGACTTTTCCCTTTCTTCCGGTGTCGCAGAAAGGGCCAGATTTAAAAGATTTTCTATTTTCTGATCTTCCATGAAAATAGTCATCCTTTCCAGGCACAAATAATCTTGAAACCTGCATTTTTTAACATATCTATTCCGGTTTTTTCATTTCCATGTGCTTTTTCTTTACAAGACCACAAAAAAGCTCTATGATATTTATATCGGAAAATTCAGGAAAAGGAGCAAACACTTTATGAAACGTATATTAGCTATCATTGGCATTATTCTTCTGGCCGGACTTTATTTGTCGACACTGATCTTTGCTTTAATGGATTCCCCTCTGGCCTTTACTTTATTCAAGGCATCCATACTGCTTACTATCGCCGTTCCATGTCTGCTCTATGCCATGATACTTGTTTATAAATACTTAAAAAAATAAACAAACTATAAATTTATAAATTTGAAAATTTAGAATTCTTTAATTTAAAGGACAAATTTTGGACACATTTTATTACTATAATAA